>Ga0307475_10000377_pt1 | contig 26849 bp, 30 predicted proteins | sample atmos_gasesECM1C_FD_203317 | JGI IMG/M metagenome (GOLD analysis project Ga0307475, IMG submission 203317) | Hardwood forest soil microbial communities from Morgan-Monroe State Forest, Indiana, United States - atmos_gasesECM1C_515 | ecosystem: Environmental > Terrestrial > Soil > Temperate... | reverse complement strand
GCTGTTCGGGACGGGGCCGGTTGTGCCGCTCGTCGTAGACTACGGCACGAGTCCAATTACCAAGAAACTTCAGGGTGGCATGACGTTCTTCCCGGTGACGCGGACGGTCGCGATCGCCGACCGGTCGAAAGCCGAGCCGCAGAGCGTGGAACTGCTGAAAACTTCCGCGCGGAGCTTCACTATCCCTGGCCTAAAAAAGGGTCAGCGGGAGATTTCATTCGATCCGAAGACCGGTATCGCAGGCCCGCTCTCGCTGGGTGTGGCCGGCAGCAGCAAGAAAGGCGACAAGAGCGCGCGCCTGGTGGTGATTGGCGACTCCGATTTCGCCGCCAACCAAGGCGTGGGCCTGCAGCACAATGGCGATCTGTTCTTCAATACTATCAACTGGCTGGCAGAAGACGAGAACTTGATATCCATCCGGCCGAAAACGATGACCAACCGCCGTGTGACGCTGACTGAGGCGCAATCCACGGCGTTCAAGTGGTTCGATCTGTTCGTCCTACCTGGCCTCGTGATTTTCTCGGGAATTTATATATGGTGGAAGCGGCGGTAAATATCGCCGTCAGAAGACTCCAGTGGAATAATTATGATCAAGACGACCACTTTGCTTGTGCTGTTGGGGGCAGTCCTGTTGGGCGCAGCGGTTTATTTTTTCGATGTGAAGCGCGCAGAAAAGGAGAAAGAGAAAGCAACCGCGGATGAGAGCAAGACCGCCTTTTCAATCGGTTCGGGAGCAGACATTAAATCGCTCACGATCGCGCGGCCGGCCACAGCAGGAGAGCCGGCAGTCCATCTGGAGAGGCGTGACGGAGCGTGGTGGATTGTCGAACCCCTCCAGACGGACGCGAGTGATCAGGCTGTGCAAAGAATTGCCGACGGAATTGCTACGGCACGAGTAGCACAGACGGAGCCGGGAGCGCCGGACCGGCTCAAAGTGTACGGTCTCGACCCGCCTGCCATCTCGATTGATTTCCAATTGCAGAATGGTACGAAGCACTCGCTGAAATTGGGAGACAAGGATTTCACTGGCGTTTCGGTGTATGCAATTTTGGACGGCGCGAAAGACGTCGCGCTGCTTCCGCAAACCCTCCTCACCAGTACGGTTACAAACGTCGAGGGCTTGCGCAGTCATGCCGTGCTGCACTTCACCGCCGGGGACATCGCGTCCTTCGACTTGAAGAACGCTTCGGGCGATTTGTCTCTGACACGGGAAAAGGACCGCTGGAAATTCAAGAAGCCGGCGGAGGCGGCCGGTGACACGCGAGACGTGAATGCGTTTTTGAGCGCCATCGCAAACGCAACTTTTGCGGTCATTGTGAGTGAAACCCCAGAAAACCTGCAGAAGTACGGCCTCACTAAACCTGCCGTCACATTTACGGCTGTGGACGGGAAAGGGAAGACCGCCACGCTGCTGGTGGGGAGAAAAGATGGCGGCGATTATTTTGCACGCGACGCCTCGCGCTCGATGATTTTTCGCATCGACGACAAGCTCTATAAACAATTGGCACAGAATTACGCGGATCTACGCAATAAGAAGCCGGCGGATTTCGATCCCGCCGAGGTGAGCCGTGTGGAGTTTCACAATGAACACGGGACGGCCATCTTTGTCCGGAAGTCGGACAAAGATGAGGAGTGGGCCATCGAGGCGCCTCCAGACAAGAAGGGCAAGTCGGCGTCAGTCTGGAACCTTTTCAGCCCTTTGACGACAGCGCATGCCGATGAGGTCCTCGATCATCCAGGCGCCGGCATTCTGGCCAATTTGGCCAAACCCGCCGTGGAAGTATTGCTCACGGAAAAATCCGGCAAGAAATTGACGATTCAGATATCGAAGGAGTCGGGCGATTTCGTTTATGCGCGCACCAGCGAAGGTCCAGCCGTATACAAATTGAAGAAGCAGATTTTAACTCAGTTGAACTTCAAACCGGATGATTTCGCGTTGTAACTGCGCAAGACAATCGTAATCGATGCAGGAGCGTCCGGATCGTCGTTACGCAGCGGAGCAACAACCTGCGAGCACAGATTCATTGGGCCAGGTGGCGAGGAGAAGAATTTTATCCGTCGTGGGCGAGGAATAGATATAGTAAACGAGCGAGCCGCTTTCCACCTCGTAGAAGCCAGTCCTTTTCGGGTCAGCGGTAACCTTCGCGCCGCCCAACAAAAGGCTCCTGAGCGAATTTACCGCCTCCGCGGGATGGTTTCTCAGATCTTCAATTTTCACTTCTGGCTGCCAGCGCATTACCATGAGATCCCCCATCGGTTGAATTCCTCACTCGCATATTAGTACGGCGCGAGCATGGAAAAAGTTCCCCGTACTTCAAATTTCCTGGGCCCTATTAGCTAGTTGATTAGACGTCCGTAGGGCTCGAAAGTCGCAGGATTTGAGGGATTTTTATTGGAACGTTAACCCTTAACTTGACACTTGCGCGGTCTCATGGAACTTGCCATAGTCCCAGTCTCGGGGGAAATCACATCGTGAAGAAGACGAAGCCCAGCAAGTCCAGCCGTTACCACCGCGATCGCAGACGCAAGCACCGACACTGGCAGGTGACCGTCTATTACCACGATGGCGAAAAATTCGCGCGTGTGTATATTGACCGCGAACGCGCGTCGCGCTTCGCGGAGCGCCAGAAGAAATCCCCGGTTGTGAAAGCAACGCGCATTATGGAAGTGGACTAACTGCTCGCTGCCGCCTCGGCTCTCGGCTGGCAATGGCCCGTCGACTCTTGCGGGTTTCTTGCGTTGAGTGGCCCATGTCGGAGCACTTGTCCGTGTGCCGGCGCCATGCTATAAAAGCAATGGCGCAGCGAAATCGTTCTCCGCGCGGGATTCGTATAGTGGTAGTACGCGACCTTGCCAAGGTCGAGGCGAGGGTTCGATTCCCTTATCCCGCTCCATTTTTCCTCTGCTGCTCGCTCTGGCTAGTTCCGCTCCTCCGTGTTAGAGTCTCCCCACCCAATCCACATGCTTGCCTATCTCTGCGGTCCAATTGAGTTTGCCGACGACGGAGGAAAACTCTGGCGGCGCAAGTTGGCGCCTTTCCTGCGCGACCAGCTCGGTCATCGAGTGTACGATCCGGCCGAAGATGAACGAAAAAATCTGACAAATGATGAAGCTGCTCATTTCCGCTCTTGGAAAACGCAAGACCTCGAACGGTTCCGCCGGGTGGTCCGGAAGATTATCGCCTTCGATCTCGACTTGATCGAAAACAAGGCTGACTACCTGGTCTGCTACTGGGATGCGACCGCCACGCAAAGCGGCGGAACGCCCGCCGAGCTGACCTTCGCGCATCGCAAGGGAATTCCGGTGTATCTCGTCACGCCGCTGCCTGTCGAGCAGATCAGTGGTTGGATGCTCGGCTGTTCGGACCAGGTGTTTTCGTCGATTGAATCGTTGAAGGGATTTCTCTCCGCGCGGTTTGCCCGCGAAAAGCAGACTCAGCTTTGGAGAGATTGATAGAATCCTCGCCGGATGGAAAGAATCGTCATCGTCGTTGGTAGCGCTCGCCGGCCGAAGCTGAACGCGGTCCGTGAGGCCCTTGATCTTATCGGGCCAAGCCTGGATCCGGCGGCGGAATTCGAAATTGCCGGTGTCGAGGTTCCCAGCGGTGTGCGCCATACGCCGCTTTCACGCGAAGACATCATGAAGGGAGCGCGGCAGCGCGCAGAGGCGCTGCTTCAGATCGCGCGGGAAAAGAACGAACCCTGGAAATATTTCGTCGGACTCGAAGGCGGCCTCGATGTGGTGCATGAAAACGGAGTGCGGCAAGTATTTCTCGAGAGTTGGGCTTACATCTCGGACGGCGATGGTCGCGGCGCGTTCGGGCAATCAGGCGCGGTGGCAGTTCCCGAGCCGCTTGTCATCTGCGTCGTGGACCAAGGCATCGAGCTTTCCCAAGCGATCGACGCGTTCGCCGGCGGCCACGGCATTCGCGATGCGCAAGGCGCCTGGGGCGTTCTCACGCGCAATCTGATCGCCCGCCAGGATGCCTTTCGCGTCGCTCTGATCAATGCTTTTGCGCCTTTTTACAATCGTGAAATTTATTTGAGCCAGGCGTTCAAAGCGCGGGCCTGATTTTCCACACTGCGGTGTGCTAGCCTAACGGCAGGAGGCGGGACAGCGTGGACATCGTCAAGGGAAACATGGGCTGGATCGAAGTGGTTGTCGGTCCGATGTTTTCGGGCAAGAGCGAAGAGCTGATCCGGCGGTTGCGGCGCGCGGAGATCGGGAAACAGCGCGTGCAGATTTTCAAGCCGGTCATCGACCAGCGCTACACGAAGAACGGCATTGTTTCGCACTCGGGCCTGGAAATCGCGTCGGAGCTGGTGCAGTCTGGCAGCGAGATTCTGCTGAAGGTCGCGCCACGCACCGAAGTTGTGGGCGTGGACGAAGCGCAATTCCTGGGCGAGTCGGTTGTAGATGCTTGCGTGAAACTTGCCGATCTCGGCAAGCGCGTGATCGTGGCCGGGCTCGACACCGACTTCATGGGCCGGCCGTTTGAGCCGATTCCGCGGCTGCTGGCCGTGGCTGAAGAAATTACGAAGCTGCTCGCCATTTGCGTGCGCTGTGGCAACCCCGCGGTCCACACGCAGCGAACGGTCGCGTCCGAGGAATTAATCGTGGTCGGCGCCGGCGGAATGTACGAAGCACGTTGCCGGCGCTGCTTTGAGCCGTTGCTCGCCCACGAGAAGATTGAGGAACAGAAGGAAAAGGCAGACACCCCCCCAAAAGTCCGCGCCGCCACTAGTTAGGCGGCAACCTCCAGCTCCTGCTGCGAATCCATATTCACGTGGGAGCCAAAAAGCACTAAAATAGGCGCGGGCAAGCTGGTCATGTATACCCGAACCACTTTCGTGCTCGCTTTCGCGCTGGCGCTCGGGCCTGCGCTCGGCGCGGATCTCCCGGACAAGTCCCGGTTCCGGATGCCTCTTCCAGGTGCGCCTGACACCAAGCCTTTGTCCGACCCGTCCATGCAGCCGGATATTTTTGTGGCCGTCGCTCAGCACCCCTCCAATGAGCCGGCAGACTTGAAGCCGCAGTCGCGCATCGAGATTATTCGCTATGTTTCCGGTGAATTTGCCAAGGCTGTGAAACCGCTTCCGGGTGGGAAGAAGGGTTTGAAGATTCCGGTTGGCAAAGCAGTGAATGAGAAGGAATTGCAGCAGGCGTTGCGCACTGGAGGGATCGCCGCCAGTCCCGGCGACACAGTGCAGATCACATCTCTCGAGTTTCGCGCGAAGGAAATCGTGATCCAGGTGAACGGCGGCGGTAAAAAGCGCTACCATCTGCGGGACCACCTGCAAGTAGGCACGGGTCTTGGAGGTGTCACCCAGCTTCCACAAACGGGGGATGTCAAGGCAAACGAGGGCAATGGATCGACATTGTTTCTCGACTATGGGCGCCCGATTCCCGACATGAGTGCCGAGGACCTGATGCACGATCTCGGCCCGTTCCTAGATTTCTCGAAGGAACATTCGGCTGCGGTCAACTGGATCGACACCCTGCCGCCGCAATTCAAGGAAGCGATAAAGGACCGCAAGGCGGTGGAGGGCATGGATCATGAAATGGTCCTCGCCGCGCTGGGCAGGCCCGACCACAAAGTGCGCGAGCACACACCCGAGGGCCAGCAGACCGAAGACTGGATCTACGGGACGCCGCCGGCGAAGACGGTCTTCGTCACTTTTTCGGGCGACAAAGTAATCCGGGTCAAGGAATACGACTGACTTTCGTTGACTTTTTTCCGCCCGCGCCCTAGCATCACCCGTTCAGTAGAAAGCCTGCCGGTCGTTTCTTGCCGGTCCCTGTTCACCACAAATCCGGGGAGGACTTATGCCAGTAAAAGTGGGCATCAATGGTTTTGGGCGCATCGGCCGCAACATCTTCCGGGCAGCGCTCGGCGATCCCTCCATAGAGATCGTGGCGGTGAACGACATCACAGACTCCATGACGCTCGGACATCTGCTGAAATACGATTCCATCCTCGGCAATCTTCCGAACAAAGTGACACACACGGACGACACGATTTCCGTGGATGGCAAGGGTTTCAAAGTTTTTCGCGTGAAAGATCCCGCAGAGCTTGACTGGACATCGGTGGGCGCAACGATTGTCGTGGAATCTACTGGACTGTTCACGAAGGGTGCCGATGCGCGGAAGCACATTCGCGGCCCAGTGAAAAAAGTAATCATCTCCGCGCCCGCAACGGACCCCGACCATACCATGGTCCTCGGCGTGAACGACAAGACCTATGATGCAGCAAAGCACCACGTGGTCTCGAACGCCTCCTGCACCACGAACTGCCTCGCTCCTGTCGCGAAAGTCTTGCAGGACACATTCGGGATCGTTGCCGGGACGATGACCACCGTGCATTCCTATACCAACGACCAGAAATTGCTCGACCTGCCGCACAAAGATCTCCGCCGGGCGCGCGCTGCAGCTCTTTCGATGATTCCCACTTCGACGGGGGCGGCAAAGGCGCTGCACCTTGTGATTCCCGAGCTCAAGGGCAAGCTCGATGGGTTCTCATTGCGTGTGCCGACGCCAAACGTCAGCGTGGTGGACCTGACGGTGATGACGGAGAAGCCCGCGACGGTCGAGAGCGTCAACTCGTCGTTGAAGCGCGCGGCTGAAGGCCCGATGAGGGGCATCCTCGATTACACCGAGGAAGAATTGGTGTCCGTGGATTTTCGCGGCAATCCGCATTCCTCGATCGTGGATTCGGGTTACACACGCGTGGTGGGCTCGAATTGCGTGAAGGTGCTCGCGTGGTACGACAATGAATGGGGCTACTCGTGCCGCTGCCGCGATCTGATCAAGTTCTTTGCTGCGAAGCTTTAGCCGGTTGCTGTGCCATGCGCGCGGCGCGCACTCCACACTGCGCATATGAATAAACTCTCCATCCGTGATCTGGAACTCGCCGGGAAGCGCGTGTTCATCCGCGTGGACTTCAATGTCCCGCTCGATGCGGGCAAAGTGGCCGACGACACGCGCATCCGCGAGACCCTTCCCACGCTTCGGCTGGCGATGGACCGCGGCGCGCGGCTGGTTCTGGCTTCACACCTGGGGCGGCCCAAGGGCAAAGTGGACCCGAAATATTCACTCGCGCCGGTGGCCGCGCGCCTGCGTCAACTGCTCGGGAAGCCCGTGGGCTTCGCGGCCGATTGCGTGGGAGCGGAAACGGAAGCGAAAAGCAGGGCGCTGCGCGATGGTGACGTCCTATTGCTCGAGAATGTGCGTTACCACTCTGAGGAAGAAGCGAATGATGCCAATTTTTCCCGCCAGCTTGCCGCACTTTGTGACCAACTCTTCGTTTGCGACGCTTTCGGCTCCGCCCATCGCGCGCACGCCTCCGTCGTCGGAATCACGAAATTCGTGAAGCAAGCTGCTGCGGGCTTGCTGATGGAAAACGAGCTTGTCTACTTGGGCAAGGCCATCTCGATTCCGGACCATCCTTTTGTTGCCGTACTGGGCGGCGCGAAGGTGTCAGACAAAATGAGCGTGATTCATAATCTGATGAAACTGGCCGATGCGATGCTGATCGGTGGTGCGATGGCCTACACATTCCTTAAAGCGCAGGGCCTGCCGGTGGGGAACTCGCTGGTGGAAAACGACAAGCTCGATCTCGCGCGCAGCCTGATGGAAGACGCACGAGCCCTCAAATTCAAACTGAGCCTGCCGGTGGATCACGTGCTCGCCGAGTCGCCTGGTTCCACTGTCACGAAAATTACAGACATCGCGCATACCCCGGATGGCTGGATGGGCCTCGACATCGGCCCGAAAACTGTTGAAAATTTCAGCCGTGAGATTTCCTCGGCGCGCACGATTGTTTGGAACGGCCCTTTGGGCATGTTTGAAAAGCCCGCGTTCTCGCAAGGGACGCTCGGTATCGCCCGCGCTGTAGCCGCCGCAACGAAGGCGGGTGCCACTTCGATTGTCGGGGGCGGGGATTCTGTCGCCGCAGTGGAGCAGGCGAGTGTTGCTTCGCAAATTTCGCACATCTCGACCGGTGGCGGCGCTTCGCTGGAATTCTTGGCCGGCGAAAAACTTCCCGGCGTCGAAGCGCTGACGAACAAGTAGGTGAATGGAGGAGGGCTTTTTGCGCCGCCCCGTGATCGCCGGAAATTGGAAGATGTTCAAGACCCAGGCGGAGACGCGTGCGTTCTTCGAGGCATTCAAGCCACTCACGGCTGCCGCAGGGCACTGCGACATTGTTGTTGCCCCGCCATTCACAGCGCTGGCTGCCGCCGTAGAAGCTTCGCGCGGCAGCGCCATCACCATCGCCGCTCAGAACGCGCATTGGGAGCCACAGGGCGCTTTCACTGGGGAAGTCTCGATGCGCATGCTCGTTGAGGCCGGGTGCCGCGGCGTGATTATCGGACACTCCGAGCGGCGCCAATTTTTCGGCGACACGGATGAGTGGGTGCATCGCAAAGTGCAAGCAGCACTTGCGGCAGGGCTGACGCCGATCGTTTGCGTCGGAGAATCGCTCGCAGAGCGCGAGGGCAACTTGACGCACGCCGTGCTGAAACGCCAATTCGAAGGCGGTCTGGCCGCGTTGACCGGTGCGGACTTCTCGCGTATTCTTTTAGCGTACGAGCCGGTGTGGGCCATCGGCACAGGGCGCACGGCAACTCCGGAGATGGCCGCGGATGCTCATCGCTACCTTAGGGAGCTGGCCGCGGCGCGGTTTACGCCCGAGCGGGCCTCGGCTCTTCGCATCCTCTACGGCGGCAGCGTCAAACCCGACAACATACGGGGATTGATGGCGCAGGTGGAGATTGACGGTGCGCTTGTGGGCGGGGCCAGCCTGGAGCCGCAGTCGTTTGCTGCGATCGTGAATTTTTAGCGCGCGCGTAGGGCCGGAAACCGGCTGCCGTGCGCACGGGGAGTTGGAAATGCCATCGTGGGCAAAATGGGGATTGTCGCTGCTGATTGCAATCGGGCTTATCTCGATCGGCTGGCGCGTTCCGTACGTTCTAGTCACGTTGCATGTGCTTGTCTGCTTCGTGCTTATCATCGTGATCATGCTGCAGAGCGGGAACGCTGCGGATCTGGCGGGCGCGTTTGGCGGAGCAGGTAGCCAGACCGCGTTCGGCCCACGAGGCGCTGCATCGTTTCTTTCTCGCGCCACCACGTGGTGCGCCATCGTTTTCATGATGACGTCGCTCACGCTCTCCGTGAAGCGCGGCCCATCTGAAGCAACCAGCAGCACCGGCTCGATCCTGGAGCAGACGCAGAAGCAGGCTCCGGCACCGGCGAAGACGACACCGGCTGCTCCGATCCAGATTCCGATTCAGCCGGGCCAAGCTCCCCCTGCTCCGCCAGCGCAGAGCCAACCGCCGGGGCAAAGTCAGCCGCCGGCGCAGAGCACGCCGCCGCAGAATACGCCACCGAAGCAGTAGCGGCATGTGATTCGCTTCGGGCTCGTGATTTCTTGAACGGACTTGGGATTTGAGCGGTTTGACAAACTAAATCCTCGGCATCTAGGATTGACTCGGCGCGGTCGTGGCGGAACTGGCAGACGCACCAGCTTGAGGGGCTGGCGGTAGCAATACCGTGGTGGTTCGAATCCACTCGACCGCACCAACCCTTCCAACGAGGAAGGGTTGTCCTGAGCAAATGAAATGAGCCGAGGGACTCTACAGGACACGACCAAGATTTCCTTCCTCCTGCTCACCAAACTCAATCTGCGGGAATTTTCCCGCACATTCGTCCTTGAAATTCGGCAACGCTTATATATGATGGCCTGTTTTGATTTGGACGCGGTCCAATGGAATGCTTTTCGCATTCGTTAATTCATGGAGGGGCGATGCGGATCAGGAAGCGCGACGATGGTTCTGCAGCACCAGCAGCAACGCTGGCACTTCTTTTGGTCATTCTTGTCGTCGTCACCGTGTATTACTTCGTCGCCCATCTCTATCCTGCGCCGCCTCCAATCACTTCCGTTGGTGCGGCCGTGGATCATCAGTACGACTTGACGCTATACGTAACAGGCACTGTGTTCGTTCTTTCCCAGCTCGGCCTGGCATTCGCCGTTTTCCGCTTCCGCGACCATGGTCAGCAGGCGAACTTCACCCGCGGCAACAACACTCTCGAACTTCTTTGGACCTCGGCGACGATTATTTTGTTCCTCGGCTTGGGGTTCCTCGGGCGCAAGGCCTGGGCCGATACCCGGTTCACGGAGCCGGCAGCGAATGCAATTCACGTCGAAGTGACGGCAAACCAGTTCGTCTTCAATTTCCGCTATCCCGGTCCCGACGGCAAATTCGGCAAGCTAGATCCCAAGCAGATTAGCCCTTCTACAGGCAATCCAGTGGGCATTGATCCAAATGATCCGGCGGGAAAAGACGATATCGTGGTGCCCACGCTAACTGTTCCCGTGAACCGGCAGGTGGAACTGCTGATCCGCTCGCAGGATGTGATCCACAATTTCTTCGTCCGCGAATTGCGGCTGCAGCAGGATGCGGTGCCGGGCATGGTGATCCCGATTCATTTCATGCCGGAGCAGGTCGGCCAGTACGAAATTGTGTGCACGCAATTGTGCGGCTTGGGTCATTCGCGCATGCACAGCTACCTGAACGTCGTTTCCGATTCCGACTACGAGAACTTCCTCAAGCAGCAGGCGGCCGGCCAGTGATGGCGGCCCGAGTGCCAGGAGGCCACGCATGAGTTCGCACGCCCAATCAGCGCACGCCGCGCCGACGGGCTTCATCAGCAAATACATTTTCAGCACGGATCACAAAGTGATCGGCCTCCAGTATTTTCTACTGGCGCTGTCGGCCGTGGTGGTTGGGATCGTGCTCTCGGTCCTGATGCGTTTCCACCTCGTGTGGCCCAACGCGCATCTACCCTTCGTTAGTGGCGGGCAGATGACGCAGGAGCAGTATCTCGCGCTCGTCACTATGCACGGCACGATCATGGTTTTCTTCGTGCTGACTACGGCCCCGCAGGGCGGCTTCGGCAATTATTTTCTGCCCATCCAGATTGGCGCACCCGATATGGCGTTCCCGCGGCTCAACATGCTTTCCTTCTGGGTCACGTTCCTTGCGTTTGTTGCCATCATTGCTGCGTTTGTGGTTCCCGGCGGCGCACCCATCAGCGGCTGGACGGCCTACACACCCCTGAGCGGGATCGGCGAAGTAACCGGCCCGGGTGAGGGTTGGGGCCAGACGATGTGGATCATCAGCATCTCGCTCTTCTGCCTGGCGTCGTTGCTGGGCGCGCTGAATTTCATCGCCACGCTGATTGATATGCGCGCGCCGGGCATGACGCTGTTGCGCATGCCTCTCACCTGTTGGGGCTGGTTCGTCACCGCCATTCTCGGCTTGCTCGCTTTCGGCATCCTCCTTGCCGGAGGCATCCTGCTGCTCCTTGATCGTTCCGCTGGCACAAGCTTCTTTTTGCCGTACGGCCTGGTGATCAACGATCAATTACAGAACCACAGCGGCGGCTCGCCACTCCTCTGGCAGCATCTGTTCTGGTTTTTTGGCCATCCCGAGGTTTACATCGCGATTCTTCCAGGCATGGGCGTGGCTTCTCACGTGCTTTCCACTTTCGCGCGCAAGCCTGTGTACGGCTACCGCGCGATGGCCATGGCCATTTGCGGGATCGGCTTCCTTGGCTTCATGGTCTGGGGCCATCACATGTTCGTCAGTGGAATGAGCCCTTATTCAGGCTTTGCTTTTTCGGTGCTGACCATGTCCATCGGCGTGCCTTCTGCGATCAAGACCTTCAACTGGCTTGGCACCCTTTGGGGCGGGAAGATCCAATTCAAGTCGCCGATGCTTTTTGCGCTCGGCTTTGTTTCTCTGTTCGTTAGTGGCGGTCTTTCCGGTCTGTTCCTCGCGCAGCCGGCGGTGGACAACTTGCTCCACGCCACTTACTATGTGGTTGCGCACTTCCATCTGGTTATGGGCGTCGCTGCGATCTTCGGAATTTTCGCCGCCACCTATTTCTGGTTCCCCAAGATGTTTGGCCGGATGATGAATGAGCCGCTGGGGAAAGCTCATTTCTGGCTCACGTTTGTGGGCACCTACTGTATTTTCATGCCCATGCACTTCGTTGGAATCGCGGGCGGAATTCGCCGTTATGCGGACGCTTCCGCCGTCGCTTATCTTGCCAAACTTCAGCCGCTGCACTTATTCATGACCATCGCCGCTTTCATCACCGCGGCAGCGCAGCTTATTTTCATTTTCAATTTCTTCTGGAGCCTGAAATTTGGCGCGAAGGCCTCGAAGAATCCTTGGAATGCCACCACTCTGGAATGGACCACGGATTCGCCCCCGCCGCTCGACAATTTCGGCGGCGATTTCCCGAGCGTCTATCGTGGGCCGTATGAATTCAGCGTTCCCGGCGCGAAGGAAGATTTTGTCCCGCAGCATTTGGCGCCGGCACAAGTCGCTCGAGCGAAGTAAGCGAGCGTCTGAAGCAACTCAGGAGCAATGCCATGGCAGGCACGACAGTCACTGAAGTTGTCGAGCAGATTGACGCTGGAAAGGGCGGCGGCGGAGCTTCCTCCGGCAACGGCGGCGGTCGCGAGGACGGAAGTGGAAGTGGCGCCTCCGGCTCAGGATTCGTTCCGCAGCGCACCTATGTGACGGGGATGATCGTCGGGCTTGGTGGCATCCTGATGTTCTTCATGGCGCTGGTGAGCGCCTACATCGTGCGTAAGGGCATGCCGAACAGCATGTGGCAGCCGCTCGAGCTCCCCCGCATCCTCTGGCTCAACACAGTCATCCTGGTTGCCAGCAGTTTTACGCTGGCGCGTTCGCGCACCCTTTTCCGCGCGAACAACGAAAATGGATTCCGCTACTGGTGGGGCTGGACGACCGTGCTGGGCGTCTTCTTTCTTGTTGGCCAGGTCATCGCTTGGCGGCAACTTGTCGCCGCGGGAATTTATCTGAAATCGAATCCGAGCAGCAGCTTTTTCTACGTCTTCACCGCCGCCCATGGTTTGCACCTGGTGGGTGGTGTATTGGCACTGCTGTCGGTCGCCTTCCGCCCGACGCATCGGTTAACGCGCGGGACGGCCACCGAAGTTGTTTCCCTTTACTGGCACTTTATGGATGGCTTGTGGGTTTTTCTATTTCTACTTCTCCTTCTGGGACGGTGAAAAGTGAGCGATACCGAGCTCGAAGGCATAGTCGAATCACCCTGGTCAGGCGGCGCATCCCCGTTTGCAGTGAATTCAAAGAAGCTGGGGATGTGGCTGTTCATTGTCTCGGACTCGCTGACCTTTTCGGCTCTGCTAGTCAGTTACGCTTATGTGCGGCTGTCAACACCGGACTGGCCCCGGCCGTTTGAAATCTGGCCGGCCATCGCCAAGTCGTCGTTGATGACCTTTATCCTGCTCTCCAGCAGCTTGACGATGGTGTTTGCCGTCGCTGCCGCACACAAAGGTGAAGTGAAAAAAACCGTGCGCTATTTGCTGGCCACGATGGTATGCGGCCTCGCCTTCGTATTAATCCACGCGACGGAGTGGTACACCCTCATCGTCGAAGAGCACGTCACGCCGTGGTCGAATCCCTGGGGCACGCCGCTGTTTGGTGGCACATTCTTTGGCCTCACCGGCCTGCACATGCTCCACGTCACCATCGGCGTCGCTTATCTCGGCGTGATTGCCTGGGGATTCAACAAAGGAAAATGGACGGCTGATCACGTGGAAGTCAGCGGCCTGTACTGGCACTTTGTGGACCTTGTCTGGATGTTTATTTTCCCGATGGTCTATTTGTTGAGCGTCAATCCAAAGTAACGGGAGCAAGCGAAACGATGAGCGCACATGCGCACGCTGAAGTCGCTAATGAACACGATGTGGGCAGCACCAAACTCTTCGCCTTGGTCTGGGTCTGGCTGCTCCTGCTCACCGCGGTCGAGGTCTTTTTAGCCTACGAGCGGCTCGAAGTTCATCTGATGATCACGATTCTGGTGGGGCTCTCGCTGATCAAGTCTGCGCTGATCATGTCCTACTTTATGCACCTGCGTTTCGAACGCCTGGGACTTTTTCTGCTGCTTGTCCCGGCCATGGTATTCTGCATTTGCATGATGTTGATTATGTTCTTCCCGGACAGCATCCGGCTGATGAATCTTCGCCCGCCGCAATAGGCAGAAGTTTGAGTTTGGCCGTGGGGGTAGATTGAAGAAGCGAGTGATTATCGAGCGCGCAGTTTTTTGTTGCGCCTGTCTCGCGCTTGCGTTCTTGCTCGCGCCCCGCGCAGCGGCGCAGGGTTGTGCCATGTGCTACCAGAACGCTTCCGCCTCCGGCGCGCAAGGCCGCGAAGCGCTCCGCCACGGCGTATTGGTGCTCCTCTTGCCAACGTTGGGGCTCTTCTCTGGAATCCTCACCCTCATCTACCGCCGCCGCAACGTCGCGCGTTAATCTGCAATTCATCTGCCATTGAATGTGGCTATAGGGGTGGGTTTTGGGCCCGCCCCTACGATGGCGGAAACAAATGCTTGGGATATAGCTACTGCCCGTGCGGCTTGTGCAGCCCGGTGCAGACGGAGACGGCGCTGTTGGGATCCACCGCGCTATCTCCTTGTTCGACATGCCGGATTTTTCCTTCCTTGTCCACCACGATCGTGGTGCGTTCCGCCCATTTGAACTTGCTGCCTTTCACATCGTAGGGCTTCAAGATGCCGTAAGCGGTCAGCACTTCCTTGTCCATGTCGCTCAGCAGAGGGAAGGTAACGCCGATCTTCTCAGCAAAGGCGGCGTTGGCGGCGGGACTGTCGAGACTAATTCCGAGGACGACCGTGTCGCTTGCTTCGAGTTTGGCCAAATCAGCCTGATAGGCCTGAAGTTCCTTCGTTCAACCACCTGTGAATGCCAGGACGTAGAAGGCCAGCACGACGTTCTTTTTGCCGCGAAAATCGCTCAGCTTCACCTTTTCCCATTTGTTGCTCGTGAGGGTGAAGTCCGGGGCAATGTCGCCCACCTTCAGATTCGTCTTGGCGATGGCTTCTTCCTGCGCCGCAGCGGAAAACTGCCCCGCTAACACTAGCAAGAGGAAGAGGCTCGTGATTGCCGTAACGATTCGGTTCATTCGCTCTCTCCTGAATGTATTTTAAATACCACGGGAAGATTATATCTGGAGATTCTCCGCGATTCTTATCCTTTGACGCGCCAGTTGCGGATTTAGCTGCTCCGATCACCCGCATTCCCTATAATCCGAAGGTCGCACTGAGGCGCGGATTGAATGTTCTCTGACCGCACCAACTGGGGCCTCCACCCGAATCGCCTGAGCCAGGCGCTCGCCGCCCTCCCCGCTGGCCGGCCTGTTGTTGACGTCACCGCCTCAAATCCCACAGCCGTCGGCTTTCATTACGACCAACGCGCTTTCCGCCGCGCCATCCGGTCATCGGCCTTTCGCCGCTACGAGCCCGAAGCGAAGGGCCTGCTGACCGCGCGCTGCGCTGTCACTGCCTATTACGCCTCGCGCAAAATCAAAATTTCGCCCGGCGACATGATCCTCACCACCAGCACCAGCGAAGCCTACTCGTTCGTTTTCTGCACGCTCTGCAACCCGGGCGACGAAATCCTGGTCCCTGCGCCGAGCTACCCGCTCTTCTCTTATCTCGCCGATATTCAGGATGTCCGGCTCGTGCGCTACCGGCTCGTGTATGATCACGGCTGGCAGCTCGATTTTCACGCACTCGAACAGGCCATCACGCCCCGCACGCGCGGTATCATCGTCGTCAACCCGAACAATCCCACCGGCCATTTCTGCAAGCTCGCCGAAATTGCGAACCTCAATGACGTCTGTTCCACGCGCCGCCTGGCCCTGATTGCCGACGAAGTCTTTCTCGATTTCGCGCTGCGTACGAAAAATCCGCCGAGTCTCGCCGGCAATCCCGGTGCGCTCACTTTCACGATGAGCGGCCTCTCCAAAATCTCAGGCCTCCCGCAAATCAAAGCCGCCTGGCTCCTCACCTCCGGCCCCGAGCAATGGAAAGCCCCCGCGCTCGCTCGCCTCGAGATGATCGCCGACACGTTTCTTTCCATGAACACCATCGTACAAGGCGCCATACCGGAATTCCTGAAGCAGCGCCGCAGATTTCAGAAGCAGTTGATGACGCGCGTGCGGAAGAACCTGACGGAACTCGACCATCTGTTGGCGGGCCAGAAATCCTGCCGCCGCTTGGAGGTGGAAGGCGGTTGGTACGCGGTGCTCCGAGTGCCCGCTACTCGCTCGGATGAAGATTTCGCGATTGAACTGCTGACAGCAAAAGGCGTCTATGTCCACCCCGGGCATTTCTACGATTTTCCAGCCGACGGTTATTTCGTTGTAAGCCTAATTACGCCGGAAAAGGATTTTGCCGAAGGCGTGAGACTGCTGCTTTCGATGTTCTGACGCCGCCCCGCAGGAATCCACGGAGTGTCGCCAGTAATTTTATCGAAGCCGTCCGGGGGGATCAGCCGTCTCCGGCATGTCAAGATGCTCCGATGATCCAGTGGTGTCGGGGAGTTTCGAGGGAGGCAATTGCGGGATGCCGATTCCGCGATTCATCTCCAGATGTTCTTTGGCGCAGTGCGGACAATAGCCCTTACCGGTCTCTTCATCGCGCTGGCTGGCGAGTTCGTAGCAGCCATGGATGCAATCGCAATATCCAGTCGTGGAAGCAGTCTTGATCGGTACCAGAGCCATTCAGCGTCCCTCCAACTCCGCATACTACCTGTGCAAGAATCCTCGCGCAAGGCGAACGCACACCTGCGGCATCTGCTGTCATCTGAAGCTGTTTGAGAATTTACGCGTGTTCGAGTTGCGTCAAGCGGAAGGGATCCCCGATTTTCTCGTGCAGCGCGATCCACAGGCTGTCCGGTTGAGCCAGAAACACTTCGACAACGCGCGGGTCGAACTGCCTGCCAGAAAAGCGGCGAATTTCATCTCGGGCAGCGGAAATCGGCAGCGCCTTGCGATACGGCCGGTCGGAAATCATGGCGTCGAGAGTGTCCGCCACCGCGAATATTCTTGCGCCCAGGGGGATCTGCTCGCCGTGCAGCCCACGTGGATAGCCAGACCCGTCATAGCACTCCTGGTGCGCGAGAACGATCTCGGCGGCTTCCTTCAGAAACGGAATGCGCTGCAGCACGGTAAAACCAATGTCGCAATGTCGCCGCATGATCTCACGCTCTTCCGTAGTTAGCGGGCCAGGCTTGCGCAGGATCTGGTCGGGGACTCCCATCTTGCCGATGTCGTGCAGAAAAGCGCCGCGCGCGATATGCCGTAGTAAGCCCTTGTCCACTCCCATGGCCTTAGCGATCGTTATGGTAAATGCCGTCACGCGCTGGCAGTGGCCCTCTGTCTCCGCGTCTTTTGCGTCCAAAGCACCGCCCAGTGCCTCGAGCGTGTAGTCGTACGATTGCTCGAGATCCTGCAGCGCAATAGAAAGCTGCTGCGTGCGCTCTGCCACCAGGTGTTCCAGATCGCTTTGATAGCTGCGGTTCTCCAGCACTAGCCGGCGATGTTCGAGCGCCCGGCGAACGCTCAAGTGGAGTTGATCTTTCTCAAATGGCTTCAGAATGTAGTCGTAAGCTCCCGATCGAATGGCTTCGAGCGCGATCGAGATGTCGTGCATTGCCGTGACCATGATCACGGGAACGTCCGGGTCGATATTGCGCAGCTCCCCAAGCAGCCTCAAACCGTCCATTTCCGGCATCACGATGTCGCTCAGCACTAGATCGAACGTATCGTTCCGGAAAGCTTCCAGCGCCAGGCGGCCATTCGAGCATACGGTGCACCGATAGCCCTGGGCGTCTAATAGCGTTGAGACGACCTCGCGGATCGCCTCTTCGTCATCCACAACCAGTACCTTCTCTTTGTCCACAGTCGGCTCCACCGATAGAACCATTATATGCCAGGGCACAGGCCCCTGACGGCATTGTTGCTCTATGTTTAACGCACGTGCTAGTTTTCACAATGGCTCTCCCGCGCACCCGATTACATTTTGACGTGTCTCCCAGCGGCATACGCCCCTGAGGCAGCGCCCAATGGCATTCATTTCCAACCCGGGTCTCCTTGCGGTTGCCTTCATCGAGGCGTCTGCCGCATTCATCCTCCTCGTTCTCTATTGGCTGCTGGCGTCGGGCTTTCCCGCACGTTTCTTTCGAATTTGGATGGCGGGTTGGACTCTTTACATCGGTCTGGGCGGGTTGAGGATTTACTCCCTCTGGCGAGGCGGATCGGATGACCCCCACTTCGCTCCGGTTCTCTCCTCCCTCGCGGCCGCGCTGTTCTTCGCCGCCATACTCCAATGTGCCGGGCAGGGAAGGCGGGTGAACTGGCTGTGGCCCTTAGTAGCGATTTCCACATGCGCAACTCTTGCCCTCAGCTCGGTGGCGCGCGCGCCGGATGCAGCCGTCTGGGCGGAGTCCATGTTCGAATGCGCCCTCTACCTCATTGCGGGGTGGGTCCTCTGGCGGTCACATTCCCAGCACCACGGATTCGGTTGGATGCTCCTCGCTGGCGCTTTGCTCCTTCGCGGACTTCATGGATTAGATCGCCCCGACTGGCCCACTCAGACACTTGGCCTATTCCGGGTTTCATTGCATGGCTTGTTTGGAATCGCCATGGGCATCGCCATGGCGGTTCTTGTCCTGGAGGCTGGCCGCGCTCGCACGGAAGATCTGAACGAGAAATTGCGGCGGCTCGCGCTGATCACTGCTGGGGCGACTCAATCACTGCATATTCATGAAGCCCTCGAAGGCGTTCTGCGGCATCTGGTTGAAAGCTTCAGCGCCAGTCACGGCTTGGTTTTGCTCCTCGAGGGCTCAGGGGATTCTGCGTCGCTCGTGATTCGCGCGTCTGTAGGTTTCAGCGACCTCTTTTTGAAACGCAACGCACGGATCTCTCCGCAAGAAAGCTGGGCGCAGAAAGTATTGCAGCGGGAAACGCCATTCGTCGCCTATGCCGCCACCGACGATCCCCGCGTGCGGCAATGGATGGAAACCGAAAAGATCACAGCGCTCGTCCTCGTTCGCGTTCCAGGAAAAGACCGGTCACTCGGATTGCTAGGCATCGGTTCCGATGTGCCGCGAACGTTTGAAACCGACGAGATACACTTCCTCGTCAATGTCGCAAATCTGCTGGGCCTCACGGCGCAAAACGTAGCGCTGTTCGAAATGGCGGCTACCTCGCGCAGGCAGTGGCTCGACACTTTTGATTCCATCGGGGACCTGATTGTGGTCCATGGCCCCGACGGGCGCATCCTGCGTGTGAATCGCGCGCTCTCCTGGCACTTGGGGGTAGAACCTGCATCGCTCGAAGGCCAAGCATTGCGCGATCTTCTTACCCAGGGCGCGCAGCACTGGAACACCTGCCCCTATTGCGAAGGCGCCGCGGGAAAGCCGGAAGAAGTTGACCCGTCCTTTGGCGGCCACTTCCTGGTCACGAATTCTGATTTTCACGACTCCGAAGCCAACCGCCTCGGCACCATCCACGTGCTGAAGGACTATACGGAACGGCGCCAGGCCGAAAATAAGTTCCGCATGCTCTTCGAAAACGTCCAGGAGGGCATTTTTATCTCCACTCCCGAAGGCCACTTCCTGGACTTCAACAAAGTTTTCATGGAAATCGTGGGCTACGAGAGTCGCGACGAGCTGCTGCGCGCAGACATTCCCGCCACCCTCTACGTGGACGCCGCTGATCGCGAGCGCCTCAAACGCCTCCTGCGCGAGCATGGGCAGGTGAACGATTTTGAATTCCAGTTTCGCCGCCGCGATGGCGAAATTCGCACTGCCCACGAGTCCAGCTTTGCCACACGCGATAGTTCCGGCGCTATCACCGCCTACCAGGGATTTCTCCTCGACGTTACTGAACGCAAGCACGCGGAAATGGAAATCCGCCGCCGCAATCGTGAATTGCTCGCTCTGAATTCCATCGCTGAATTGCTCGGCGAGTCGGGGCCGCTCGCGGACGTGCTCACACGCGCGCTCGTCAAAGTGACTGAGCTGCTCGCAGTGGATACCGGGTCGCTGTACTTGTTTGATGAGCCTGGGAAGATTCTCAAGCGCGTAGCCGCAGTAGGCTATCGGTCGGAAGAGGGCCGCCAGGTCCGCCCGATCGAAATATCCCCCTCCTTGCTCGAGCAGGTCCGCCAGACGCGCGCCACTGTTCTCTCCGGATCGGCGTTGGCCGCCCCAGACTACTTACGCGGGTTGCAGGAGAAGGAAGGCATTCAGGACACGCAAGTGGCCATCCTCTGGTCCAAAGACCGAGTGCTCGGAGCGCTGGTGGTTGGCTCCCGCTCGCGTCGCGAATTCTCGACCGCGGAGTTGAATCTCCTCGCTGCTTTGGCCAATCAGATCGCTGCCACGATTGATAAATCTGTTTTACTTGAAGAAACTCGTGAAGCCTATGAAAGCCTTCGCTGCGCGCAGGAACAATTACTGCAAAGCGAAAAAATGGCCGCCGTTGGGCAATTGATTTCTGGCGTCGCTCACGAGCTGAACAATCCACTCACTGCCATCCTCGGCTATAGCCAGCTCCTGAAATCCGAAGAACTGATCAACGCCCGTGGCGCAGACTATCTCGAAAAACTTTACAAGCAGGCGCAGCGCACCCATCACATCGTTCAGAACCTCCTCAGCTTTGCCCGCCAGCATAAGCCGCAGCGCACGCCGGTGGATCTGAACCAGATTCTTGAAGACACCCTGACGCTCCGTGAATACGACATGAACCTCAACAACATTCGCATTCACCGCGAGTTCGGCAACGACTTGCCTCCGACGGGCGGCGATTTCCACCAGCTTCAGCAGGTGTTCCTGAATATTCTCAACAACGCGGTGGATGCCATCGGCGAAAAAGGCGGAAAGGGCGAAATCTGGGTGCGCACCGATATGGTGGAAAATCGTGTCCGCACAGAGATCACCGACAGTGGCCCCGGCGTGCAGAATCCGCATCGCGTCTTCGATCCCTTTTACACTACGAAGCCCGTGGGGAAGGGAACCGGACTGGGCCTCAGCATTTGCTACGGCATCGTGAAAGAACACGGCGGGGAAATCCAGGTGAAGAATTCGCCGCCGCGCGGCGCCAATTTCACCATCCTGCTTCCCATTCTTCCCTCCGATCGGCCGGCTGAGCCCACGCGTCCCTCGCGTGTTCGGGAACGCATCTCAGCGAATGTGCTGCTTGTGGATGACGAGGAAAGCGTCCTACAGCTCGAGCACGAGGTGTTGCGTGCGCGCGGCGTGACGGTGAAACTTGCGCGCAGTGGCAAGGAAGCTGTGGAGCTTCTCCGCCGGGAAAATGTGGATGCCGTCGTGACAGACATAAAGATGACGGGCGAAATTTCTGCACTGACCATGTACCAATGGATTGAGCAGCACCGCCCGGAGCTCTCCGGCCGAGTTGTTTTCACTGCTTCGAGTGGGCGCGATGGCGAGGCAAGTGCTTCGTTGCGGACGTCCGGCTGTCCGGTAGTCTCCAAGCCCTTCGCCATCGAGCAGCTGTGGGAAGCGGTTCAAAAGGTGCTCGCCGCAGAAATTTCGGGCCCTCTCAAGCGCTGAAGTTCGAATGCACTTCTTCCCCGCCGCTCATGATTTCCAGCCGTGCCATGGCGGCCTCCTCCAGCGCTGAAAGATTTCCCACGTAACCTGTCAGGCGAGCGACCTGGCGCAGCGCTCCCGGGCTTCCCGCGGACACGCACACCAAAATAGCCCGGTAGAGGATCCTGAAGCGCAGTGCCAGCCAGGTGCGCTCCAGATTAGTGCGTTTCGATACTTTCGGCGAAAGAGAATCCACGATGCCAGCCAGATGCATCACTCGAGCAAAGTCCCCCGCAAGGCCCGTCAGGTAATCCCGCACGATCTGCCTCCGCTCAGCGGACCAGGAGCGCCCCGCCTCCTTCGAGACTCTCCGGCGAACGTAACGCGCGTCCGCTGAGTCCAGCGACCCCCGCAATTGGGGAAAGTATTGTGTGTGGAGCGGAAGCAGGTCCTCGATGGTGTCGCCAGGGTCAAGAGAGGTTTCTTCTGTGAGCGGCTTGCCCAAAATTAAAACGACTCCGAACAATATTAACGGCAACAGGAATATGATGAGGATCTCGGCGAAATTCATCGCGGCATCCCCTGAAGCGATTCGCGACATTCCTTGGCGCGTACAGTGGCCACAGCAACACCGCGGCATGCCGGGCACAAAGACGGTTGCCCTTGGCCGCAGTGGATTATATACCGTAATGATAAGTCTCCGAACTCAATAATTTACCGATGGGATGTTGACTTCGATACGAACACAGCATACCATCGCTCCCAATCATTTGAGGCGTGGCCGTGGAGACTCTCGAACAGTTTGCCCAGTACAAATCCATCATCGAAGGCTTCGCTTCTCGCTGGCTGGCGAAACTCGACTCCGATGTTGGCAGGCTCGTCTATGTCTCCATGCTTCGCGACGTCTCCTCCGCCCGGTATTACCATCCTGCTTTAGAAGAGATTCATTCTCCGCCGGCTGTCCATCAGGCGCTGCTTTACTGCCACGAAGAATTGTTTGAAAAAGTATTGGGGCATTCTCTCGAGCTCCTGGAGTGGGACCTGCGGATGTACTTTGCCGGAATCGACGCCCCACCGGGCGAAATTGCCGCACGTTGGCTCGAGCTTGACTTCTTCCAGATGCTACTCCCGCTAGGCGTTCCTTCTTATCTCCGCACCCTTTTTCTCTCCAATATGGCAGTGGTATTGAAACTAATCGCTGCCGGGCGCGTCACCCGGCAGACAGCAGCCTAGCCACCTTCGCTGGTCCCCGCGAATTATCTTCCCGTTTCGATAGAGCCTTCTATGACTGTGCAAGTTGATAGCATAATAAGACACCGCTCATTTTTGCGGCACCCACGGAAGTGCGGTTGAATGTATGGTGTTCGTGGGTGCAGTCGACCGCGGCCGATCTCAGAAATGTTACGTGATGCCTTCAAATGGCTTCTCTTCGAATTGGGCGCCGGCTACTATGCCCGCAAGCTCGCCACCGGTCCTGAAGCTGAATTGCGCCGGGAGTTCCTTGAATCCATGGTGCTGCCCGCGGCTCAGTCGCACGCCCGCAACAACGGAGGCCCGTTCCGCGTTCTTGATGTAGGCTGCGGGCCCGCACATGTGGCGCGCGCGCTCGCGCAACACGGGTATGATGTCACTGGAGTGGATCGCAGCGCGCGTTTGCTGCGTATTGCCAGGAAATTGGCGGCGCGCCAGAATGTCAATTTGCGCCTGGAACGTGCGCCCACGGACCATCTTCCCTTCGCCAGCGCCACGTTTGATTGCTCCCTTGCCACCGGCGTGGTTTACTGGGTCGAGCACCACGAGAAGACTCTGCGCGAGATGGTGCGCGTCACCCATCCCGGCGGCGCGGTTGTCTCGCTCGATCCGTCTGCTTCGATGTCCGATTCCGGCATGCAGGAGTACTCCGCCAAACACTCCCTATCGCGTCGCGACGCCCGAAAATTGTCGCGCTGGGCTACTGTTGCGTCGTTCAATCGGCGCTTCACTGAAGCAGAGTTGCGCCGTCTGTTCGAGTCCGCCGGCCTCGTGGACCTGGTCTTCGAGCAAAGGTTGAACGGCATGGTTTGGTTTTCGAAAGGGGTAGTCCCTGCGCGCGCGTGAGGCTCGAAGAAACCTGTTACCCTTGAATTGTCATCCAATAGTCCTGCGGAGGTGAGAGTGAAGCGAATCTCCATTTTGATGTTCCTGCTGTCGTTCGCAGTGACCGCTGCTGCTCAGCAGCCTTCTTCACCGCCGAAGTCCGTCGCTCCGCCGCTGCCTTCGCCGCCCGCAGCCGCCGCATCTCCGGCCAGTCCTGCATTCCTCAAAGCGGCTGATGAAGTGCTCACCCAGATGAGCGAGCTCCTCAGTCTCCCGATCAAACAGCCGCTCAAGAAGAGCCTGCGTTCAAAGGAGCAGATCCGCGAATATCTGATTCGCGAGGAGAAGGAAGATCGCAGTGACGCGCAGCGCTACGCTGATAGAAAAGCTCTCGAAGCTTTTGGCCTGATCCCCAAGGATTTTCCGCTCGATTCCTTTATGCTCGACGTGCTCACGGATCAGGTTGCCGGACTTTACGACCCGAAGTTGAAAGAGTTCTACATCGCCGAGTGGATTCCCGCGGACGAGCAGCGCCCCGTGATGGCCCACGAATTGACTCACGCGCTCGAGGATCAGTATTTCGATATTGAACCGTGGATCAAAGCCGCGCGCCCGAACGACGATGCAGAGCTGGCCCGCCAGTCTGTCAGCGAAGGCTCGGCGCTCGCCGCCATGGTTGACTACACTTTGCGCGATCAGAGAATCACGGTCCGCGATTTGCCCGATGTTGCGCTTCTCATCCGTTCGGGCGCCCTTGAGGAAATGGACAAAGACCCCAACCTCGCAAAGGCCCCTGGCTACATTCGCGACCAATTGGTCTTCCCCTATCTCGCCGGCACCACTTTCTCTCAGCAATTTTTGAAAGCCCATCAGGGCTGGCAGGATCTCGCGCTCATTTTCAAGAATCCTCCGGTCTCGACGCAGCAGATTATTCACCCGGACCTTTATCTGAGCGGTGTGAAACCCGTGAAAGTCGCCTTGCCGGACTGGAAAGGCCTCGTCCCTGCGGATTGGAAGTTGCTTGAGGAAAATGTGATGGGCGAATTCGGGCTGGGAGAAGTCTTGAAACAGTTTCTCGGCCAGGAGCGCGCGGACGCGATCTCGCCCGCGTGGACCGGCGATCGCTATGCCGTCTTTGAAAACTCAAAGACTAAAAGCACTCCGCTTGTCCTCCGGCTGGCACTCGACAATGCGGACGACGCCGCGCGCATGTTCGGCCGCTACAGCGAGCTTCTCGAGTTGAAGTACAAGTTGCGGAAGGATCTTTTTCGTCGCCCCAATTTCTTCCAGTTTCAGACCGAAACCGGCGGCGTCTATCTTCGCTGCTTGGCCATCCAGTGCCTGGTTGTCGAGGGTGCCACCCGCGAGACGTACGACAAGATCACTCGCGCCATCGACTGGCCTGTCGCACCCGCTCCAGTCGAGGCGCCTCCGCTCCGCACCACGGCTGCCGCTATTATTTCGCGGTCATTTTTTCAAGCGCCAGAACACTCAAATCAATTTCCCAACTGATTATCGCCAAGGACTTCATGGAGTTCATTCGCATTTCGCGTATGACGCACGTCCGAACTTCACCCTATTACCCGCAATCGAACGGCAAAATCGAACGCTGGCACAAATCACTCAAAGGGGAGTGCATCCGCCCTGGCACGCCGTTGTCGCTGCAAGATGCACGGCGTCTGGTTAAGGGTTACTTGGAGCATTACAACAACGTTCGTTTGAACAGCGCCATCGGGCACACCACGCCGAAGGACATGCTCGCCAGGTATCAGCAAGAGATTCAGGCCGAACGGGATCGGAAATCGGAGGCAGCGAGGGAACACCGGAAGAATCGCCGCTAGCGGGTCGCGTGACGGATGAAACGGATTACTTCCGGTTGGCCGACTATCCGGGAGGTAGGCCGCCGGGATCTACTTCACTGGCCGCGAACCGGTGATGAGGATATCGACGAGTCGCCTCGCGCTTGGCTGCCAGTCAGGGCTGGTCGTCACGTTGGCGACGCCGACCAGACCCCGAAGGAGATCCATAGGATCAAGGTCCTTCCGTATGTCGCCGCTCTTGATCGCGCGCTTCACCAGGGAGCGAATCGCTTCATGCATCTGAGCGTAAGAAGCCGCGAACACTTTCTTGGGATCTCCGATCAGAGTATTCAGCGCTGGGGCGATGAGCTGTTTTGCTGCGATGGCATCCACGAAGAGCAGCAGCCAGGCTCGCAACGCTTCGATCGGTGTCATAGTTTGTGCGAATCTTCGCTCTGCCGCGGCTAACTTTTCCAGCTCAGACCGATAAACCGCCTGTAGTAGTTCCTCGCGCGTCGGAAAATGGCGATACAAAGTCCCCGGCCCAACACGTGCCTCTTTGGCGATGTCGTCCAAGCTGGCATTTGCGCCCGACCGGTTGAACGCCTCCTTGGCGACCTCTAAAATGCGTTCGCGATTCCGCTGCGCGTCGGCGCGGGGCTTTCGCTCGGGAGGTTGTGACCGTTTCGGGAACATATCAAAAAAAGCCAAAAAAACTTGCAACCGGAGACTATCTCCGGTTATCTTATGTGGTGCGGAGACACTCTCCGTTTTATGCGAGCCGTAGCCGCTTGTCAATGGGCACTTGCTCAAGCAGCCGGCATGAGGAGAAAAACATGGTGGAGACATTCGGAGCTACATCAACCACAGAAGAAGTCTTGTCCGGTATCGATCTACACGGCAAGCGAATCCTGGTCACAGGTGTTTCAGCCGGGCTCGGCGTGGAGACGGCTCGGTCACTCGCCGCGCACGGCGCTCACATAGTAGGCACGGCGCGCGACCTGGCCAAGGCCGAAGTGGCGACAGCTCAAATACGAAAAGACGCGGCGGAGAACGGCGGAAGCTTCGAGCTCGTCGAACTCGATCTGGCCAGCCTCGCGAGCGTCCGAAACTGCGCCGATCAACTGCTCCGAAAGGGCGAGCCGCTCGATGTGATCATCGCCAATGCAGGTGTGATGGCCACGCCGCTTAGCTATACGACCGACCATTTCGAGATGCAGTTCGGCACCAATCACTTGGGCCACTTTGTCTTGGTGAACAGGATTGCGCCTCTCATCCGCAGGGGAGGGCGGCTGATCAATTTGTCTTCCGCAGGTCACCGCTACTCGAACGTCGACCTCGAGGATCCGAACTTTGAGAGGACTCCCTACGATCCCTTCGTCGCGTATGGTCGGTCGAAAACCGCAAACATTCTTTTCGCCGTGGCCTTCGACCAAAGGCGCCGCGAACATGGGGTGCGCGCTGCGGCCGTACACCCGGGAGTCATTGAGACCGAGTTG
>Ga0307475_10000376_pt1 | contig 26891 bp, 25 predicted proteins | sample atmos_gasesECM1C_FD_203317 | JGI IMG/M metagenome (GOLD analysis project Ga0307475, IMG submission 203317) | Hardwood forest soil microbial communities from Morgan-Monroe State Forest, Indiana, United States - atmos_gasesECM1C_515 | ecosystem: Environmental > Terrestrial > Soil > Temperate... | reverse complement strand
CACCAGATAAGAAACCAAAAATTCCGCTATAATTAAGGGTCCGCAGGAGACAGCTTCCATCCCTTCGCGAGGTCGGCACGAATGGCGTCACAGACGCGCATCAAGGTTGCCAAGCTTGACTCCCCCAAAATGCACGGCCTGGATCGCGATACCCTCATTCGTTTGTATCGCACCATGTACCTTTCGCGGAAGCTCGATGACCGCGAGATTCAACTCAAGCGCCAAAATAAAATTTATTTCCAGATTTCCAGCGCGGGGCACGAAGCTGTCACCGCCGCAGCAGGCCTGCTTCTCCGGCCCGGCATCGACTGGATCTATCCTTATTATCGCGACCGCGCGCTGTGCCTGATGCTGGGCGTGACACCGCTCGAAACTTTGCTGCAAGCGGTGGGCGCCAAAGATGATCCCAGTTCCGGCGGGCGTCAGATGCCTTCTCACTGGGGCCACCCGGAATGGAATATCGTCAGCCGCTCTTCCTGCACAGGTACGCAATTTGTTCAGGCCGTGGGCGCGGCGGAAGCTACTATTTACTACCAACAACGTCCCAAAGCCCTCGCGAAAGCGAAGAAAGCTCCGCTCGGTCAGTATGTGAACTATGAAGACAACGAAATTGTGTACGTGTCTTCCGGTGATGGCGCTACTAGCGAGGGCGAATTCTGGGAATCGCTGAACACCGCGTGTACTAAAAAACTGCCGATGTTCTATCTGATCGAGGACAACGGTTACGCTATTTCCGTCCCCGTGGAAGTGCAAACCGCCGGCGGCAGCATTTCTAAACTGGTGGGCAGTTTCCCCGGCCTTCATATCGCCGAATGCGATGGTACCGACCCGCTGGAGAGTTATGCTGCATGCCGGGAAGCGATTCAATACTGCCGAGACCGGCGCGGCCCCGCGTTGGTGCACGCGCAAGTTACCCGGCCGTATTCACATTCTCTGTCGGACGACGAAAAGTTGTACAAGTCCGCTGAGGAGCGTGAAAGAGAAGCGCACCGGGATCCTCTCTCAAAATTTTCGCTTTTCCTCGTTCGCGAAGGACTGCTCGATCAAAAACAAATTGAGGATCTGGAAGCGCAAGTCGACAATGAAGTCCGCGAAGCCGCGGATCAAGCTCTCGCCGCCGCGGCACCCTCAGTCGATTCAATCCAGCTAAATGTGTACTCCCCGGACGTCGATCCCACTTCTTCGGCGTTCGAAGCGGAGCCCCAATATCACGGCGCGCCAAAAACCATGGTAGAGATGGTGGCTACTACGTTGTCCGATGAAATGTTGCGCGACGAGCGCATCACCGTATTTGGCGAAGACGTTGCCGATGCCAGCCGTGAAGAAAATCTAAAAGTCGTAAAAGGCAAGGGCGGAGTCTTCAAAGCCACTGCCGGTCTGCAGCGCAAATTTGGCGCGGATCGCGTTTTCAATTCGCCGCTTGCGGAGGCCAGCATTGTCGGCCGCGCCATCGGCATGGCCACCCGGGGCCTGAAGCCCGTCGCGGAGATCCAGTTTTTCGATTATATCTGGCCGGCCATGATGCAGATTCGCGACGAATTGTGCGTGACGCGCTGGCGTTCGAACGGGGCCTTTAAATGTCCCGCGGTGATTCGCGTGGCCATCGGCGGTTATCTCACAGGTGGGGCGGTGTACCACAGCCAGAGCGGCGAATCGATTTTTACGCATTGCCCCGGTCTGCGAGTGGTAATGCCTTCCACCGCGCTTGATGTAGCCGGCTTGTTGCGAACCGCAATTCGCTGCGACGACCCGGTAATGTTTCTCGAGCACAAACATCTGTATCGCCAGCCTTACAATCGATCTGAGTATCCGGGACCGGATTACACCATCCCCTTTGGCAAAGCGCGCGTGGTTGCGGAAGGCTCTGACGTCAGCATTATCACTTATGGGGCCTTGGTTCATCGCGCGGAAGTAGCGGCTGCACAGCTCGGTCGCGAGGGCACCTCCGTTGAAATAATCGATCTTCGTTCGCTTTCTCCCTATGATTGGGAAGCCATCGCGGGGACGGTACGGAAAAATCATCGCGTCATCGTGGCCTACGAAGACATGCTCAGTTGGGGTTACGGAGCCGAAATTGCCGCGCGCATTGCCGATGAACTATTTGACGAGCTTGACGCGCCCGTGCGCCGAGTCGCCGCCATGGACACCTTCTGCGCCTACCAGCCCAATCTGGAGGACGTGATCCTCCCTCAGACTTCCCATCTAATCAACGCCGTCAAACAATTACTGGAATACTGAAACTCTCAACCATGAGTGAGGTCTCGCGCCTGTTGATAGTCGCCGACCGTGCTCTGCCGCCAGCGGCCGGCCAGGGCCGCGGGAGCTAATTTGGAACTTTTTGCCCTGTTTTGACGTATTATGCTTTGAGAATGACCTGTGGAGGGTCTCCATGATCTGCCCAAATTGCCAGAAAGAAATCGCTGATCACTCCAATTTTTGCTACAACTGCGGCGCCCGCCTGGTTGCAGGAGCTCCCGCGCCGCCAGCGTACGCCGCACCTGCGACGAAGCGCTTGACGCGTTCCACCACAAATAAAAAAATCGCCGGAGTCTGCGGCGGTCTGGCCGAATACTTTGATCTGGATCCGACGCTGGTTCGCATTGTGTGGCTGCTTCTCGTGCTGTTTGCCGGCACGGGCGTTCTCGCGTATTTGATCCTATGGATCGCGCTCCCGCCGGCGCCCGCGCGCATCGCGGCAAATTCCGTCACCGTCACACCATAAGGGCGGGCTAGATGGGGGAGCGGGGCCGCTGACTGAGATCCTGCGAAGCGGTCCATGCGACAAGACTACGGTCTGCCTTTAGGTTTTGCCACACGCGGTTGACTCGCGCCTGATTCATACACCGCGTAATCAGCCGAAACGCGCCCGGCCCCAACCGTTGCCAGCGCAAAACATGCCGCAGCAAGCGTCAGGGGAAATTCGTAGTTGTGTACTGCCAGATATCCTCCGGCGCTGTGCACTTTCCAGATCGCGATCGCCATTTCAGCGGCCAACAGCAGCGCGGCGATGCGCGTCAAAAATCCTAAAATCATCAGCCCGCCCCCAAAAACCTCCAGCACGCCCGCCACGGTGACGAAATAACCCGGCAGCCCGTGTTGTACAAACACGCCATGCATGCCGTTGGGATGGGTGAGTTTCGGGTAGCCATGCCAAATAAAAATGATGCCCAGCGCCAGCCGCAGAATCAGCAATCCTACGGGCTGCAAAGCATTTAATCTGGTCATAAATTGGGGTCTTGAAATCTTGCCTCCGATCACGATGATGCGGCATTTTAACAGAAACCGAATTAAGCCTCGCGCCAGTGGCGGCCGATTAAGCCGCAGCCAGTTAAAACTCATCGCCCTACATTCAGGTACAATCTTTGTAGCGCTTAACGGGCGAATAATGCGTAGTTCTCGGGGACAGCCCTCCGACCAGAACCAAAAATTTCGACCCTCGTTGGCATTCATCCCATTTATGAACTGTTTTACACAACTTGAAATCCGTTTTTGTATCCATTGCAAAGTCTTCATTAAGGTTCGCGCATGAAGCGCAAGTTGCTGATCGCCATTCCTCTGCTATGCGCCGTCGCGTTGGTTGCGTGGATTTTCAGGCCTAAGCACGAAGCGCTTGGCGAAGGCTATATCGGTGAGCGTAGCGTGACGTTGTGGAGCGGTGTAGCACAGGTCCGCGAGCCGCTGGACGCGCTGCACTATGGCGATCACGTGGAAATTGTGGCCCGCCACAACGACAGCGTGAAGGTACGCACTGCCAACGGTGAAGTTGGCTGGATCGATGCTCGATCGGTCATGGAATCGGCGTTGTGGCAACGCAGCGCGAAACTTCTGGGTGAAGCGCAGGAGTTGCCCGTGCAGGCTCGCGGCCGAACCAAGGTGGCCACGAATCTGCGCGTGCAGCCAGGCCGCACGCAACCCCGCCTCTATCAATTTGGCCGAGGCATCCCAGTGGAAATTGTCGGACGGGCAGTCGCCGACGTAGCCCAGGCGTTGGACGAAAAGGAATCCGCTGGCGATGCTTCGGAATCCAAGAAAGAAGATTCCAAAAAGGAAGATTCCAAGAAGGAAGAGTGGCTTTTCGTTCGCGGGCTTGCCACTCGACCGCCCAGCGAAGCTAATCCACGCACGCCTTCCACCACCACGCAGCCTGGTGATCGAACCTCTCCCATTGCCGGCTGGATCATCGGACGTTTCGTGGAGCTAGACCTGCCCGACGCCGTGAGAGACGGGACAGCCTCCGCCAACGTCCGGCCGATGGCCTGGTTCGAACTAAACAAGGTCAACGACATCTCTGGAGCGAAGCCGCAATATCTTGTCGCGGGCACTCGTGGTGCGGAGTCGCAACCTTGCGATTTCACGAATATTCGTGTGTATACCTGGAATACCAGAAAAACGCGTTACGAAACGGCGTACATTGAAAATAATCTTTGCGGGATGATGCCGGTACGGATCGGGACCGGGCCGAAAGGAGAGCCTGAATTTCGCTTTCACAGTTCGGAAGCGAATCTCCCCGCCCGTAAGGCCCAGGGTGCGAACGCCCAAATCTCTAATAATGATGAGCGGGTCTATCGCCTGATACAGACAGTAGTGAGACGGATACGCGAGGATGGCTCTATCGCGCTGCCAAAATCAAAATCGAAAGCCCCGGGTAAGGCTACCAACCCAGCGAAGGCCAAGAAAAAGCCGCGAGCAGCTCCATGACACTACATATTAATGAAGCGGATGTGCGTTCAGTGCTCACCATGGCCTTGGCCTTGGAAGCCGTTGAAGATAGCCTGCGTAAACAAGCTCGCGAAGAAGTGGTTGTTCAGCCGCGCCGCCGCTTCGAATTGCCCAAAGGTTTTTATCATTACATGGCAGCCGCTGATTATTCGGGTGGGTTCGTCGCGGAAAAGCAGTACACCTACGTAGCCGGCAAGATTCGTTTTCTGGTTCTGCTGTACGAGATGGCCACCGGAGATCTTGTGGCCCAGATTGAAGCGGATTATATGGGCCAGTTGCGAACCGGCGCTGCCTCCGGCGTGGCGACCAAATTCATGGCGCGTCGTGATGCGCGAATCGCCGCCATTATCGGAACCGGCGGACAAGCCAGGACCCAACTGGAAGCGATTGCCGGTGTTCGAAAGCTGGAAATGGCGCGGGCCTACGGCCGCGATGTTACCCGCCGCGAGAAATTTTGCTCGGAGATGGCTGAACGCCTAAGAATCCCTGTCTACGCTGCAAGCTCGACGGCGCAGGCAATTGAAGGCGCGGATATCGTATGTACCGCTACGACCGCTTCACATCCCGTTGTGACCGGCTCTGACATTGTCGCAGGCATGCACATCAACGCCATCGGCGTAAATCACGCTCACAAACAAGAAATTGATGAAGCCGTAGTCGCGCGCGCGGACCTCATCGCCGTTGATTCCATCGAGCAATCTCGCCAGGAGGCCGGAGATTTAATTATGGCCTTTGGCCAGGATGAATCGAAATGGTCGTCCGTTAAAAAACTCGCTGACATTGTGGACGGCAAAGTTCCCGGCCGTCCGAATGAAACAGCCGTGACGCTCTTCAAATCCAACGGAATCGCTTCCTGGGACCTGGCTGTCGCCGTACGCGTATCGAAACTGGCGCGTGAAAAAAACCTGGGCCGAAAGCTGCCTCTCTGGACTACCGCCTAAAACGTCGTGAGTTGAACACCTGAGTTGCAAGAACACCGCCGGACTCTCGAAATTACCCGCCACCCGTTGACACTGCGCACCCGCCTGAGAAACACTGGGACCTGCTTTAGGGCGAATTCCGCGCCGCAAGGCTCCCGTTGCAGTAAACTGGTCCGTAATTTAACTATGTGTAATCAACAACCGTAGCCAGGATGCGAACACTTCCAGATTATTTGAGAAAAGGCATGAAGCTCGTCATTGTGGGCTGTAATCCCAGCGAGTCTTCCGTGCGTGTCGGTCACTACTATGCCGGCCGCGTGAATCAATTCTGGCCGGTGCTGTATAAAGGCGGAGTGGTTCCCGAGCCCTTTGATTATCACGACGATAAGCGCGTGATCGAATTTGGAATTGGTCTGACCGATCTCGTAAAGCGCCCCACAAAAACGACCGCGGAGTTGACGCGCGAAGATTTTGCGGAAGGCCGCATCGTATTGTCGCAACGGCTTGGGGAATATACGCCGCATGTGATCGCTTTCAACGGCAAACTGGCCTTCGAACAATTCGCGCAACGCAAATGCAAGTTTGGCCTTCAGAAAGAGCTTCTATACGGCGCGCGCGTATATGTTTTGCCGGAGACGAACACGCAGGATCCCCACGGAAACAGCGAGCGCGTGCGTCATTTTCGGAAGCTCGCGCAGTTGGTCTCGCGCACCGAGACGGAACGAGCTTCCAAGGGAAACTAGGATCGTAATATGAGCGAAGCCACGCAACCCGCACCGTCGCAACCTCCACAATCACCGACATCTCAAACGCAACCTAACTCCTTGATCCTGGAATCCAAGCAGGACGGCATTGCCACGCTGACGTTAAACCGCCCTGACAAACTAAATGCCATTAATAAAGACCTCGCGGTCGCTCTCAACGAAAGCCTTGGCCGCTTGACCACCGATAAATCCGTCTATGTGGTGATTATCACTGGAGCCGGTCGCGCTTTTTGCTCCGGCGGTGACCTGGGTGTAATCGCCGAAGGGCGAAAGAATAACGATACCAGCGAACTGGAGCCGCTCTTGCGGGCCGGGATGCATGCGGTGCTTAAGATGCGCAGTATGGCCCAGCCGGTGATCGCCATGGTAAACGGCGCCGCTGCGGGCGCGGGAATGAATATCGCTTTGGCCGCCGATCTTCGGGTTGCCTCTGCGAGCGCCACGTTTGGCCAGAACTTTATCAAGGTCGGATTATTTCCCGACTATGGCGGCACCTACTTCCTCCCTCGACTGGTTGGATATTCGAAAGCTGCCGAAATGTTTTACACCGGGGATATGATCGACGCGCGAACCGCGCTGGAGTTGCGAATCGTGAATCGCGTCGCGCCAGACGCTCAACTCGAAGTGGAAACCATGAAGTTGGCGCGCAAAATCGCCGACGCTCCCACCGTTTCCATTCGCGCCATGAAGACTGCATTATTCAGCAATCGCAAATTAGAGCTTGAGAAAGCTCTCGATGACGAAGTCGAACAACAGCTCAAATGTTTCAAGTCGCCGGATTGCCGTGAAGGCATCAATGCTTTTCTGGAGAAGCGCCAGCCGAAGTTTCATACCAAGTGAAGCGCGCCGCTCGTTTCAAAACCAACTTTTGATTGAAGGGATAACCAGGCCTTGGACGAATTAGAAATATCTCCCGCAGAGGTAAAGGGCCGCATGGATCGGGGTGAAAAAATCATGCTCATCGATGTGCGCGAGCCATGGGAATACGAATTGTGCCGCATCGAAGGAGCGAAACTAGTGCCTCTGGGCTCCTTGGCAGCAAACGTCAGCGGACTTCTCGACGTTGATGAAGTAATTTGTTATTGCCATCATGGCATGCGTAGCCTGGATGCCGCTGCGTGGCTGCGGTTCCAGGGCATTGAAAAGGCCAAGTCGTTATCGGGCGGCATTGAGCGGTGGTCCACCGATGTCGACCCCCTCGTGCCGCGCTACTGAATCACTATCCTGCGTTAAAATTACAGATGTCGGGTACCCAATTCCCTTTCGGAGTTTTCATGCCCAAAGCTAAAATTCAGTTTCTACAAAAACCCACCTGCACCACCTGCAGAAAAGCCAAAGCCTATCTCGAGAAACTCGGCGCCGACCTGGAGTTGCGCAGTCTCGACAAGCAAAAGCTGAGCAAAGCGGAATTGGACGAATTGATCGGCGAGCGTGACCACAAACAATTCTTAAGCTCACGCAACGAGCTGTATCGCACACGAAATATGAAAGATCATCCGCCCACGCGTGCGGAGGCCATCCGATTAATGGCTGAAGAGCCCAACCTTATTCGCAGACCGGTGGTGATGCGCGGAAAACGAATTGTTCTGGGCTACGACGAAGAGGCCTACAAAGAGCTCCTGAAATAGCGTTTGGCCGACCTCATGACTCCAGAAATAAAAACCATCGCGGTAATCGGCGCCGGCACCATGGGCAGAGGCATTGCCTACGCTGCCGCGTTCGGTGGTTACACCACCGTACTGGAAGATATTTCCCCGCAAATGCTGGAAGAAAGCACCCGCTGGATTACGAAAAGTTTAGATGAAGGAGTCGCCCGCGGCAAAGTAGACCCCGCAATTCGCGATCAGGCGATGTCTTTAATCTCCACTGCTAACTCTGTGCAGGATGCTATTCGCGACGCGGACCTCATCATTGAGGCGGTGCCCGAAGAGATGGAAATGAAGATGGAGTTGTTCACCATCTTCGACAAATTCGCCAAGCCCCACGCGATTTTTGCCAGCAATACTTCATCGCTGTCCATCAGTGACATGAGCGACCTGACGGTTTCTCGCGAGCGCTGTATTGGCATGCACTTCTTCAATCCCGTCCCCAAGATGAAGTTAATCGAGCTGGTAAAGACTCCGCTCACTTCCCAGAACACTGCGGATGTTTGTGCTGAAGTCGGCCGCCGGATGGGCAAAGAAGTGGTGCTCGTGCAGGAATCGCCCGGTTTCATCACCACGCGCGTGAACGCGCTCATTGGTAACGAAGCGTTCGCGATGCTCGACGCCGGGATTGCCTCTGCCGAAGATATTGATAAGGCGCTGAAACTGGGATTGAATCATCCCATGGGTCCGTTTGAGCTTGTCGACCTAGTAGGCCTGGACGTGCGGTTGAACATTCTTGAATATCTTCACCAAACGCTGGGAGAAAAATATCGTCCCAACCGTTTGCTGAAACAATATGTGCAAGAAGGCCGGCTCGGCCGAAAGTCCGGTCGCGGCGTCTACGACTATCCCGAGCGCGTCACCGTCAGTGATAGAAAGTAAACTGCGAGCTGGCCACATCAGGAGCTTGGGAAGCATAAAAACGATCGCAATGTTGGAGGCAGTATTTGCTGAGTATTGCGAATCGCAGGGTGCTGCTGGACAACAGTTTTACGTTTATCGGTACGCATCACCTGAATCCGCGTGAGATTTTTGTGCAGCTACGCTATCGGTTTCACTACTGAGGGCTACGGGGACCGGCTCAACACTGCATGGCGAAAATGGCTTTTGCATTTTGTGGAAAGTGCTAGACTGGGAAAAATCTTACGGCGATGGAGTTCGCCATAACCGTTCCGGATGATCTTTTCTGGATCTGATGACTCCTGGCTGCCAGGCGGCGCCAGGAGTTTTTTGTTTTCAGTGGTCTACTTCATGCATTGAACTATTTGACGTCGCGGATTGGAGCGCGCTTGAGAATTTTGTTGATCGCATTATTTGGAACCGTCGGTACGCTGGCCCGTTATGGCTTGCAGGGCGTGGTGCAGGTGCGGACTGGCGGAACCTTTCCTTACGGCACATTACTCGTGAACCTGACCGGCTGTTTTTTTCTGGGCTTGATCGCACAGTTCACCATGAACCGCATGGTTATTTCTCCCGACTGGCGCGTGGCCATTGCCGTAGGATTTTTTGGCGGCTACTCAACTTTCTCGAGCTTTGGATGGGAGACCGCGAAAATGATGGAAGACGGAGAATGGCTGCGCGCGTCGGTCTACGTGGCGGCGAGCGTGGTCGCTGGATTGTTTCTGTCAATGGCGGGGATTCGGCTCGCCAACAAATTTTAGCGGTTCGGAGAAATAGCGATGACGCATGAAAAGTTTGAAGGCGAGCGAGTGCTAATGCGCATTCACGTGGGCGAGTCGGATAAATGGCACGGAAAATCGCTACACGAGGCCATCGTGGAAATGTTGCGGAAAGCGGGCTTCTCAGGTGCAACGGTCTTGCGTGGCGTAGGAGGATTTGGTGGCTCCAGCGTATATCACACCGACAAGTTGCTGCGAATGTCTCAGGATCTTCCGATTATTCTTGAGGCCATTGATACCGCCGAACGCATCGAGCAAATTTTGCCGCGTCTGGATGAAATGGTGGAGGGCGGACTGATTACCCTTGAAAAAGTTCGCGTAATTTTATACCGGGCTGCCAAGCGGTGATTAGTACGCGTGTTTATCTTCGGATGAAATTCGGCAATTGCCTGCCATAATTTCAGGATGCCTGAACAACAAAAAACAGCATCGTGGCTGAATCGCACCGTTCTCGGTGTCGGTTTAACCAGCCTTTTTAGCGATTGGAGTCACGAGACCGCAACGGCGGTCCTGCCGGGGTTTCTCGCTGTGATTGGCGCTGGGCCCGCGTGGCTCGGAGCTATCGAAGGCATCTCCGACGGACTATCCAGTTTTGCAAAATTGGCGTCCGGCCATTACACCGATCGCCTGAAACATCGCAAGCCTCTCGCCGTGGCCGGTTACGCATTTACTGCGCTGGCGACCGCGTCATTTGCATTTGCGACTCAAGCGTATCACGTGTTGTTCGGACGCACGGCCGCCTGGCTCGGTCGCGGCATTCGTTCGCCTGCTAAAAAGGCGCTATTGGCCGCTGATACGCCTCCCGGCGCTTATGGGCGTGCTTTTGGCCTGGAACGATTCATGGACACGGTAGGAGCAATTGTTGGCCCGCTGACCGCTCTATGGCTGCTGGAGGTTACCGGACATTCCTATCGCAAAGTATTTTTGTGGACGCTGCTGCCTGGTTTATTGGCGGCCGTTTTGTTTTGGCTGCTGGTGCGAGAAAAGCCCATCGTCGCAAAGCCCAAGCAATCATTTTTTGGCGGAATTCGCGCGTTGCCAATTCCCTTTCGCAGATTGCTTTTCGGCGTTGGCATTTTTGGCGCCGGAGATTTTTCACACACCCTGTTGATTCTGTACGCCTCACGCATGCTTTCCCCGCTACACGGGCCCGCGCGTGCCGCGAGCATCGCGGTCGGTCTTTACACCATTCACAACGTGTTTTATGCCGGTTCGGCATACCTGAGCGGGTGGTTAAGCGATCATGTTCGGCAGCGGAAAATGGTGCTTGCCGCGGGATATGCACTCGCCGTGGTCACCGCCGTTTTATTGTGCCTGGCCACCCAATCGCTTTGGTTGCTCGTAGTGATTTTCATTTTGGCCGGCCTGTATATCGGCACGGAAGAAGCCTTGGAGGATTCTCTGGCCGCCGAGATTGTGTCCAAGGAGCAGCATGGAATGGCCTTCGGCACTTTGGCAGCAGTAAATGCCGGCGGGGACTTTATCTCGAGCATCATCATCGGCTTCCTTTGGAGTGCTGTAAACGTGCAAACCGCATTCGCAGTTTCCGCGATTCTCTTCTCTATCGGCGCCATTCTGATCCTCCGACTACGTACCTCCTGATTTGCTGTTGCACGGTGTAGCGCACCGTGTTAGCTTTGGCGAACAAAAGGCGAATGACCCCGGAGGCCTAGCTATGCCCGAATCTTTGGCCGTGCGCACCGCCGCGGACATCTCATCGATCACCCGCGTGCGCGAGGTGTTGGACGGCTTTGCTTTACGCGATCGCGACGGCGAAATTTTGACCGCCGTGCGGCACTTCCCCGCCCGCGCCGCGCAATGGGCGCCATTCCCCGCCTGGGTTCACGCGGATTTGCGCGCCGCCTACAAGGCCAAGGGCATCGAAAGGCTTTACAGCCATCAGGACTTGGCTGCGGAAGCGGCACATGAAGGGAAAAACATTGTCATCGTCACACCCACGGCTTCGGGAAAAACGTTGTGTTACAACCTGCCGGTCATAAACACGATTCTGGAAAATTCCGATACCCGCGCAATGTATTTGTTTCCCACCAAGGCCCTCGCCCAGGATCAATTGGCCGAAATTCATGATTTGAATCAACGCCTCGACAACAGGTTTGGTGTTTTCACCTACGACGGCGACACCCCCAGCGACGCGCGCAAGGCCATCCGCGAAAAAAGCCATATCGTACTGACCAATCCGGACATGCTGCATACCGGAATTCTTCCTCACCACACTCGCTGGACGCGGCTGTTTGAAAATTTGCGATACATCGTACTGGACGAACTGCACACCTATCGAGGCGTATTTGGCAGCCATCTTTGTAATGTGCTGCGACGCTTGCGCCGCATTGCGAATTTTTATGGCTGCCAGCCGCAATTTATTTGTTGCTCGGCGACGATTGCCAATCCAGGCGAGCTTGCCGGCAAACTTTTGGAGACGGATGTGGAGGTTTTGAATGCCAACGGCGCGCCTGCCGCGGAAAAGACTTTTGTGTTTTATAACCCGCCGGTGGTGAATCGCGCTCTGGGGATTCGGCGAAGCTATATCAATGAAGCGTGCCGTGTTTCGCAGGAATTTTTAAAACGCGATCTGCAGACCATGGTTTTTGCTAATTCGCGTTTGCACACCGAACTAATACTCACCTATTTGCAGCAGGCCAATCCGCAACAGCCCGGCAGGGCCACGAAGATTCGCGGATATCGCGGCGGCTATCTCCCGACCGAACGCAGGGATATCGAACGCGGCTTGCGTGACGGGCAGATTCGGGGCGTGGTTTCTACCAGCGCCCTCGAGCTGGGCATCGACGTAGGATCGCTGGATACCGTGGTTATGGCCGGCTACCCGGGAACGATTGCAGCCACGTGGCAGCGCGCCGGCCGGGCTGGTCGACGCAACGGCAGTTCGTGCGCGGTGTTAGTGGCCTCTTCCGCCCCATTGGACCAATTTATTGTGCGAAATACCGATTATTTTTTCGGCAACACCCCGGAACACGCATTTATCCAACCCGACAATCTCGAAATTCTTATCAACCATTTGAAATGTGCGGCATTCGAATTGCCGATCGGACCCGCAGACCGCTTTGGAGATGTGGATGTTCAGGACATTTGCGCGCGCCTGGCCGAAGCGGGGTTTCTGCACCGCGCGGGCGAAAACTATCACTGGACTCAGGAGGCTTATCCCGCCGATACCGTGAGTTTGCGTTCGGTCACCAGCGACAACTTCGTGATTATCGATGTTACTGGCGCTCCAACGGTGATTGGAGAAGTAGATTTTTCCAGCGCGCTCACGACCGTGCATGAAAAAGCTATTTATATCCACGGAGGACAGCAATATCACGTGGAGCATCTCGATTTCAAAGAGCGCAAGGCCTACGTCAAGAGTGTGGATGTGGATTATTACACTGACGCCATTCGCTACACGCAGGTTCGCATCCTGGAACGTGCGGCGGAAACGCGGGTAAGCGATTCGATTCCTAAGATTCCGGCGCTGCGCTCCTTCGGAGACGTATTAGTGCGATCACAGGTGATTGGCTTCAAGAAGATCAAGTTTTTTACCAACGAAAATATTGGAGCTGGAAATCTGGAATTGCCAGAAAACGAAATGCACACCACGTCCTATTGGATCACCCTCGAGCGGCCGCTGCTGGAGTCGCTGCCGTTTACCATTAGCGAGCGGCAGAGCGGGATGTTTGGATTGCTGCACGCCCTCGCCACCGTTGCCACTCTGCTGTTGATGTGCGACCGGCGCGATCTGGGGACCGCCATTGGGGAGAAGCCCCCATATCCCGATGAGCAAGAGACCGCGATGAACGCGGTGCAACTGCGCGATCATATTTCCCAGAATGCCAAGGAATTCTTCGAGCCCAATTTATATTTGTTCGACGCTTATCCCGGCGGAATCGGATTTTCTGAGCCGCTCTACCGCGCGCATGAGATTTTGATGCAGCGTACGCGCGAATTGATCGTCGCGTGCGAATGCGCTGCGGGCTGTCCGTCGTGTGTCGGGCCTGCGGGCGATCTGGCTCCGCGAGCGAAAGAAGCTGCGCTGGCTATTTTAGATCGGCTTTGCGATTCGAACGGTGAGGCCCAATAGATGGCCACTCTCGATCAGAAATTCTCGCGTCTGGCGGCATTAAAGCCTGCGCGTCCTTTGGCAATACGATCTACCACCCTGCGCGAGCCGTGTGAAGAAGATACGATGGCCCGGCTCCTTGGCGCCGGCGTATCCACCAACCGTTTTGGCGAGCATCTTGCCGTGCGAAACTGGTTTTCCACGCCGGAATTTGCCGCTCCGCACTTGACCTGTTTAAAACTTCTTTGTCCGCAACGCGACAAAGCGATTTCGCGTCGCACTCGTGCTGCACTCGAAAATCCTGAAAAGTGGCTTTTTCTAGACACCGAGACTACCGGACTCGCCGGTGGCACCGGAACTTACGCATTCTTGATCGGCCTCGCTTGGTGGGATGCCGGAGGTCTGCAGGTCGAGCAATTATTTATGCGCGATTTTGCGGAGGAACATTCGGTGCTGTGCCAGCTCGCCGCTCGACTGGCCGAGCGTCCGGTACTGGTCACCTTCAATGGAAAAACATTCGATTGGCCGCTTCTCGAAAATCGCTACAGGATGACTCGTTCAATCGCCGTGCCGAGTCTGGCGGCTCATTTGGATTTGCTTCATCCGGCCCGCGCGCTCTGGAAGTTTCGCCTTGGAACGGTTCGCCTGACCGACCTGGAGCGCGAAGTTTTGAATCCCACGCTGCTTGGATGGTGCAGACAAGGTGACGTGTCCTCGAAATTTATCCCGCAGTTTTATTTCGATTACCTTCGAGGCGGACCCCCGGAACCGCTATTGGGGGTTGCGCGCCACAATCAAATGGACCTTCGAGGATTGGCGGCTCTGTTTGGAAAAATCAATGCGCTGCTTACCGAGCAGACCAACCCTGACGAGGAGATGCATGGCCTGGATCTTTTTGGACTGTCAAAATTCTTGCATCGTCGTGGAGATAAAAGGCGCGCTCAAGTTGCCTGCGCCCAAGCCGTCGATCTGGGTTTGCCGGTCGAGTTTCATTCGCGCGCTCAGTACGATTTGGCGCTAATGGCCAAACGAAAGGGCGAGCATCAACGCGCGGCGGAACTTTGGCACGAGATTCTAGCCGATTCCGCAGACGCCATTCACGCTTGTGAGCAACTCGCCATTCACTATGAGAAACGCGTCAAGGATTATGAGCGAGCGCTGGAATTTGCGCACCGGGCTCGTAAGCTCTTGCGTACGCAAGTTAACCGGGCGAATGTATTCGCGAGGAACGGATTTGCGCGCCGCGAAGATTTATCGTTGAAAAGAATCAAGCGGCTGGAGGGTCGATTAACAAAGCGTACCGGAAAGTTATTGGCCGATGCCGGCACCGCTAACACTATTTGAATCGCGATGGGGAAGGCTGGTCCTGGTTATGTCGCCAGGCTTGGCAGGATCGAGCGGAGCTTCCGGCGAAGCCGGCCAGCCAATCGCTTTCGTGACGCCGTCAAACACCGCGCGCGTGGTTCCTTCGACGCTCAAGCATTCGGCCTCCAGGCATCGCAGATTGACGCCACCGTCCATTGAATCGAAAGAAAAGAAGTTGGGCCGTCGAAACAGCTTCGAGCGCTCATCGTATTTCTTCTCCAACACCTCAGAATATTGGCCGAAAAAACGCACCGCTTCGGCTGTGTTGCTCAGGCGCAGCAGACTTACCAGTACAAGCCGCTTGGTGCGTTTGTGTTCGTAAACCGCATAGCGATCTCCGCCCCACGCCGCCGCGAGAGTTTTTGCGCGATCCTCACCGAGAAATTGCTTCAACACCTCTTTCCAGCCGAATTCACCCATCACGTTTTCTTCCAGCTTGGTCCAATCCGGTCCCAACATTTTGCCGACATCCGGCAAATTCTCCGTGGAAGGTGTTTTACCTGAATGATAAAGCGCGGGATGCATAATCTGCTGCGTGGAAATGGGCGGTTTGGAAAAAACTGCGGGAAGCCCTTTCCAACCGTTCTCTTTCAACAGATCCGCGGAAAATGTGAGGCCCGCAAAATATGGAAACACCAATGCGTCTTTCAAAAACGGAGGCGCCTTTTTTAACGCTGGCGTGGCGCCCATATCACCGACCAGCATACTGGGATCAATATCCGGCAGGTCTTTGAGCGATCGCCCACTTTCATTCAGCAAATAATCGATCATGGCCGCCATGGCACTGCCTTCAAGGACCGCTTCTCTAGCAAGTTCGCCATCATCGTTGGGCCTGGCGGCTTTGGCCCACGCTTCGATCTGAAAATGTTGATCCTCCAGCGCATGGGTCAACTCGTGAGCCATGACCATTTTTTGATCCGACAAAGGAATCCAATCAGCAATATAAAATTCGTGGGCTTTCGGATCGTAAAGCCCGGCAATCTGCTCGGTCAGCAGATCGATCATGAACGAATCAATATCGAAGCCCTTGGGCAGCAGGCCAAACGCTTCCGCGCTGCGAGCAGAGGCGTAGCGCTCGGCAGGCTCTTTGTCCTCGTTCATTTCGTTTATCACATAGGCGCGAATTTCTTCTCGGGAACGAAGAGTTTTCTTGAGAGGGGTGCGAAGCTTTAAGCCGGTAATTTCGCTCATCTGCCCGAGGACTTCATCGGCAGCGGCGGAGAATTCGGCGGCGGCCGCGGACCTGGCAGCATCCGGCGAAGTGGCCGCAGGAGATTTTTGCGCAAACGTGCCGTGGGAGTTCAAGGAAAGAACGAGCACGGCCCAGAGCAGCGCGCGTGATGAAACAGTATTCCGCAAAAAATGCATGCTCCAGCAGAATAACAGATTCGTTAGTTTTTTCGCGCGTCGGCGATTCTTGTCTCAGAAGTTCCTGTTCCGGATCCTTAACAAGATGGTAATAGTAGTGTACCCTGCTCGTGGGTATTTCCCGGATCCGAGGAAAAAATGCTACCAGGTCTACGCTTGCGGCGCGTCCGCGAGCACTTGGGATTGACGTATCGCGATGTCGAGCGTTGCAGTTACGAGATCGCCGCAAAGCGGGGCAGGCCGGAATTCATACTGCACATCAGCCGCCTGGCGGACATGGAAAACCGTAATGTGGTGCCCGGACTGCATAAATTGTATGCGCTGGCGGTCGTTTATCATTTGAATCCCGCAGAGATTTTCCGCTGGTATGAAGTTCCGGTAGACGAATTTTTCGCGGACGGAGCGATGTTTCCCGCTCCGCAAACGCATCTCGGCTCGCCGCCGGCGTCGCTGCGCGTTCCGCTGCGGTTTGATCCTGCTTTTGATCCAGCGCGCACCACCTATCTTTCGCGCATGGTGGAGCAGTGGGGTAACTTAGAAGGTACCCTACTGGATGGCCATGAGAAATATCGTTACGGGTACATCGGCTTAAATGATCGGAGAATGACACCGTTGCTGCGACCGGGAAGTATCGTCATGGTGGATGTGTCCATCCGGCGAATACAGGACCTGGATTGGACCACCGAATATGACCGCCCGCTGTATTTTGTGGAAGTGCGAGAAGGCTACCGGTGCGGATGGTTCCACCAGGACGGCTCTCGGCTGGTTATGCAACCGCACCCGCTGTCGCGCTGCTTACCAGAATGGTGGCAAATACCGGACGAAGCGGAAATCGTTGGGCGGGTGACTGGCGTGGTTACACGGTTGAACGAGCCGTGGAGCAATTGGGCTGAAGTACTTCCAGCAGCGCACGCAAGTTCGAACAGAAAAGCTCCTTGAGATAATCCGGAGCGTGTTCCGGCAATAACACACGATAAGCTTCCATACGCTGCCAGTGTACCGCGCTGACTTCGAGGCCGCCGTGCATCGCGTTTAAACAGGCGCGCAAATCCGTTTCCTGGCTAGCTAGCGGCGTCTCCAGGATTTTCTCGAAGACCTGCTCATGACAAATTTCCAGGGCCTGTTGCACGGCCTGATCCGGGTAGAGCGCCGCGAGACCGGCATGTTCGTATCTACCACTGGATAAATCCCTTAGCGAAGAGATATAGGTCAGGCGCGAAAGAAGGCTTGGGATTCCCGCCAGGGTCGTCATGGTGAAATCCTGAATGATCCGCCGGTTCTGTTGTAGTTGTGTGAGTGCTTCCATAAGGTTGCGGCGCCGTTCCGCAGGCAGAACTTTTTAAGCCGGCAATTTTGAGCTTTCTTGTTTCCGTTCATGGTGAGCCTAGGAGGCTCTAACGTGAACAGAAACAAACTGTGTCTAGCGCTTTTAGCGCTTACCGCGTTGATAGTAGCGCCGGTCAGCGCAATCGTCAATTTCACCCCGCCCGTAGCACCGATGGTGATTGCTGAGGGTAACCCAATTCCTCCGCCTCTTCCGCCGGTGATGATTGCTGACGGCAACCCAATTCCTCCGCCTCTTCCGCCGGTGATGGTCGCTGACGGCAACCCAATTCCTCCGCCCCTGCCGCCGGTGATGGTCGCTGACGGCAACCCAATTCCTCCGCCCCTGCCGCCAGCCGCTGCGTTCACTGTTTGAGAAGAGTGGTCCGCAGCGCCTCATTCGCATCGCGTTGCGGACCTTCTTGGCCCCCGCAATTATTCAATTTTGAGCCCCGATGAAGTTATCAGTTGATACCTACTAAAATCGGTACAAAGGTGATAGCATCCACACTTAGCCATGAAATTACCGCTACTTGTGGAAATTCCGTGGGCCGCCAGCTTCATAGTGCAATTGGCCCTGTGTGGAATTCTGGTTGCTTTCGGACATTTTCGGAGATTGCCTTTCTTCACGGCCTATGTGTGTCTTAACGTCGGCCAAGGGTTGCTTCTATACGTAGTTTTTCGACGCTACGGCGAATCTTCTCACGCCGCTTTCCTCGCAGGCTGGTGGTCGGAAGCTATCACTCTGCTGGCTCGTGTCTTTGCCACAGTCGAAATATTGCACTTGGTTCTGAGTGCTTATCGCGGCATCTGGGGCTTGGCGTGGCGGCTACTCGCTGGGACTTCAGCAGTGGTAACTGTATGCCTGGTCCTGGCTTCCTGGGGAAATCCAAGCCAGGCGTTGATGAACGCAGACCGGGGTTTTAATTTAATTTTTGCTACCGCGCTCATCTCCTGTCTGGCTTTGATTCGTTACTATTTGATTCGCGTTGAGAATGCCTATAAGGTTTTGTTAGCTGGTTTTTGCTTTTATGCCTGTGTCAAGATCCTGCTGAATACGGTTCTGTACGATTTTTTGTACCACCAACGCGTCCGTTACCCGTTTACCTGGCAAATGTTGGTCGTCGCTTCTTATTTGATAGTCCTTATCGTTTGGAGCGCGGCCTTACTACGCCCGTTGCCTGAAAAGAAAAAGCAACAGTCCCTGCCCACTTCCATGTACGGACGAATCTCTCCGGAGATTAATCTCCAACTCCAGGCTATCAACAGACAGTTAATGAACTTCTTTAAAATAGAGGAGCCGCAGCAGTGAATTACTCCGCAGCGGTGTTCGCGAGCCTAGCTTTGTTGCTGCTGCTGGCGTTTGCCTGGTTGGCGCTTTCTGGAACGCGTGGCAAAGCGGAAGTCGTGCGGGACGGACGCCAAGACGGAGACTATCCTCATATCTCCCACCTGCCACAAATCAAACAGGCGCTGCTGAATTCGGATTTTACGTATCTCACCGGCCGGGGATATCCCGCACTTGCCAAACGCATTCGAAAGGAACGGCGGCGTATTGCGCTTAGTTACCTAGCCTGTTTGCGGATTGAATTTGAGAAGTTGTTGCAGCTTGCGCGCATGGTCGCCGTGATGTCACCCAACGTGGCAGTCGCGCAGGAGATTCAGGGTCTGCAGCTGAATCTGGAATTTTCGTACCGCTATTATTTGATTTACTTCCGGTTGGTCAGTGGCGTAGCTCCGCTGGAGGCCATCGGCAGTCTCAGCAATCTGGTCAGCGGATTGACCATTCGAATGGAAACGGCAATGAGCGAGCTCGGTGAGCGGGCTGCTTTAGGCGCGGAGCTATTACCTCACAACGGTGGTGGGCTGGACGCGGGTGGATAGCAGCATATTAATGGCATCCAAAAGCTTCCCCTTGTCCAGAGGCTTCTTCAAAGCAAACCCGGGAGTTGTCTTTTCGTCAAAGACATCATTCCGCGAATCCGGCGTGTACATTCTGATCACCCGCTGAGAAAGCGCGGGTCTGTGGTCGATGAGCCAGTCGAAAAAGCTTTTTGTCAGACCGGCATCGGCAACATCGCAGTCCGCCAGGATGACGTCAAACTCGTATTTGTCGATAAGACCATGAAGTTCGTCTCTGTTTTTAGCAGTGTAAACCTCGTACTCGTGTCCATCGAGGATTCCATTCAGGGATTGCAAAACGGCATGGTCGGAATCGACGCACAGAATCAAGCAAGCTCTTTCGACGTTCTCCGTCGATGAGTTTCCACTCTGCGACGTAGCAGAACCGTCCAGTGGCAACTCGATGGTAAAGGAAGCGCCCCGATGAGGAAGATTGCGCACGCGAATGGTGCCGCCGTGCTCGGTCACAATTCCATAGCAGATGCTTAAGCCCAGACCGGTTCCCTTACCTACCGGTTTGGTGGTGTAGAAGGGATCAAAAACGCGAGAGGCTTCCTGCACGCCTGGGCCGCTGTCGGTAAATTCCACAAAAACTCTGGTTTTGTCCGAACGAGTGGTGACCCACAAATCGCCATCGGCGGAGCTTTCCAGAATGGCATCGACGGCATTATTTATCATATTGAGGAAAACTTGCTGCAGTTGATGAGGATCGGCAGACATCACTGGAAGGTCCGGGGCCAAATTCAAATGAACGCGAATGTTGCCCATGCGCAGGTCGTAATCGCGTAGCGCCAACGTGTCTTCAAGAATGTGATTGATCATGGTGGGCAGGCGCTCAGGTTTGTGCTGGCGCGCGAAGCTCAACAAATTTTGCACGATGCGATGAGTGCGCTGCGCCTGCTTGTAAAGCTTTTCGGAATATTCCATACCTTGCGGGCCCATTTGGCCGCTGGCGCTTAGTAACTGGCTGTATCCGAGAATGGCCGTCAGCGGATTATTCAATTCGTGCGCAACCCCGGATATAAGCTGTCCAACCGCCGCCATCTTCTCGCTGTTCAAAAGCTGTTCCTGTGTGCGACGAAGGTTTTGATAGGCCTGCCGCGACTCGTCGTATAGCAACGCCCTTTCCGTAGCGTTGGAGATCTGGCTCCCAACTGCGATAAGCAAGTTGGCGTCGGCCGGAGAAAATTCACGCGGCGTGCGGCTGCCTACCACCAGTCCGCCGAGAGGACGGCCTTTAGACCACAGCACCACAACATAAGACGAAACGATCCCTTCCTTGGTTAAGGCGTCACGAAAAATCTGCGGCAGGGCAAGCCCATGAGCCGATAAAAATGTCGCGTGCACGGCTTTAATGTGCTCCAGCAACTCTGCTTGTAGCGCGACCGGCGGTAGGTGCCGCGCATACTCGGACCGCTGGCCCACACCAGCGACGCGCCGCAGCGTCGTGCCGCTCTCATCGAAAAGAAATAACGAAGCCGTATCCAGTCCGAACAACTCGGAGAGCTGAGTTAATGTCCTGCGAAGTGAATCGGTCAGATCCATGGATTCCGTGAGGGTCTGTCCGATGGAATTCAATACCATCAGCTCACGGTTTCTACGACGTATTTCGTGCTCAGCCCTTTTTCGTTCACTGATGTCCAGCACGAATCCCTGATAGGCGGTGACGTTCCCAGAGTTGTCGCGGATGGCCACAGAGGATTCCAACACGCTTCGCACTTCCCCATCCTTGCGCCGCATGTCGAATTCAAAGTCTGCGACGCTGCCATGTTCGTTCAGCAGTCTTTTCAGCCGATCGCGTTCCGAAGCGGTTACGTAAAGAGAACCAGCAATGTCGACGTTCAGCAGTTCGTCGCGTGAATCGTAGCCGGTCATTCTAAGCAGCGCGTCGTTGAAATCCAGGAAGCGCCCCTGCGGCGTGGAAATGAATACGCCTTCCTGTACGTTGGAAACCAGAGTGCGGTATTTTTCTTCCGCGCGTTTGCGGTCCGTAATGTCCTTAAGAACGTGTACGATACCCAGGGGATTGCCCGCCGAATCAGAGAAATTGGAGTTTGAGGCCAGAAAATACCCTCGCAGCCAAGGGTCCGGATCGTCTCCTTCGCCGGCCACCCCCTCGCAAAAAGGACAGATGTCGTAAATCACTCCATTGCGTGGTAGCAAATTGCTAACCGTGCGACCTATCAGGGCATTGCTGTCCCGGCCCAGCAAATGGCTCAGCCGTTGATTCGCGCGCAAAACACGGCCTTGTCCGTCATGGACCAGGATCGGATCGCCGATGGAGTCAAAAGTGTACGCCCACTGTTTTTGAACGGTGGTAAGTTGCTCGAAGAAACGTACGTTTTGCAGCGTTAAACCAAGAAGGTTGCCGATATTGACCAGATATGCGATTTCGTCCGGTTGAAACCGCTTATCTCGCGAGGTGCCCACACCGAGAATTCCCAATGGGCCGCTCTTGCCGCGAAGCACAATCGTAACCATCTCCCGTACCGCTGGCTCAGCGACACAAGACCATATGTCTCGATCGGTCTCCGGATATAAACGCAGGAAGTCTGTAGATCCTTCCTGAAATAATTTTGCCAGCCATGGCTCGGTCAGCGGTAACTGCGCGCACTCGCTAAGGAACGTCTCGCTGAATCCCACGGAGGCACGCACCGCTAATTGCGCCGCGGAGCCTTCTCCTTCAATCAAGCGAATCAGCCCGTGCGTCGCACTCAGGCTTTCCACAACTTGAACAAGGACACTGTCGAGAAGTTCGCGAACGGAAAGGCTCTGGGTGCTGGCAGTTGTCAACAGCGTGAGCCTGCGCATCTTGTCATTCAATTCATCGGTGCGCGCACGCCCACTTTCTAGCACCACCACGATCATGGCGATGCCCATCGCCACACCTAACAGATCGTCAAAGGCCATGCGCATTAGAAATACGGGCGATTCAGACCACAATGGCCTGTCCAGCCCGTGGAGACCACCTGCGAAAAGCAAGCCCGCCAGCAACTCTGCACCGTAGCCTGAACCATATCTTTCCTGGCTGGCACGCCCGCGCCACAACATCCAGCCGGCCACCAGCAGCACCATACTCTGAATGATAGCGGTAGCCCACCGAGCCACATCGACGTGCACTTGATTGGCCTCAAGATAAAAGACCGCTACAAGGATCAGCGCCATGGGCGGAAAAATTGGCCAATGCAATCGGTCAGTCGCCACGGTGTACTGGATCACCGCAATTAGAAACAAAAGCGCGGTGGCGACATGTCCGACCACCAGCATGACCCCGATCCCCCGCACAGGGGTGATCGCCAGGGCTGCTTCGCTCATGGAAGTCAGTGTAAAGACCGACCAACCGATCAGCCAGGAACGAAAATAATTGGAATGATGATCCCTGCGAAACAGCAGAAACAGCACCAGCAGAACAATGGAGGACGCGGCTTCAAAAAAAGCGATACTTAAGAGCCCTTGATTTTCTAACACGTTGCGCCCTTTCCACGCAGAACTGCCGTAAGGCGAGCTGGGCAGCTACGGCGGGAGACTCACGAATGGACCACAAAAGCTATAAGAGAGAAGCCTATCGCGACGCTAACACGCTATTTTCTGACTAGGCAAGGCTTCACCATTCGGGGTGTGCCGTCCCATATAATGACTACAGGGAGCCAACCTACGTGGAGATAGAAAATATCCTGGTGGTAGATGACGAGGAAGCAATTCGGGAAGTTGTCTCGACCATGCTGGAGTCCAAAGGCTATCACTGCACGACCGTGCCTAATGGTCGAGCCGCTCAGGAACAAGTGAAGCGCTCCACGCCGGACCTCGTTCTAAGCGACATGATTATGCCCGAGATGGACGGGCTCAAGTTGCTGGAATGGATGCGCCAGTACGACCCTGAAGTTCCGGTAATCATGGTTACCGCCATTCACGATATTTCCACGGCGCTGGAGTCCATCCGCAGGGGCGCCTACGATTACATCTTGAAGCCCTTCGAAAAGGATCAGTTATTTCTGGGCGTTGGACGAGCCTTGGAACACCGCAGGCTGATCACCGAGAACCGCAGTTACCAGCGCAACTTGGAGCAGTTGGTTGAGGAGCGTACTGCTCAACTTACCGGCGCAATTGCCCAGTTGGCGCAATCGTACGATGACACGCTCGAGGCCCTTGGTAGCGCCCTGGACTTAAAAGATGCCGAAACAGAGGGCCATTGCCAGCGTGTGACGGCGTTTTGTATATCGATCGCCAAAGCGATGGACGTGCCAGGCGATTATCTGCCGATACTGGCGCGAGCGGCGTTCTTGCATGACATTGGGAAAATGGCCATTCCCGACGGCATTCTTAGGAAGCCTGGTCCTTTGAACGACGAAGAAAAACAGATCATGCGCAAGCACTGCGACATCGGTTATAACATGCTGATTCGCATACCATTCCTGCGCGATGCCGCGGAAATCGTGCTGGCCCACCAGGAATTTTTTGATGGCTCGGGTTATCCGAGAAAATTGAAAGGCGAAGAAATACCCCTCGGGGCCCGTATTTTTACTATCGCCGATTCCATGGACGCCATGATCAGCGACCGACCCTATCGCAAGGCCCTGTCACTGTCGCACGCGCGCGGAGAAATAAAGCGCTGCTCGGGCACACAATTCGATCCCAAAGTTGTGGACGTGTTCATGGGCATTCCCGAGGAACACTGGATCGAACTACGCGAAAATCTGGGCTCGCCATTCCGGCTTGCGCACCTCAAGAATCTTACTTAAATTTCTCGCCAATCAAGCCAACTAATGCCTCAATGCCACGGACGATTTGTCTCTCTGGCGTGATTAGACTTACCACCAGATACCCATCCGCCGGAAAATCGTAGAAATGGCCGGGGTGAACGTACACGCCGCGGGTATTTAATAACTCCAGCGCGAGGTGCTCATCGCTTCCGGTCACCGGCACTTTGACTACCGCGTACCAGCCGCCTTCCAGATTTAACCTGGTACACAATTCCTGCGTCGAGAGCGCTTTGTCGAGTTGCGCGAGGTTGTTTCGCGTGCGCGCAATGCATTGCTGCTGGAAATTATCACGCAGCTCCAGTAAAGCAGGCAGAGCCAATTGGATTGGAGTATTCATCGACAGATAGGTGTCCGCGATCATCTCCAGCCTTGCGACCGCTTGTTGCTTCAGCGTCTCCGGCCCCGTGGCAATTAGCCAGGCAACTTTCATTTGTGGCAAGCCTGAGATTTTGGACAAGCCGCTCAAGGTGAACGTCAATGCTTCGTTGTTCGAGGCGAACGTCGGAAGGATCGCTTTGCCCAAGGAGAAATCCAGAAACACTTCGTCGGCGATCAGCGCCAGGTTGCCTTCCACGCAAATCTCGCTTAACCGGTGCATATCGTCGGCTTTGCAGAAATGACCTGTCGGATTATTAGGACTCACCACGACGATAGCCCGGGTACGTGGAGTAATAGCCCGACGCAAAGCGTGGAAATCAATCTGCCAGCCATGATCGTAAATCAATGGATAAGGAACCGTACTCACGTCCTGAATCTCAGCGAGAACCTCAAAAAGCGGGTACCCAGGCTGCGGAATCAACACTGCATCCCCAGGATTGCACAGAGTACGAAATAAAAATGAATACGCTTCGCTGGTGCTAGTAGTCAGAAAAATATCGTCGACGTTAACCGCGCAGTTGCGTGAACGGTAGTAATTGACGACCGCATCGCGCGCCGGGAGCAGACCCTGCGGGAGCGGGTCGTAATTCAGGCTTGCCGAATCGCTAAGCGCCCCCAAAAGCTGTTCCGCGTCGAAATGAAAACCGCACTTTGTGGGGTTCGATTCAGTTAAGTCGATTACCGGTTCACCGGAAGAGAGGCGCTTGGCCAACGCTTTGCTTAACGAGTTGGACTCCAGGTTCCAGGCAGTGCGATCTGAAAACATTCGCCGAAGGTTAGCATGACGAGCCGAAAAGCCGCTCAATTGCGCATCAATTCATTGCCGACTATCGGCCCAGGTAAAGAAGTACAGCCAGAAAGACCCACAACGCATCAAGAAAATGCCAGAAATAAGACGTGACTCCCGCTGCCGTGGATTGGGTAACTTTGGCGCGCTCGAAGTTGCGAAACGCTACGAACAGCAGTGCGCCCACGCCCGCTACAATGTGCAACGCGTGCGCGCCGGTGAACAAATAAAAAAAACTGCTCGAAGGATTGGTGGCCAGGTACACCCCTTGAACCACAAGCTGGCGCCAAACAAGGATCTGTCCACCGAGGAAAACGAGGCCCAGAGCTGTAGTTACGGACCACCAAATGCGAAATCCAGATCGATCTGATCGCGCCAGACGCCGGCGAGCGACTTCCAGCGTAAAGCTACTGGCAAGTAAAATTGCAGTGTTCGCCCAAATAAAAGGGGGAAAATGAAAAGAATTCCAACCGGACTCAATTCCTTTGCGAACCAGATAGGCGCTCACCAGCGCCATGAAAAACATGAGGATCGAAACAATCGCTACCGCGATGCCGCTGTAATACCGCTTTGCTGAGGTACGCTCGGGATCCCTACGTTTCGAGTTGTCGTCTCCCCCATCGCCGTGAACAGGAGGCTTCCCTCCTCCACCGCCCCCGCCAACGTTTTCAATGATTAGTTCGATGTCTTGGACATCTACTGTGGATGGCACGGTAACCTCAACACAACCTCAGAATCGGCAAGAGAGGAAATGGAGCTTCAGAAATTCACTGCCTAACTAGCGCCGTTATGACCATAAGCCATTGGTGCAGAAAAAATGGTGCGGTCGAGAGGACTCGAACCTCCACGCCTTGCGGCGCTAGCACCTCAAGCTAGTGCGTCTGCCAGTTCCGCCACGACCGCATCGAGATAATCCTAGAGTGCAACCGCAATGCTGTCAATCAACACCATCAGCTTTAGGTCTCCACGCCTTTGGGAACCAGCGGAAGGATGTTTAACCGTTTGCCGGTAGCGTCGAAGATCGCATTGCCGATGGCCGGAGCGATAGCCATGATGGGCGTTTCGCCGGCGCCCGCTGGCACGATGTCTTTGCGATCCAGCAGGATGGCTTCGATCTCTGGGATGTCGCGGAAGCGTGGAACGCGGTAGCTGGCGAAATGAGGATTCTGAATGCGGCCATTTTCGAATTGGATGGCCTCAAATAGCGC
>Ga0307475_10000373_pt1 | contig 27038 bp, 21 predicted proteins | sample atmos_gasesECM1C_FD_203317 | JGI IMG/M metagenome (GOLD analysis project Ga0307475, IMG submission 203317) | Hardwood forest soil microbial communities from Morgan-Monroe State Forest, Indiana, United States - atmos_gasesECM1C_515 | ecosystem: Environmental > Terrestrial > Soil > Temperate... | reverse complement strand
AGTTGCGGGCCATCCGCGACCGCGGTCACGGCTTCGAGTTATTCGGCACCGTGTTTGTGCTGCCAAAGGGCGTAGGTTCGGTGGATCAAATCGAGTCGCAACCTCTTGACCGTGTGCCCGTGCGCGCCGTCGGCAGCCATGGCAGTCTTTTCTCCACCCTCACCGATCAGCATGGCGTCTATTCTTTCCCCTGGCTCCCTCCCGACACCTACCATCTCGAGGAAGCCCTTCCTGCAGGGTTCACTCTCGCACAGGGCGCGGCGCCGCAGCCGTTCGTCATAACCGCTGCTGATAAGCAGGTCCCCGGTTTCGCATGCAACCTCGCCGTCTATGCCAAGCCGGATGGTCAAATCTCCGGAGTCGTCGTGGACCTCGCGGGTCGAGGAGTGCCCGGCTTCCTCACGCTGGAACCAGCCGACCCCAAAGAGGCCAAGGCAGCATTTCAGCGCGGAGGATTGCCCGGAGACGAAACCGAGGACGGCAACTTTAAGCTTCCGCAACTTCCTCCCGGGCGTTATAGGCTCATTTTCATTCCCAAAATCGGCGGCCACGTGAACTTCCGGCAAAGGTTCTACTGGCCGCCAAGCAACGCAGCGAACTCAGGCGCAATTGAAATTAGTCTCGGCCAGCACGTGGACAATGTCCGCTTTGAAATTCCCCTGAGCGCCACCGAGCGGTAGCCGGATTCTGGCCTAGATTGGAGATTAAACAATGAAACCGAAACGATTCGTCTCATCAGCGCCGACAAAGCGAGGCGCGAAGAGTGCCAGACACAGGCCCGGTAATCAGATTGATTTTTCCGATATCCCAGAGTCCACCGAAGCAGAACTGCGACGTGCGCGCCGAGTCGGCCCTGGCAAAATCAATGGCGCCAAGCCCCGCCTGTCATGATTTGAGGGCTAGAATGCACGAATCAATACTTCGCGATTTTTTTCTCGGCAAAGCCGACGCCAAGGTTCTCGCGAAAGATATTGAAGGCTCTCGAGTGATCACATCGTCGCCGGGAGTTTTACCGGTCACATCGCGGAATCACATCGTCGACATGGACCCTGACTTTGAGGTTTCTCGTGCACACCTTATTGCTGTGTGCGATGCCTTCCTCACCGGAAGCTTGACCGCTGCCGATGTGGAATTCATCGGGTATGCGTTGGCCTCTTCGAGCAAGTTCACATGGGACGGAGATCAAGATGACACGCTCGCAAGTATCATCAACGACTGGGCGGCTCCTGAAAACAATTACTCTTTGAACGCCGAGAATATCCAACGTTGTCGCCGCTGGTTACAGGGCACCGAGAATCATCCTGATCGGGCGGACGCGGCTTCGTGAAACCAAATTGTCGGTTGCGCTGGTGTCGGGGAATGAGCAAAAATTGCGCTCTGCGGGTATCCTATCCTTGCAGCCTGGCAAAGCTGGGTTCGCTACTTGCCCAGCGCTGGCTAAGGCTTTGTGACTCAACCTGATAATGCGAGACCGAAGGACACCGTCATGACGCAGCACATCGATACTCAATCGATAGGGGAACTCAATCCTCCCAATCGGCTCATGCTTACTCCTGGTCCGTCTTCGATGGACCCGCGCGTGTATCGCGCGATGGCCGCTCCTCTAGTCGGCCACCTCGACCCGTGGTTCAAGGGCTGCATGGACGATACGCAGGTACTGCTGCGGCAGATTTTTCAGACTGAGAACCGGCTGACTATGCCGCTTTCCGCTTCCGGTTCTGGGGGAATCGAAGCTTCGGTGGTGAACAGCTTGGAAGAAGGCGACGAAGCCATCATTTGCGTGAACGGAGTTTTCTCCGAGCGCATGGCGGTGATTGCCTCGCACACGGCTGCGAAAGTGACCAAGGTGGAGGCGCCGTATGGAAGGGCAGTCGATGCGGATGATGTGCGGCGCGCGGGCAAGGGTAAGAAAATCAAGATTGTCGGCTTCGCGCAGGGCGAAACTTCTTCGGGGGTGCTGACGCAAATCGAGCCGTTCCGCAAAGTTGCGGATGAGCTTGGGGCGCTACTGGTGGTCGACACCGTGGCTTCGCTCGCCGCTGTGCCGCTGCATGTGGATCGCGAGCGCGTGGATATTTGCTTTAGCGGGACGCAAAAAGCGATCAGCGCGCCGCCGGGTATGTCGCCTATTACGGTCAGCCCGCGAGCCGAAGAAGCTTTTCGCAATCGCAAGACCAAGGTGCAGAGCTGGTATTTCGATCTCACCACCGCCATGAATTATTGGGGCAAGGAGCGGCTGTACCATCACACGCCGCCGGTCTCGCTGATTTACGCGCTGCGCGAGGCCATGCGCATCGTGGTGGAAGAAGGCTTGGAGGCGCGCTGGGAGCGTCATCGCGTGAATCAACTCGCGCTGATTGCGGGGCTCGAAGCCGTGGGGCTGGAGCTGCTGGTGAAAAAGCCGGCGGACCGCTTGCCGACCGTGACGGCGGTGATGATTCCCGACGGAATTGACGACGCGAAAGTGCGCAACCAACTGCTCGATGAATTCAACATCGAAATCGCCGGCGGGTTGGGACCGCTGAAATCGAAGATTTGGCGCATCGGATTGATGGGCCACTGCAGCCAGAGGCCGTATGTGCTACTGTTCCTCGCCGCGCTGGGGAAAACACTGCTCGACCAGGGGTTCCGCTTGCCAACCGGCGCGGGCGTCGCCGCTGCGGTGCATAGTTACGCGCACGCGCGCAGCGAAGCGGTCGCCGTCAGCAGGTAACTGAAAAAGGAGAGTTTGTGACGTCACGTCCGGTCCTGGCCAATAGCGGCGAAATGAGCACGTTTGTGGGCGATTTTGAGGTGACTTCCAAGCTGACCGGTACCGTATTTCAGTGCCGGTTTTCGCACATGTGGAACGGCATTGCCACGCGCCACGCGGACACCATCGACACGAAATTTTTTGTCGACGGCAAAGCCATCGTCCTTGGCTTGGCCCACACGGCCTTCGTGAAATTTCGCGAGCGCACCGGCCGCGATTTGACCGACCGCGAAGCCAGCTTTATTGCCGCGGAATTCCTGCGCGAGCGCCTGGAAGAAGAAGACGAACGGCCTCTCTACGATGTGTCCGAAGCTGATGTGCTGCGACTGATCAATCAAATTGGCATCAAGTAGCTTCGGAAAGGCGCACAGCCAGAAATGGCTGTCCCACAAAGAAGTTGGCTGTGCCACTTGGAGTGGAGATTCAGTCGCCGGGCTCGGCGTGGAAAGACTCGAGGCACTGATGCCGCAGGCCGTCGCGGCGAATGAAGTGAATCACTAAAAACATCAGCAGTCCGCCGCAAACCATCACCGCGACTGCGATTTGCAAACCAAATTGCATGTCGTGAAGATCGGAAATTCTGCCCACCAACTGCGGACCAAATCCCCCGACCAGCTGGGTGACAAACATGTACACGCCGATGGAAGTGGCGTGCGCCCGCCGCGGCATCATGTCGTGAATGACCGCGGTCACCGGACCGTGATACCAGGACATGAAGAAAGCGGCCAGCGCGAGCGCGCCGAGCACGAGCATTTGGTCATCGGTTTGGATGGCCAAAAGAATGAAGGGGGCGGCGAGAAGAAACGCGACAGCAATGGCGATAATACGTCCGAAGGCGAAACGCCGCTGCAAGCGGTCCGCGACGAAGCCGCCGAAAAGCACGCCGCAAAGGCTGCACACTAAACCGATCACCGCGAGAGAGACGGAAGCCTGGCGCAGGCTGAAATCTTTATAGGTGACGGCGAAATCGACGCCCCAGGTAAGAATCGAGACGCTGGAAAAGGTGATGCAGGCGCCGCCCGCGATCATGGCGAGAAATGCGGGAACGGTGAGTAGCTTTCGAATGGGGCAAACTTCGGAGCACGGGCCGCGCGGGGGCTCTTGCAGAGACATGACGGCGATCACCGGAACGAGTCCCGCAGCGGCGATTGCAAAAAGAGCGTACTGCCAGCCGAAACGGGGACCGATGATACCGCCGAAAGCCTGGCCGGCAGCGCCGCCCAAAAGCATGCCGCTGGCGAAAATGGCTTGCGCGGACGCGCGCTTTTCGACGGGGAACGCTCCGGAAATCATGGATTGCGCTGCGGGGGCATAGGCGGCCTCACCCATGCCGACGAACGCGCGCGCGATCAGCAAAAACATAAAACTGCCGGCGAAGCCGCCCGCGAGGGTCGCGACGCTCCAGCAAACAATTCCGAAAGCGATGATGGCTTTGCGGCTGAAGCGGTCGGCGAGGAATCCGAAGGGGATGCTGCCAACGGCGAGAACGAGCAGCAGCCAGGTTTGCAGGGAGCCGAGCTGCGCGTCGGTAACACCGAGATGCGTGCGCAACATGGGAATCAGCGGGATGAAGACCCAGCGGGCCGCGAAGTTGACAAAGTTGACGAGAACAAGTACAGCAAGGAGACGGATTTGATAGGAGCTGAGCGGAATGGATTTCGATGACACTCTGAGTTGGCTCCGTCGGCAAGGCGAAACGTCTGGGGCATCCGCGGGATGGCCAAGGGGTAAGGCCTTGCGGGTTCAGCGTCCGCTCTATCCTACATTGATTATATACCGCGCATGACGCCAACCAATTTCCCAACGAAGACCACTAGTGACCGGTTGACTACCGTACTTTCGTACGGGGCGCTGCTGCTGCTGATTTACCTGGTGTTTCAAATCGTCGAGCCGTTTCTGGAGCCGTTGGCGTGGTCGGGGGTGCTGGCGGTTTTTTTCTATCCTGCGCACAAACGAATCATGCGGCGGCTGCGGCCGAATCGCGCGGCGCTGGTGAGCACGCTGGGCGTAACGCTGCTGCTGATTGTGCCGGCGCTGGTAGTGCTGGTTTATACGGCGCGGCAGGCCATCGACGCCACGGCGCAATTGCAGGCCACGCTGATGGATCCGGAGAAGGCTTTGCCTACGCATGCGCTGGCTTGGATCCGGCACCAGCTTCCGCACGCCTGGCAGGGTACGGATTTTTCCGGACCGCTGCGCCAGGGCGCGGAAAGAATCGCGACGTTTCTGGCATCGCGATTGGCGGGGCTGGTGAGAAACCTGTTCAACTTTCTTGTGGATTTGTTCATCGTGATTTTCGCGCTGTTTTTCATGTTCCGGGACGGTGACGAAATCGTGCGTGGGGCGGGCCACTTGTTGCCGTTTGACGAAGGGATTCAGGAAGAGATGCTGCGGGAGTCGCGCGATTTGATTTTCGCGAGCGTGGCGGTGGCGCTGGTGATTGCGGTGCTGCAAGGAGTGTTGGGAGGGCTGGCGTTTACGGTGGGAGGGATTTCTTCGCCGATTTTCTGGGCGGTGTTGATTGCGTTTTTCTCGCTGGTGCCGGTGGTGGGCTCGGCGCTGATTTGGGTGCCGGGGGCGCTGTTTTTGGCGTTCAGCGGGCATTGGGGCCGGGCGCTGGTGGTGGTGGTGATTTGCGGCGGGGTCGCGGGGGTGGCCGACAATATCGTGCGGCCGCTGCTGTTGCGCAACCGAACGCATCTGAACGAGCTCTTGTTGTTTCTGGGCGTTCTGGGAGGATTGCAAGTTTTCGGGCTGCTGGGTTTGGTGATTGGCCCGACGATTGTGGCCGCGGCGATGGGAGTGTTTCGCGTGTACGTGGAGCATCGCGACAGGGAGGCCGCGCTTCCTACGTAACAGACCGGTCAATTTTACGTGCGGGGTAATGGGCGTGTGCTAGAGTACCCGCCTCAGATGCGTACCAACGGCTACAAGCCCGCTGCGGTGCATCCGGAATTGCCGCCGGAGAAATTGCGGTGGAGGTGTGAGCCGGCGCGCTTGCCGTTCGAAACGACGGCGCAGGCGGAGCTGCGCGAAGGATTCATTGGACAGGAACGGGCGCTGCGGGCGCTGAAGATGGGTGTGGAGCTTTCCGCGCCGGGGTACAACGTGTTCGTGTGCGGACTGGCGGGGACGAGCCGCGGCGGGACGATTGCGCACATGATTGAAGAGCTGCACCCGCAGACCAAGCCCTCGCTGGACCGCTGCTACGTCAACAACTTCAAGATTACGGACCGTCCGAGATTGCTTTCGCTGCCGCGCGGGCAGGCGAACGGCTTCAAGAAGGACATGCAGGCGGGGATTGATTTCCTGCGGCGGCGGATTCCGCAGGTGTTCGAAGGCGAACCGTTCCAGAGGCAGAAGGGAAGAATTGTTGAGCGGTTCACGGTGCGGGAAAAAGAGTTGATGGACGATTTCACGCGGCGGATTGCGCGCGAACAGTTTGCGCTGGGGCACATGCAGGTGGGCGCGGTGGCGCTGCCGGAAATTTTTCCGGTGCTCGAAGGGCAAATGGTGCCGATTGAAGATATTTCAAAAATGGTGCACGAGGGCAAACTGGATTCGCCCGTCGCGGAGGAGATCGAGCGCAAGTACGAACAGTTTCGGCAGGAATTCACGGTGGTTTACCGGAAGACGCTGACGCTTTCGCGGGAGCTGGCGAGCGAGTTGAGTTACCTAGAGCAGGAAGCGGCGTCGGTTCTGGTGGATGGCGTGATCGAGGAGCTGAAGGAAAAATATCCAGGGGCAAGCGTGTCTGAATATTTGGAGGAGGTGCGGCACCACCTGCTGGACAATCTCGATCCTTTCAAGGAGCGCGAAGGGGAGGCGGAGCAGGAGGGGCCTGAGCCGCCGCCGGACGGCGCGCCGAAACCGCCGGGCGCGCCGGATCGCGATCCGTTCCGCGTTTATGGAGTAAATGTGATTTTGGCGCACGGGGATGAGGATGGCTCACCGGTGATTTTCGAGACCACGCCGACGTACGCGAATTTGTTTGGGACCATTCAGCGGGCGTACGACACCCGAGGCGGGTGGACGAGCGACTTCATGGATCTACGCGGCGGATCGCTGCTGCGCGCGGACGGCGGATTTTTGATCATGTATTCGCTGGAGGCGCTGTCCGAAGTGGGCGTGTGGCGGGCGCTGAAACGCACGCTAAATCACAACCGGCTGGAGATTCAGCCGCTGGAGATGTTTTATCCGTTCGGGGGGAGCGCGCTGAAGCCGGAGGCGGTGGAAATCAATGTGAAGGTGATTTTGATTGGCGACCGGCAATTGTACGAATTGCTGTACGAGTATGAAGAGGATTTTCGCAAGATTTTCAAGGTGCGCGTGGAGTTTGACGAAGAGATGCACATGAGCGACGGCGTGATCGCGGAGTACGCGGGGCGATTGCGCGCGCTGTGCGAGAAGGAAGGGCTGTCGCCGCTGGACCGCGGGGCGTTTGCGGCGATTTTGGAGTATGGCGTGCGGCAGGCTGGCCGGCGGAACAAGGTTACGGCGCGATTTGTGGACATCGCGGATTTGGCGCGGGAGGCGCATTACGCGGCGGCGGCGGCGGGGGAAAACGTGGTGCGCGCGGCGCATGTGCGCTTGGCGCTTTCCGCGAAGATGGAGCGGCACAACCTGATCGAAACGCGCATCCGGGAGATGATCGAAGAGGGAACGCTGCTGGTAGATTTGGAGGGAAGGCGCATTGGACAGGTGAACGGGCTGAGCGTGCTGGAGATTGGCGGGTATGCGTTTGGCAAGCCGGTACGGATTACTTCGACGGCGGCGCTGGGGAAAGCGGGCGTCATTAATATTGAGCGGGAATCGAACCTGAGCGGGCGGTTTCACGACAAGGGCGTGCACATTATTTCGGGATATTTGCGCAGCCGGTTCGCGCAAGACAAGCCGTTGTCGCTGGCGGCGAGCATTTGCTTCGAGCAGTCCTATTCGGGAGTGGATGGGGATAGCGCGAGCTCCACGGAGATTTACGCACTGATTTCGGCGCTCGCGGAGTTGCCGCTGCGGCAGGACATCGCGGTGACCGGGTCGATGAACCAGCAGGGAGATATTCAAGCGATTGGCGGAGTGAACGAGAAGATCGAGGGATTTTTCGATGTGTGCCGGATTAAGGGGTTGAGCGGAACGCAAGGCGTGATGATACCGGCATCGAACGTCGAGGACTTGATGTTGCGCGACGATGTGCTGGAGGCCGTGGCAGCGGGGAAGTTTCATATCTGGCCGGTGGCGAAGATCGAAGAGGGAATTGAGGTTTTGACCGGGATGACGGCGGGATGCTGCAACGGGGATGGGAGCTTTCAGAGCGGCACGGTGTTTGCGAAGGTGAACGAGCGGCTGAGCAAGATGGCGCAGATGATGAAAGGGTTTGAGTAGTCGAAAGTCGAAAGAAAGTCCTCTCCAACTGGTCGCCGATTATTTCGTGGTTGGAAAAAACAACCCGTTAGAACGCATCTTAAATCGAGCCGAGAAGGGGCGCAGCAGTGCTGCGCCCTACGATGGTGCTTGCCTCAGTTCGGGGCAGGGGCGGGGGCGAGGTAGGCTTGGCGGTGGTCTACCTGATGCGAGGAGTTTTTTGTTTTGACTTTGAGGGAGTGGAGCTGGCCGTCGGCGGCGGGCGGGGCGAAGGCAAGGCTGTATTCGTGGCGGACTAGCTGGGCGATTTCGGCGTAGGCGCGATTGAACTCGTCGGCGTTTTGCGGGAAATAGACGCGGCCGCCGGTGGCTGCGGAGAGTTGCTGCAGGGATTCATCTGCTTTGCGAAAGCCTTCGTTGACCGAATCCCGCTCGGCGGGGTTCGGAGCATCGCGTTTCTTGCCTTTGACAGGTTTGCGGAAATCGCCAGAAAGAGAAACGGCGAGGATGCGTACGTCGGAAGTTTGCAATTTTTGCCGGACGATTTGCCAGTTTTCCGGCGGCGAGGTGTCGAAGCCGGTGGAGAGCAGGACGATGGTTTTCTTTCCGGGCAGGGGCGTCATCCAGTCGAGCGTGGCGGCTACGCTGGCGGAGAGATTGAGGTCGGCGAAGCCCAGGTTGAAATTGAGATTGTGCAGGGCAAAGCGCGCGGCAGTCTTGTCGGGTGTGAAACCGAGAATGAGCTGGGGAGCGTTGGAGTACGATGCGACGGCCACGCGATCGGCGGGAGAGATGCTGGTGAGGAGCGTGTCGGCAGCGCGAAAGTGGTCTTGCCCGAGGAAGTAGACGGCAGGACCGGATTCGATGAGGAGGAGAAGCTGCGCGGGCTCTTCGATGGGAAGGAAATCGGTGATGGGTTGCTCGATGCCGTTGTCGAAGAGTTGGAAGTCTTCGCGGCGGAGGCCTTCGATGAAGTGGCCAGTAAGGTCGGTGACGGTGACGCCGACGTTTACACGGTTGACGGTGACGCGGATGGGCGGGGATTGCTGAGACTGAGCGGTGGACAGCGGTGCCGTCAAGAGCAGCAACAAGAGGACAGCAAGAAATGGCTGTCCCACTGAGACCGCTTCTGTGGCTCCGCTGGGACTTCTTTGGTGGAGTCTTAAGGCGTGAAAGCGGCGGCTAGACCGCCGCACTCCAAAAATTATTCGAGCCATTCGTCGAAGTGGATGCCTTTGGAATCTTTCCAGGAGGCACCGGCTAGGAAGTGGAGATGACGGACGAAAACTTGGGGATCGATGTTGAGCATCCATTCGGCTTCGCCAGGTGGTGGTTGCGGAGCGGCGGCGGCGCTTTTTCTCGCGGAGGCGGTCGAGGCTTTTTTGGCTTGTTCGATCCAGCGCGTCTTGAGGGCTTGGTAGTCAATTTTTTGCAGATTTACGAAGGCGAGACCGCTTAGCGCGGCGGGGAATTGCGCGCGGGCAGACTGGAGCGCAGGCGGCAACATCACTTGCGCCGCACCGTCGGCGGGTGAACGCTTGGCGAGAAATTCGCGCAGCGTTTCAGCGCGGCTGGAGGCGACGAAGAACGTGGGCGTTACGGCGAGGTGATAGAAATTCCACTGCGCGATGCCGGTGCTGCTTTGGCCGCCGCCGAGCGAGACTTTGACGAATGTCGCATCACCTTCGTTGCGCTCGGAGCCCATCTGGTCGCTGAAGATGGTGCGGAGGAGCTTGAGCGTGTCTGGCTTGTTGCGAATACCCATGAAGTAGACCGCTTTCAGGGGATCCATCGCGGGATTGTTTTGGATGGAGGCGAACTCTCCGCTGAACAGCGCGAGGGCGTCCGGGACAGGCATGCCGATGCGCGTAGCGGCCAGGCCTTCCATCATTTCGACGCCGCCTTGCTGCTGTTGCGGGACAGCGACGCGAAGGGCGCGCTTCAGCAAATCGTAGAATGCGGAAAAATTGAATTGCGTTTCGCTGTAGGAGATGACGTCAGGCGAAAGGAAGGAGAGGGACGCGGGAGGCTGCTGGCCAGGGGTCCAGAGGTCGAAGAGCGTGCCGGGGGTGACGTCGCCGAGCATAGCGCCTTGCACGCGGGCTCTTGCGCCTTCGAGGGTGAGATGGCCGGAAAGAGAATGGATGGCCTCGAGCTTGAGAGCGTTCAGCATCGGATCGATTTTGACGGGAGAATTGGCGGGCATGTCTGGAGCGAAATCCCTCAACTGCGGAACGCGGAGGAAAAATTCCAGCACGCCACCATGGAGAAGCGGCTCGGCTTCCTGGTAGGCGGCGATTTGCGCGAGCGAAGAACCGGAGGATTTGCCGTCGAGGCGAGTGAGAATTTCTTCGAAGACGGCGAAGTCCGCCGAGCCTACAGCGTATTTGCCGCGCTCGGTCCAGTAGGTGACGTCGGTTTTTCGCGCGATTTTCAGCGCTGGAGCGCCTGCTACGGTGATGGTAGAAACTTGCGGCGGCTCTTTTTCCTGCGAGCGGAAGCGCAGAATCGTTTTGGCGAGCAGGAGTTCCTTGCCGGTGCGGTCGTACACGAAAAACATGCCGTTGAAGGGATGGTCTGTGGATTTTGCGGCGGCCGATTTTGTTTCGGGCTTGCGGAGATAGCCGAGCACGAAGGAATTTTCGAGGAGAGAGGAGGTTTGCTCGATTTCTTCGCGGGAGAGCTGCGGCTGGGAGGGATCTTTGGCGGAGCTGCTCTGCATATTTTGCAACGCGGCGGCGCGGAGGGGCGCGAGGTCGGGGTCATCCCAGAGGGCGAGAAGGTTGTTGGATTTTCGCGCATCGCCGACTGGCGTTCCTCGCCAGATCACGTAGAACATGGTGCGCGCGGGCATCTGGGCGGGCTCGAGCGGAGCTTGCGCCCAGGCGCGGTCGCAAGAAAGCAGCGTGAAGACAATAATCAGGAACGCGAAGATTTGCGGGCGCATGGCTTTCATGAGGCTCTCCGGCAAGTCTATTTCCGAAAATGCAGATACGTAAATGCTAGCGTTGTGGCGGGAAAGACAGAAGCCCCGTCGTGCGGCTGGTTTCCAGAACGCAGAACAGGGCTTCGGTGAAACTTTGCGGCTGCGCTTATCTTATGACGGCTTGGTGGCTGAGGCCGCGGGAGTAGCGGCTGGAGCGCCACCTTCTTTGGGAGTCGCGAGATAGCCGGTGATTTGATTCTTGCCGACTTCGAAGACGACGAATTCGTAGGGCGGCATGCGCGAACCGCCGCGCACGTAAAACTGCACGGGCTCGCCGGCGGTCTTGTCTTTCTTTTCGATGGAGCGGTCGTCGACGAAGACGGTCACGGTGTACTTGGATTTTTTCGGGTCGACTTTGTTCAGGGTGATTTGAACGGGGCCGACTTTCTGCGCGGTCTTGCTCTTGGCGATTTTGAATTCGTAGTAGTTGCGGTCGCCGCGGCGCTTGAGGTCTTCGAGGTCGTCGCGATTGTGAGCGATGAGGCCGCTCATGACGCCCATGTCGCCGGTGGCGCGTTCGAGGCGGCCCTTGGTGGCTTCGAGATCGGAGCGCGTGGCTTCGATGTCTTTCTTGGCGCCGCCGACTTCGCTGGCGACGGCGTTGATCTTCTGGTTGTTTTCCTGCTGCGCGGCGTTGAACTGATCGACGAGCTTCTGGTCTTCGGCCAATTGGTCCTTACGGAAGGATTCTGAACGACTGCGGGCGTTGGCCAGCTCCGCTTGCGTCATGTGCATCTTTTGCTCGGTGACGTCGATGTGGCCCTTGAGGTCGGCGAGGCGGGAGTTGGCCTGATCGAGCTGAGCGGTGAGCAGCCTGTTCTGATCCTGCGCCTTGCCGAGGCTGGCCTCCAGGCGGGACTGCGCGGAATAGCCGGCGTAGCCGAGCCCGGCGAGCCCGAGGAACAGAACAATAAACACGACAGCGATCCAGCGAGGAGTGCCGGTGGTGCCTTCGTAATGATAGGACTCCTGCGGGCTAGGTACGTTCGGCGAAATGCTCATTCAGCCTCCTGAAAAGTTGACCCCAAGCGAGCTTGTAAACTTAAATTATCCCTCGCAACATGCGCGCATGTCCACATCGGGCTAGCGGCCGCGACTCCGTTTGCCACGGCGGGTTGGTGTCACCCTACCGTGCGGATTGGGCGCCGGCCAGCGTGAGAAAACGGTGGTGGTGAGGCCGCCGCGTGGAGTGAACTCGCCGCGCACGACGCACCATTCGGGTTGCACGGCGGCGACGATGTCGCGCAGGATTTTGTTGACGGCGTTTTCGTAGAAGATGCCGACGTCGCGATAGGCAAGCAGGTACATTTTTAGGGCTTTCAGCTCGATGCAATCCTTGCGGGGCATGTATTGGATGGTGATGGTTCCGAAGTCGGGGAGCCCGGTCTTGGGGCAGACGGAGGAATACTCCGGGAATTTCGTGGTGATGATGTAGCCCGGGAACTGGTTGGGCCAGGTTTCGAGCGGCGGGAGTTTTGCGTCGATGCCCGCGCGAGCGTGTTCTTCGGTGTAATCGGCCATGATCGCTCCAGGCGAGTATTGTACGACGCTTGCTGGGGCCGCAACGTTGCATGGCGTCGGTTGGGCGGGCAGCGGATTAGCGGGCGTCGAGGTCGAAGTCCTTGATGGGCATGTCCCAGTGGGCGTCGAGGATTTCGAAGCGGCGTTGCTCTTCCTTTTTGTAGGAGTCTTGGTCGGGGAAGAGCTGCTTTAGCAGGGGCGCGGAGTCAAAGTTGTCGTTGGCGATTTGGGCGTTCTTGAAGACGATGGTGGTGCGAAAATCCCAGCGGCCGTCTTCGGTGGCGTGGTAGCGGGGGACTTGGGCGAAGACCTTGAGGATGCGGCCTAACTCGATTTCTCTTTTCAGGACGGGGTAGTGGTTTTTCTTGAAAAGGGCGATAAATTCTTCGGCGTGGCCCCACTTGGCTTTGTAGTAGTACTCGATGACGTACGGCTTTTCGCTGGCGCTTTGCTGCTGCGACGCGCTAGCTTGCGCTTGCAGGCCGCTCGAAACCGGGAACGCGAGGGCGGCAACGATCGCGAGCAGGGGAACAGCGAGGCACCGAAGGGAACTTGAAATTGTGATTGGCATTCGATCCTCCGTGTGTTTTGTAGTGCACGGATGTTACTCTCATCCGTTCGCTGACGCAGTAGTTTTTGCGCGAGTGAAAAGGAGTCGAGGATTTGGGGAAGAGGGTTCTTGGCATGAGTGAGAAGAAGAGAAACCGGGAGTTGGGCATGCATTGCTCGATTACGCGGCGGGATTTTCTGAATGGCGTGGCGATCGGCGCGGGCGGGTTGCTGGTTGCTGATCCGGCGCTTGCGGCGCTGGTTGTGGAGGAAACGGCTCCGGAAAAGGCGGCTGGCTACTATCCTCCGGCGCTGACCGGGATGCGCGGCAATCACGACGGCACGTTCACCTACGCGCATCGACTTCGCGATGGAAAGCGCTGGGATTCCGTGGGAGCGGCGGCCAAGAGCGGAGAAACATACGATCTGGTCGTTGTGGGTGGAGGAATCAGCGGGCTGGCGGCAGCTCATTTTTACCGAAAGAGAGCGGGAAAGAATGCGCGCATTTTGGTCTTGGACAATCACGACGATTTCGGCGGGCACGCCAAGCGCAACGAATTTAAGGCCGGTGGGCGCACGCTGCTGAGCTACGGTGGCACGCAATCGATCGAGAGCCCGGGCGAGTACAGCGAGGTGGCGAAGGGCCTGCTCGCGGAGTTGGGCATTCAGACGGAACGATTCTACAAAGCGTATGACCGCGCGCTGTACAGCAAGTTAGGGACGGCGGCATTTTTTGACAAAGAGACGTTTGGTGCGGACCGGCTGGTGACGGGGATGAACTCCACGGCATGGCCGGAATTTCTGGCGCAGGCGCCACTTTCTGCTATCGCGCGGCGCGATATCGCGCGCGTCTATACAGAGAGAGTCGACTATCTTCCCGGCCTGTCGAAACAGGAGAAGCTCGCGAAGCTCGGAAAAATCAGCTACGCGGATTATTTGGTGAAGTATTGCAAGCTCACGCCGGAGGCGTTGCCCTTTTTTCAGACGTTTACGCATGATTTGTTTTGCGTGGGCATCGAGGCCGTTTCGGCGGCGGCTTGCTATAGGGCAGGCGACGACTACCAGTCGTTCACCTATCCGGGCTTTGATGGGCTGGGATTTCCCGAACACGAGAAGGAAGAGCCGTACATTTTTCATTTTCCTGACGGCAACGCGACGGTGGCGCGGCTATTGGTTCGCGCCTTGATTCCTGGCGCGGTGCCCGGCGGAACGATGGACGACGTGGTGACGGCGCGCGCGGATTACAGCAAGCTCGACGACACGAACGCGGCCGTGCGCATTCGGTTGAACAGCACGGTCGTGCATGTGCAGCACGCGAAGGGTGCGAACGCCGGCAAGGATGTCGAGGTCGCATACGTTCGCGAGGGGAACTTGGCGAGCATTCAGGCGAAGAAGTGCGTGCTGGCGTGTTACAACGGCATGATCCGGTATCTTTGTCCGGAGCTGCCGGAGAAGCAGAAAGAGGCGCTGTCGTACCTGGTGAAGGCGCCGCTGGTGTACACGCACGTGGCGCTGCGCAATTGGACCCCGTTCCACAAGCTTGGAGTGCATCACATCGTCGCGCCTGGCGGCTATCACACGTACACCGCGCTCGATTTCCCAGTAAGCCTGGGGCAATACCAGTTTCCAAGCAATCCGGAAGAGCCGATGGTGCTCTTGATGTTGCGCACGCCGTGCCGGCGGGGTCTTTCGCCGCGGGATCAACATCGCGCGGGGCGAATGGAACTGATGCAGACGCCATTCGCGACATTCGAGCGCAACATCCGGGACCAGTTGGCGCGCATGTTGGGCGGAGCTGGATTCGACGCCGCTCGCGACGTTGAAGGAATCACTGTCAATCGCTGGGCGCATGGCTATGCATTCACGCCCAATGCTCTGTTTGATCCGGACTGGAAAGAGGAAGAAAAGCCGTGGGTCATCGGGCGAAAGCGGTTCGGAAACATCGCCATTGCAAATTCGGACGCCGGGGCAAACGCGTACACCAACGTAGCGATTGATCAGGCACACAGGGCGGTGATGGAGTTGACGGAAGCAGGGAGCTAGCGTGCGCTTAAGTGGCGGAGTGTTCGCACTTTGTCTCTTTTTGAGTTCTTCTGCGCCCGCGCAGACGGAGACGTCCGCGTCGCGAGCAAATGCACCGGAAAAAATTATCATCGACACTGACATCGGCGGCGATATTGATGACGCCTTCGCCGTTGGACTCGCGCTGCGAAGCCCTGAGTTCCAGATTCTGGGAATTTCCAGCGCCTGGGGCGACACTCAACTCCGCGCCCGCTTGCTGAGCCGTTTCCTTAAGGAAACCGGCCGGACGGACATTCCCGTTGCGATGGGCATTGCGAAGCATCCGGCGGGCAAAGTGGATACGCTGAGCCAGGCTGCTTACGCAGAAGGCGGGCCGGCGGGCCAGACCTATCCGAATGCCGTGGACTTCCTTCTGGACCAAATACGGCGTTATCCAGGCGAAATCACCCTACTTGCCATTGGCCCTGAAACGAACTTGGGAGCGGCGATTGACCGCGACGCGGCGACGTTCCGCAAGCTGAAACGCATCGTGCTCATGGGAGGGTCGGTTTATCGCGGGTACAGTCACTTCAACTACGGCAAGACCCACGGGCCCGATCCCGAATGGAATATCATTTGCGACATCCAGGCCGCGCAGAAGGTGTTCAGCTCCGGCGTTCCTCTGTACGTCATGCCGCTCGACTCCACGCAGATAAAATTGCAGGAACTGGAACGAGCGGAAATTTTCAAAGCTGGAACGGCATTGACGGATGCACTGTTGGTGCTCTACACGCAGTGGGCGCGCGGCACAACGCAAACTCCTACGTTATTCGACGCCGTTGTGGTGGTCTATGCGAGCCATCCGGAGTTGTGCCCGACAGAACCAATGAGGCTGCGCGTCGATGACCAGGGCTATACCCGAGTGGAAACCGGAGCGCCAAACGCACAGGTTTGCTTGCGTTCGAGTTCGGATCAGTTCCTGGAGTTTTTCATGCTGAGGATATTGGCGCCGCGGTTGGCTTGGTAGCGCTAACGGGACTCGCTGAAGGTCGGCCGATATTAAGACTGCAAATGTGGCTCAGATTGCTGAACGAACTGCGACACGCTAAACTGTTTGAAGTGGCCCGGTAGAGTAATCGGTTAACTCGTCACCCTCTCAAGGTGAAGATTACGGGTTCGACTCCCGTCCGGGCTACCACGATCCGGGAAGGAATTCATGTTACCCCACCACAAACCGGTAATTACTTGTTCTTTAGCCTCTTCGGTAGAAACGGCAATCGAAGGGCAAGCGGCCGGCCTGTTTGCTACACGATCCGATTGAGTCCCGGTACCACTACCAACCTCCTCTAGCCAGTCCACGAAGCCGGTGACTAAATTTGAGCGGGAATAAAAAGCGCGAAACTCGCGTCTAACATCGTGGGATGGTCCGTCGCGTGCTAATTCGGGCCCAGGCTCTGCTGCTTGCGTTCATGCTCGTAGCTACGCCGCTGGCTCTGCTGGCCAGGCCGTCGCTCCATGCGCGGTCTAAGTGCGACGGCATGTGCTGCCGGCCGCATAAATCGCATGCCGCGGCGGAGCCGCCAGCCTCGTCAGCGGCGCTCGAGGAAGGCATGTTTTGCCACCGCGGTACTGCCGGGCACCTGGCGATGTGTATCGCGCCGTCCAGCCCTCACGAAGATCGCGATGCTTTTGCTCCGCTGCCGCCCGGCATCCTGCTTGAGCAGGATGGAATGGACGTGCCGCAACTCCGCGATGAGAAATTGCGGGTGCACTCGGACTTGGCCCGCAGAGGCTTCGCAGCAATTCCTTTCGAGCCGCCGCGAAGCTAGCCCTCTTCAAACACCATAAGCCAAAGTGAGAGTTAGCCGTATGAACGCAGGCGGAGAATCGCTCCGCAACTGCGAGTTGACAGGCACGAGCTGCGCGCCGTGGTGTGCGCACATAAAGAAAAGGAGAATCTTGCTATGAAGCGCAGGGGGCTTCCGCGTAGACAATTGCTGCAAAATTCCGCTGCATTCGCGGCTGCTGTGCTCGCGGGCAGCGCGGTGCGGGGATTCGTCGGATGCAGTTCAAGAAGAGGCGTGTCACTGGAAGCCGGTAAATGGCGCGAAATATCTTCTCCGGTACCCGCGGGAAGTATTTCGCCGCGAGTCACACCGCAGCCTGACAAGAGCGCCGTTTTAAGCTGGCTGGAGCCGCAGGAAGAGCGCAAAGCGTCACTGCGCTTCTCGATTTGGCGAGACGCGCGCTGGTCCCAGCCGGGAACGATTGCGTCGGGTTTGGCCTTCAGCCGCGATCAGGCCTCAGCGCCGGGAGTTGTCGGGTTGTCGCCGTCGAACCTAATTGCCTATTGGTCCCAGCGAGTCTCCACGGACCAGCAGTCCACAAACGAAATTGCGCTATACATGGCGGTTTCGAGTGACGGCGGTGCGCACTGGGCGGCTCCAATGCTAGTGAACCGAGCCGCGGCGCAACCCGGCGAGGACAACGCCTACGCTTCCGCGGTTGGCCTCGATGATCAGCACGCGCAATTCGTGTGGCTGGATGGGCGCGATTGGGAGAAATCGAAGCGCGTGCAATTGATGTCGCGCGTGGTTAGCGCCGAGGAGCAAATATCAGAAATGCGTTTGCTCGATCCAGACACATGCACATGCTGCTCGACGGCAATCGCGAGAACGTCCAGCGGCCTGCTTGTGGTGTATCGCGGACACAAGAGCAAGAATATTCGGGATATTTCGCTGGTGCGCAGCGTCGATGGCGGCTGGTCAGAGCCACACATACCCCATCCCGATGATTGGCACATCGAAGCTTGCCCGGTCAATGGACCTCATCTCGACGCGCGGGAAAGCCATACGGCGCTGATCTGGTTTACGGCGCCGCAGGATCAACCTGCAGTGAAGCTTGCTTTCTCGCATGATGGCGGAGCTCAGTTTGCGCTGGCCGTGCGCCTCGATACCGGAAAAGCTGTCGGTCGCGCACAAGTCGCGGTCTTGCGGGATGGGTCGGCGGCCGGTTTCTGGCTGGAAAGCGAAGGCGGGGTGGCGCGTCTCGTCGCACGCCGAGTTCGCTATGACGGCTCGATGGGCGCTCCGCTGGAGCTGGCGCGTGGAGCAAACCTTGGCTATCCGCACGCAGCGCGGACGGCCGGGGGCATTCTGGTTGTCTGGTCGGAGCGAAATCCTGGTTCACAGGTCCATGCCGGCCTGCTGCAAACGGATTAGGTCGCCCCTTCGCCACGAATATTGCGCTCCTGAGTAATGTCTGGATGGCAGCGGGGAAAAAAACGATTCGCTCCGTCCTGCAGGGACCCGGTGTATGGTAGGGTCGTGGGAGTGTAACTCGGCAGATGGCGAAAATACGGATTCTCGTTTCGTTGACCACCAGCGACAACGACTACCAAATCGAACAGGCGCAATCAGCAGAGCAAGCCGCCAACAAGCTAGGCGTGAGCGCGGAAATTATTTACGCGAACAACGACGCCATCAATCAGAGCACGCAAATTTTGCGAGCGATTCAGGCGTCGCCAGAGGACCGCCCGAATGCGATCGTATTCGAACCCGTCGGCGGGACGGCATTGCCGCAGGTGGCGCGCGCCGCGGCGGCTGCGGACATCGGATGGGCGGTGCTCAATCGCGATGCGAATTACATAGAGGATCTGCGGAAGGCTTCGACCGCCACGATTTTTGCAATCAGTTCCGATCATGTGGAGATTGGGCGAATTCAGGGGCGCCAGTTTGCGGCCCTGTTGCCGCGCGGGGGAACGGTGCTGTACATCCAGGGCCCGTCGGAGAATTCCGCGGCGAAGGAACGCACGCTGGGCATGCAGGAGACCAAGCCTGCGAACATCCAAGTCATCGCGCTTCGCGGTCAGTGGACGGAAGAAACTTCGCAGCGCGCGGTGCGCTCGTGGCTGAAGCTGACCACTTCGCAAAAGGCCGCGGTGGACCTGATCGGGGCGCAGGATGATTCGATGGCCATTGGCGCGCGAAAGGCGTTTGAGGAGTTGCCCGGCGAAGGCGATCGCGAACGCTGGTTGAAGCTGCCGTTCACCGGCTGCGACGGCTTGCCGAAAACGGGCCAGGCTTGGGTGCGCAGCGGCTTGCTGGCCGCAACCGTTTTTGTTCCGCCAAATACCGGTCAGGCTATCGAGATGTTTGTGCAAGCGATCCAGCAGAAGAAGCGTCCGCCCGAACGCGTGCTGACCGTGCCTACCTCGATTCCTACTCTTAGTGCCCTCAAGCCTCCGCGAATCACATAGCTTGCCACTGCAAAAAGCGTCGTATAATGCCGCCCGGCGAAAAGTAGCAGCGCCATCGCTGAGGAGAGTGCATGAAAAGTCCGCGAAAATCCTCGAGCATCGACCGCAGGGAGTTTCTGGCGGCGACCGGAACCGGCCTGCTGGCGGCGTCGATGCCGAGTGTGGCGAAGGGGGCGAGTTTTTCAGGGCCAGCGGGCACCGCGTCTAGTTCCGCTGCGGCGTCTTCCGCGCAAACCGCAAGCGGCTCGCTGAGAAAGATTCCCATCGGTGTCTTCGATCCTGTCTACGACAAGTTGTCGCTCGACGAGATGCTGGACCGCGTTAGCGCACTCGGATTGGAGGCCATGGAAATTGGAACCGGCGGGTATCCTGGCACCGGGCACTGTCCAATCGACGAACTGCTGGCGGATAACGGCAAAGCGAAGGCCTGGAAGAAGAAGTTCGAAGATCGCGGCATTCAAGTTGCCACGCTCAGTTGCCACGGAAACCCTGTTCACCCGGACGAAAAGCACGCGGCGCGCGACCGCGAAAGTTTTCGGAAGACGGTGCTGCTCGCGGAGCGCTTGGACGTCCGTGTGATCGTGGGATTTTCCGGCTGTCCCGGGGGCACGCCGACCGACACGCAACCGAACTGGATCACGTATCGCTGGCCGCCTGAATATGCGGAGATGGTGGACTGGCAGTGGAAGGAGAAAGTGATTCCCTATTGGAAGGAAGCGGCAAAATTCGCGCGCGCGCACGGCGTGCATCGCCTGGCGCTGGAGATGCATCCGAATTTCGTGGTCTACAATCCGCGCACGCTGATGAAGTTGCGCGCAGCGGCGGGTGAGGAAATCGGCGCGAACTGCGACTTGAGCCATCTGTTTTGGCAGGGATGCGATCCCGTGGAAGTGATTCATTTCCTGGGAAAACAAAAGGCGATCTTCCACGCGCACATGAAGGACACCGTTTTGTTTCCTGAGAACGTCGGGAAATACGGGGTGCTAAATTTTGCGTCCGAAATCGCCGACCTGCCGGAGGCTTCCGAAACGTTTCGCGCCGTGGGCTATGGCCATAGTGCGAGCCTATGGAAATCCGTGGTGAAGGCATATATGGACATCGGCTACGAAGGAATTCTGAGTATTGAGAATGAAGACCCGATTTTGTCGGGGCCGGTGGGCGTGGAGCGCGCGGCGTGGGTGCTGAAGAATGTGCGCAGCGAACTGCTCAGCGCCTGACGAAGAAAAGGGATCTAACCCAGAGAACGCAGGGTAATGCACAGAGTTCAGGGAGAAAGATAAATGGCTCAAGTCACGCGCTCGGCGAAAACTTACGATGTGTGTGTGATTGGCTCCGGCGCGGGCGGCGGCATGGCGGCGAAGATTCTCACCGAAGGCGGCCTGAGCGTGGCGCTGCTGGAAGCCGGCCCGCAGGTCCATCCCGAAAAAGATTTCAAGATGCTGATGTGGCCGTACGAACTGCCGCATCGCGGCGCGGGCGTAGGCGGGGCGGCGCTCGAAAATTTCAGCGAATTTCTGGCGCCCAATGGTTCGTGGGACATCGCAGGCGAACCGTACACATCGGCGCCGGGCGCGGATTTTCAGTGGTTCCGCTCGCGCATTGTGGGCGGGCGTACGAATCATTGGGGGCGCATCGCGCTGCGGTTCGCTCCGGTGGATTTTCGCTCGTACACGCGAGATTCGCTCGGAGCGGACTGGCCCATCAGTTACGAAGATCTTGCGCCGTATTACGACAAGGTGGAATCGTATATCGGCGTGTTCGGAACGAAGGAGAATGTGTCCAGCGCGCCGGACGGCGTTTTCCTGCCGCCGCCGAAGCCGCGCTGCCACGAACTGATCGTCAAGAAGGCTTGCGACAAACTGAACATCATCTGCATCCCTTCGCGCCTTGCGATTCTCACCCAGTCGGTTAACGGGCGCTTGCCCTGCCACTATTGCGGGCAGTGTGGGCGCGGGTGCGTCACCGCTTCGAATTTCAGCTCCAGCCAGGTCTTGTTGCCGCCGGCGATGGCTACCGGCAAGCTGACGCTGATTACCGGTGCTATGGTGCGCGAGGTTCTCGTAGGCAAAGACGGAAAAGCCGAGGGCGTCTCCTACATCGACAAGGCCACGCGCACCGAGAAGCGCATCAACGCGCGCGCCGTCGTCTTGGCGGCGAGCGCGTGCGAATCCGCGCGGCTGCTGCTCAATTCCAAGTCCGCTTCATTTCCTGATGGCCTCGCGAATTCTTCAGGAACGGTTGGCAAATATCTGACCGATTCGGTCGGCAGCGACGGCTGGGGAGAATTTCCGTATCTCGACAAAATGCCGCCGCACAATCACGACGGCGTTGGCGGAATGCACGTGTACATTCCGTGGTGGAAATTCGACCGCAAGAACGATTTCCCCCGCGGCTATCACATCGAGATTTGGGGCGGGCGCGACATGCCCGGCGTCGGAATGTTCGATGGGCTGTGCCACCGTGAGGAGGGCTACGGCGCAGGGCTGAAGCAGCGAGCGCGGAAAGTGTACGGCACGACCATCGGGTTTTCCGGGCGTGGCGAGATGATTCCGAACCCGGACACGTATTGCGAAATCGATCCAGACGTCGTAGATCAGTGGGGCATTCCGGTGCTGCGCTTCCATTTCAAGTGGACTGATTACGAGCTGCGGCAGGCGCAGGACATGCAGCAAACCTTCCGCGCTATTGTCGAGGCGGCGGGCGGGGAATACCGCACGAAGACGAGGATCGATGGGCCGTATCCGTTCGGGATTCAAGCGGGCGGCAAAATCATCCACGAAGTGGGCACCGCGCGTATGGGCGCAGACCCGAAGACTTCCGTGCTGAACGGTTACTGCCAGGCGCACGACGTGAAGAATCTCTTTGTTACTGACGGCGCTCCGTTGGTAACTAACCCGGACAAGAATCCGACGCTGACGATCATGGCGTTGTCGTGGCGAGCTTCGGAGTACCTGCTTGCCGAAGCGCAAAAAGGAAATCTCTGATGCTCGCCAAGTGTAGAGACATTGTCATCCCGAGCCTTTCTGCGCAGGCTGGCGTAGCGATCGAAGATTCCGGGTTGGCCGGAAAGGACCTCAACCACACGAATTGCGAGGAGCTATGAGTGCACACGGTGTAACGCGACGCGACATTTTGAAGACGCTGGCGATGGGCGCGGTCGGCGGCTCGGTGCTGCAAGTTATTCCCGCCAAGGCCGCGGAATTCGTGCACCAGGCGGTGCGCAAGGAAAAGGCCGCGTCGCCGGCAGGGAAGTACACTCCCAAATATTTTTCCGCGCACCAATACGAGATGCTGAATTGGCTTTGCGACTCCATCATTCCCAAGGACGATCATTCCGGCGGAGCGGTGGAGGCCGGCGCGCCGGAGTTCATCGATTTGCTGACGAGCGAAAATGAAAAATACCAGTTGCGGTTAGGCGGCGGGTTGGTGTGGCTCGATAGCTTCTGCGCGGACCGTTACGCGAAATCTTTTATGGAATGCGCTCCGGAGCAACGCAACGAGGTGCTGGACCTGATTGCCTATCGCAAAAATGCGAAAAAAGACGCGTCGCTCAGCCAGGGAGTCGCCTTCTTCGCGTTTCTGCGCAAGATGACCTGCGACGGCTTCTACACCAGCAAAATTGGCATCGCCGATTTGCAGTACGTCGGCAATACCTCGCTGCGCGAATTCCCAGGCTGCCCGCCACTGCCAGAGGCCCGCACCTGACAGGCCTAGACCTTAAAATTTGCTAGGTAGTCGTAGCTGATCTTGATGTCTTCAAACGCCGACTTTGGCTCGTCGTTTTCAACGAAATAGTGCTGGATTCCGGCCTTGCCGGATTGCGCGAAGATGCGCTTGAAGTCGATTTCGCCTTGGCCTACGTCGGTCATGTGCCCGGGCTTTTTGGAAGCACCGGTGGCGCCGCCGTAGTCGTTGCCGCCCGGTCCCTTGGATGTCCAGTCCTTCACATGTACCAGGGGAAAGCGGCCGGGATAGCGGTCGAAATACTTCACGGGATCCTGCCCGCCCACAGTAATCCAGCAGAGGTCCATTTCCATCTTGACCAGCTTGGGATCGGTCTCGGCGAGCAGAAAATCATAAGGGAACTTGCCGCCCAGCGCTTCGGAAGGCTCGAACTCGAACGCATGATTGTGATAAGCGAATTGGATGCCGGCTTTCTGCGCTGCTTCGCCAGCGCGGTTGAACGCCTCAGTGGCGTGCTTCCATCCGTCCCCTTCTTTGCGCTGCGAAACGTCAATCCACGGGCACACGATGAACTTCTGCCCGATTGTGTGAGCGGCTTCGAGTGTTTCCGGCCACTTTTTCTCGATCGTTTCGTACGGAACGTGCTCCGACGGCGAAGTGAGCTTGTTGCTGTCCAGAATGGCCCGGACTTCCTGCGGCGTCTTGCCGTAGTACCCCGCGAACTCGACTTCTTTGTAGCCAATCTGCGCAACTTTCGCGATGGTGCCCTCGAAATCCTGCTTCATGAGGTCGCGCACGGTGTAAAGCTGCAATCCGACGCGTTCGATGTGATGAGTTTCAGCCGGCCACGCAGGACGCGAGGCGGCCACGGCAGCGGCGACAGATGTTCCGATAAAAGTTCGTCGATTCATGGCGCGTAGTGTACTCCTTTCGCGGAAAGTTGGCAGTCAAAAAGTTGCAACGCAGGCCCGACCTACGCGAACCAACTCAATCTCTGCATTCGTGTGCGAATCACAAAAAAAGGCGGCGCTCCGGGAAGCGCCGCCTTTCGGGGTGGTTGGTGGTCAGTTAAAAGTAGAAACGCAGGCCAAGCTGCATGCGGCGTGGATCGTGGGCGGCGCTCAAATGCATGAAGGTAGTACTGCCCGGTAGGAACGCCGCGTTGATGCCGGTACCTGCCCCCGACCCATTGCCACCGTACTGGGTGTGGTTGAAGAGGTTGAAGGTTTCCGCGCGGAACTCGAACCCAGCCCTCTCGTTAATGGCGAAACGCTTGAACAGGCCGAAGTCGAAGTTCAGACGTCCGGGCAATGTAAGCGTGTTGCGGCCGACATTACCGAAAGTGAGTCCCGTCGGGGCCTTGAAGGCATTCGGATTGTAAAAAAGCGGTCCGCGCTGAGTTGGATCTTGGTTAGGGGTGAACCCAGCCTTGGGGTCGCTCAACAAGTCGGGGTGAGAGGCAGCAGTGTTAACGCCATTGCCCACGCCGGCGTTATCCCCGAAGCTTCCCAAACCGTTGGTCACCGTAAAGGGTTGCCCGCTTTGAGCCACTGTGATGCCGGAAACCTGCCAGCCCCCGAGGACGTTGTGAGCCAGGCCGCTACCACGGAAAAACGGCAATCCGTAGACATAGCTGACCGACAGATTGTGGCGCTGATCAAAGTTGGAACTGGCCCGATTGTTGGCGACGTCGAAAGCGTTCAGGATGGTGTTGTCGGAACGGTCCGAAGAATCGTCAACGGCGTGGCTATACGCATAGGCGATGCTCATGGTCAGGTCGCCGATAGAGCGCGTAGCTGACACTTGCAGCGCGTGATAGATGGAGTTTGCTTCGTCGCGGAGCGACGTGATGTTGCTGTCACCCGGGAATCTGGTGCGCACGGCATCGACGCTGTTAACGGTCCCGCAAGCAACGGCGAGATTGAGCGCCACCTGTCCGGAAACCGCGGCACCGTTCACCGACCCGCCAGTCAAGTCCGAAGCGGGACACACGGTGTTTACGGGCAGGCCAGTAGCATTCGGGTCGCCCACGGTTACGATCGGTTCCCCTGCGGTATAGGGATTCGCTGAACCCAGTGTCGCGGGAATCTGGTTAAGGTTGTTAACGACCGTCAAATGAGTACCTTTACTGCCCACGTATGCCGCGGACAGTATGATGTGGGACGGTAGCTCTTTCTGAATACTTAGGTTCCACTGCTGCATGTAAGGCCAAATCACTTTATTGGGAATCGAATTAAACGAAAGGGGGAAGACCGGCACGGCACCGGCGCCGCCGCCGATGCACGTATAGCCCCCTCCGGCATTTGCGCCACACGAGCCCACGCCTCCGGCGATATTGGACTGCGTCGCCCGCATGACCAATGGCGCGGAGCCCTCCAGCGATTCGGTGTTTGCTTCATTTCCGTTTGTATGTTCGTAGAAGATTCCATAGCCGCCGCGAATGGCCATTTTGCCGTTACCCTTGGGATCCCAAGCGAAGCCAATACGCGGAGCTGGATTAAACAGATGGCCTTTGAGGCAACCGGCATTCGAGTTCGCCCCGATGGCAACGGTCGGGAATGCCGAGCCCGGGACAAGAGCGAAAGATCCTCCCTTTCCTCCACATTGCTCGAAGCCGTTCAGCGGATTGCCAGTACCGGATCCTGTATTGAGGGTTCCGTCCGCATTAAAGCCCGGTGCGTTAGCCGCAGTCCACGCGCTGGGGTCAAAATTAAAGGCTTGCTGATATCGCTCGCGATAAGTACCAAATAAGCTAAAGCGTATACCAAGGTTGAGTGTCAGGTGATTGTTGACGCGCCAGTCGTCCTGGAAATAGGGCTCCACGATCTTGTACCGGTTGTAATACTTTTTCTCGGCGCTCCATTGCGAGTAACTCGCAATGTTGCCCGCCAGCAGATCGGCAAAGGCGTTTCCGGTGCTGACCGCCGTATCGCCGGAACTAAAGGTAAGAATGCCCTGGACGTTGGGTGAGTTCATCTCATTCTTTTGCGCGAATGCGACGTACGCGCCAAATTGAAATATGTGTTTGCCGAACGTCTTCGTCACATTGTCGCGATAGGTGTAAGTTGGGTTGGCGTTGTTCCACGGGAAGTAGCCCGAGTCATTCCCCCACTGACCGCTGCCATACGCCTTGTTCGAGCCCAGGGTGATCGCGGGAAGCTTGCCGCCGAAGCCGTTGGCGAAAATCGAGCCCATGGCGAAGCCAGAGGGCAAGCCCACCGGCCCCACAGCCGTTAGGAAGATATGATCAGCAGTGAAGCTAGCCACGAACTCATTGAGTAGGGTCGGGTTGATGTTGGAATTCAGGCGAGCAACAAAACTGGTGCCCGGACCGACGAAATTGGTGTTGATGTTGTTGAAGCTCTCCTGGCCATTGCCCCACAACGCGTTGGGCACAACGGTTGACCACGAGTCGTGAATGTAGCGGAACGTCAAGCGGTGATTATCGGTGAGATTGTGATCAATGCGGACCAGTTCCTCGCGCCATGTTGTGGGGGTCGAGATGGTGCTCGAGACGGCAGGAAAGCCGCCGCTGGTCGCGTTCGCAGTAGGTATTAGAGTCACAAGCGCACTGCCTACCGCCGTAGGTGCAACGGTGTCGTTGGCAAATCTCGTGCCAGTCGCCGGATTCACAGGACAGTCTGGAAAGGTGGTCTTGTCGATTACGCCCGGAGTTGGAGAGCAAAGGTCGCTGAAGTTTCCCGTGCGCTCAGCGTTCGAAGGAACGTTCTGGAAGATCGAGTTTGGATTCTTCTCGCGGCGCCATTCTTGGGACCAGAAGAAAAAGGTCTTCTTCCTGTCCGCATTGTAATGGTGGGGGATATAGACCGGCCCGCCTATCGTATAGCCGAAGTCGTGCTTCTTATAAGGCGCCTTTGCGCAAGTAACGCAAGCTCCCTCGGCCCATGATCTTGCCTTGAAGGCTTCAT
>Ga0307475_10000370_pt1 | contig 27117 bp, 24 predicted proteins | sample atmos_gasesECM1C_FD_203317 | JGI IMG/M metagenome (GOLD analysis project Ga0307475, IMG submission 203317) | Hardwood forest soil microbial communities from Morgan-Monroe State Forest, Indiana, United States - atmos_gasesECM1C_515 | ecosystem: Environmental > Terrestrial > Soil > Temperate... | reverse complement strand
TGTTCCGAATGAACAGCGCGAAGCCGGGGAAGTCGCGATCTTCCAGGAGTTAGGGAAGGCGCTGACGTCGTCGTTGCAGCTCGATCAGGTTCTCCGCACGATCATGGAGAAGATCGACGAATTTCTGCGTCCGGACAACTGGTCGCTGTTGCTGCTGGACGAGGCCAAACAGGAATTGTATTTCGAGTTGGTGGTGGGCAAAGCGTCGCCGTCGCTAAAAGATGTGCGCATCAAAATCGGGCAGGGAATCGCGGGATGGGTGGCGCAGAACGGGGAGACCGTGGTAGTCCCCGACACCGCGAAAGACACGCGTTTTTTTGGTCAGGTAGACGAGAAGACCAAAACGGAAACGCAATCCATCGTGGCGGTGCCGGTAAAGTTTCGCGATACCTGCCTGGGCGTGATTGAACTGATCAATTGCATGGGGCCCGACGGGTTCGACAACCGGGATTTGAAATTATTGGAAGCGCTCGCCGACTTTGCCGCCATTGCGCTGGAAAACGCGCGGCACGTAAAGCGAATTCACGAGCTGACGATTACCGATGATTGCACGACGTTATATAACGCGCGGCACATGGGTTTTATTTTGGACACGGAGATTTACCGCTCGCAACGGTATAACTACGAATTTTCGCTGGTGTTCATTGACCTGGACCACTTCAAGCAGGTAAACGATACGCATGGGCACCTGGTGGGGTCTCGGCTGCTGGCGGAAATTGGCAACGCGCTGAAGAATAAGTGCCGCTTGATCGACTTTGCGTTTCGCTATGGCGGGGATGAATTTGTGCTGCTATTGCCGCAGACGTCCAAGGATAATGCGTTGAATGTGGCGCGGCGGTTACACAAGATGATCCGGGAAAGTTCGTGGCTGGTATCCGAAGGGTTGAACATTAAGGTTACAACGAGCCTGGGCGTCGCTTCTTATCCGGTGGACTCCAGATCGAAGGAAGGGCTGCTGCATCTGGCGGATGAGGCCATGTACCTGGTGAAAAACACCAGCCGTGATAGCGTGGCGGCGGCCAACGTGGGAGTATTACCGGACACTGTGGTGAAGAGCAAAGTCGCTGAATAAGCAGTAGGGACCTGCAGGCATTTCCGCAACAATTCCGCACATTCTATACACACCCTGAAAAGTTTGTTTAACTGGATGATATGAAACGAAGCGAAGCAGCGCGTTACGCGCGCTGGTCTGCCACGCTGGCGCTATTGCTGGCACTCGCGACCCTCGCGGTGTATGTGCAGCATAAGGTGCTGGCGCGGGTGCAAAAAAGAGGAGCGCCTCCGGCTGCGCCGCTGAACGTGGAGCGGCAATCGGCCGGCCTGACATTTTCCAAGGTAGACGGCGATCGCAAGATTTTTACGGTGGAAGCGTCGAAGTCCACGGAATTCCGCAACCAGGAAGCCAGCCTGCTGGAAGAAGTAAAGATCACCATTTTTGGACAGCAGGGCGACCGACACGACATAATTCGCACGCACAGTTGCCAGTATGCCAAGAGCACTGGCGCGATCAATTGCAGCGGCGCGGTGCAGATCGAACTGGAAACCGCGGCACAAGCGGAGTTGGCGAAGAAAAGCGGCGCTAAAGACGCTGTGGGGCCAATGGGGCACGTTGAAACGCGTAACGTTACGTTCGATCAGACAAGCGGCACGGCGCGCACCCGTGAGCGCGTGACGTTTAAATTTCCCGAAGGAAGTGGGGAGGCCATGGGAGTGGAATATAACTCCCAGCTAGGCACGATGAAATTGTTGCGCGATGTGAAGATGACTTTAATTCAGAGTGGTGGGCCGGCAGGCACGTCTGGGCAGGAAGTGCACGTGACGGGCACGAGTCTGGACTTTGATCGCGACACGCGACTGCTGCATTTGGAGGGGCCGGCGCATGCGCAAACACAAACTGCGCAGCTGGATGCGGGCGAGATGAAGCTGAATCTCGATGAGGATTTTCGCGCCCAGAAACTTCTCGCGACGGCGGGAGGGCGCGGCGAACGGCCGCACGCAAAGTCGTCAGCGGCTTCAGGGCCGATGGAGTTGACCGCGAATATGTTGACGGCGTGGTTCGATCAAGACGGAGGCCTGAAAAGACTTGACGCCGCCGGCAAAGTTGAAGGTTCACGAAAAACCGGTGCGGAAGATGAGGAATTCACAGCCGAGAATTCTTCCGTGGAACTGTGGCCGGAAATTAGCCAACCGAAAGTAATAAATATGGATGGCGGAGTAATTCTTAAAGCGAGCGCCAAGACTCGGCAGATACGAATGCTGGAAACCAATAAAGCCCGCATGGAATTCACCCAGGGCAGCGACGACAAGCCCAGCCAGCCAAAGAAGGCGGAGACGCTGGCGGCTGGCACGATTCAATGGACGGATGCGCAAGCGAATGGGGAGCCGGCGGATGGCGCGGATGCAGGGAAAGATAAAGCGGCTCGAACAAAGTTACGCGCCGACAAGTTTGTGCTGGATTTTACTGTTGGTCGCGCAACGCAGTTGGCGGCGAGTGGAAATGTACAAGCGCAGCGGGACATACCTGATGCTGCGTCGCAGATTACTACGGCGAAGCGTGGTGTCGCGCATTTGCTGGCTAACGGCGGCTGGTCGCAAATTGAGCTGAATGAAAATGTCAAGTTCAAAGAGGGGGAGCGCAGCGGCCAGGCAGATCATGCGGTGGCGGTGAGCGCCAGCCAAGTCACGACCCTGAGTGGCCAGGCGATTGTTCAGGATGCTTCGACGGAGACCCGCGCAGCCAACATTGTTTTTTTGCAGGCTACTGGAGATATTCACGCCGAGGGTGGGGTACGCTCGAGGACATTGTCGGCGCGCGGAGCGACTTCGGTTTCCGGGACAACGCCGCAAGTCGCGGGCACGACACCGCAATTTTCCACTGGGCCCGCAAACATCACCGCCGAGAAAATGCAGGCGAACGCGAAGAGTGGGCGGGCGCTTTACAGCGGGCATGCGCGACTTTGGCAGGGTGATTCCGTGTTGGAGGCCGATTCCATAGAGCTGCTGCAGAGGAGCAGGCAATTGAATGCCGTCGGCAAGGTTCGCTCGGTGTTTCCTCAGGCGCCAGGGCATGACCCGACTGGCTCATCGACGATGAACAAGTCGCGGAAAAAACCGAGTCTTTGGCATATCGCTTCGGACACGCTTACCTATCTGGATTTGGAAAATCACGGGCACCTGGATGGGAACGTCATAGTGCAATCGGATGTGCAGCGGATGCGCAGCGATTCGCTTGATTTGTATTTTAGCCGCGCGAATACTGCAGGCGCATCGGAAAAGGGTTCGGATAATGGGGCGGGTGCGCAACAGATCAGCCGGGCAGTGGGGACGGGCGGGGTTGTCGTGGATGAGCAGACACGCAAGGCCACTGCGGAGCGAGCCGAGTACACGGCTGTGGATGGAAAATTTGTGATGAGCGGTGGAACTCCAACGCTGTTTGACGGCACCCAAGGGACCACCACGGGGCGTCAATTGACCTTCTTTTTAGCGGATGATACGATCATCGTCGATTCAGAAAAAGGCTCGCGAACATTGACGAAACATCAAGTCCAGAAATGATGAGGTATGCTGAATCTCCAGGCGGTTGAGTTAAGCAAGACGTACCGCGGCCGCAAGGTTGTCGACGATGTGGAGCTGGAGATTGGCCAAGGCGAAGTTGTGGGGCTACTCGGCCCCAACGGTGCAGGAAAAACCACTACATTTTATATAATGGTAGGGCTGACGCGGCCCGATTCCGGACGCGTGTTGCTGAACGGCGAAGAGATTACGGATTTACCCATGTATCTGCGGGCCCGCAGCGGAATTAGTTATCTTCCTCAGGAACCTTCCGTCTTTCGTCAACTCACCAGTGAAGAAAATCTTTTGGCGGTGCTTGAGACGCTGCCCCTTACCCCCGAACAACAGCGCGATCGGTTGGAAGAACTGATCGTGCAGATGGGTCTGGAAACGGTGCGCAGCAGCAAGGCGTATGTGCTTTCAGGCGGAGAACGGCGGCGGTTGGAAATCGCGCGATCGTTGACGCTATCGCCTTCGTTTATTTTACTGGATGAACCTTTCTCGGGGATCGATCCGTTAACGGTGAAGGATTTGCAGGAAACGATTCGCGACCTGAGCAGGTCGGGAATTGGTATTTTGATTACCGATCATAACGTCAGGGAAACATTGAACGTAACGGATCGCGCGTATATTGTGAATCATGGGAAAATAATGGCGCAGGGCACACCCGAGGCTTTGAGCAATGATGCGGAAGTGCGGCGGGTTTATCTGGGCGATCATTTTCGATTGAATTAACGGGCCAGAGACAGAGGAACAAACGGAATGGCGTGGCAGGGACTAAAACTAAATCTCAGGGTGTCGCAGAAGCAGATTTTGACGCCTGGTTTGGTGCAGATGGTCAGCGTGTTGGCGCTGAATCGTTTGGAACTGCGCGAAATGATAAACCAGGAAATGATCGCCAATCCGGTGCTTGAAGAACTCAGCGAAGAACCCACACAAACCGACAACTACAGCGACGAGAATTTTCTGAAAGCGGAAACGGAAAAAGTTCCGGAAAAGCCGGAAGCTAATCCATTTGATGAGTTCGACGTAGGGAGCTTCTTTAACCAGTATCTGGATACCGGGGGAGATGGCGGACAGTCGCAGGAACGGGAAGTTTCCGAGCGACCCTCGTTTGAAAAATTTTTATCTTCACCGAGCGGTTTAAGCGAACACCTGGCGTGGCAGCTTAGCGTGACCATTTGCTCCGAGACGGTGAAGGAGCTTGCGGAAAGCATCATCGGAAACCTGGACGAGAACGGTTATTTGACGGCGTCCATGGAAGAGTTGATGCAAAGCGGGAAATATTCTCAGGACGATTTGGATGATGCGCTCGCGGTGGTGCAGGATTTTGATCCCATCGGCGTCGGAGCGCGGGATTTGCGGGAATGTTTGTTGCTGCAAATCAAAGCGTTTGACCCGACGAATACGCTGGCGCAGCAAATTGTTTCTGATCACTTAAAACAGGTGCAAGGGAATCAATTGAAAGAAGTGGCGCGCGCTTTGAACCGGCCTTTGGAGGTGGTGAAGCGATCGCTGGATCTTATTCGCAAGCTCGATCCGCGACCAGGTTTGCGTTACAACAAAACCGAACCGCGGTTGGTTGAGCCGGACGTGTATTTCCGCAAAGTGGACGATCAATGGGTTGCTTTTTTGAATGAAGATGACATGCCGCAGTTGCGGTTGAGTCCTACATACCGGCGATTGCTGGTTAAGGATGCTTCCGACCGGGATGTTAGAAATTATGTGAAAGAGCGGTTCACAGCCGCGATTCAGCTGATGAAAAATATTGAGCAGCGCAAGCACACCATTTTGCGAGTGTGCCAGTCGATCATTGCGCGGCAGGGCGAATTCCTGGATCACGGGCAAGACGCGCTGAAGCCCATGATGATTAAAGAAGTGGCGGAAGAGGTTGGCGTGCATCCTTCCACGGTCAGCCGCGCGGTAGCAAGCAAATATGCGCACACTCCGCAGGGCGTACTGGAGCTGCGCTCATTCTTCAGCGAATCAGTGAACGGGCCTGAAGGCGGCGCGATGTCGTTGTTGACCCTGAAGCGCGTAGTTAAAAAGATGATCGAAGAGGAAGACGGCGCGAAGCCGCTGACGGATGAGCAGATCGCGAAGAAGTTGGATGACGCGGGCATCCACGTTACGCGCCGCACGGTGGCGAAATACCGCGAAGACATGAGAATTCCCAGCACGCACCAGCGCCGAGTGAAGAGTTAAGGCGCGCGCCCCAGTGAAACGGCCGCCGACGAGACATGACGCGCGACACCTCGTCGTTCTCACCGGACTTTCCGGCTCCGGAAAAAGCACCGTATTAAAATCCTTCGAAGACATGGGTTTTTATTGCGTCGACAATCTTCCTGTCGAGCTGATGCCCATTTTCGCGGAGTTGCATGGCGCAGGGGATGGTGACTTTGCGCGCGCGGCTTTGATGATCGACGCGCGCGAAGGGCTACAACTGCAGAAGCTGCCTCCGCTGCTCAAGCATTTACGCAAGGATCATCCGATTACGCTGGTGTTCATCGAGGCGCAGGATGATGCGCTGCTGCGCCGCTATAGCGAAACGCGGCGGCCGCATCCACTGGGCAAAGATTATTCCGTGCGTGAAAGTCTGCGTCGCGAGCGCGAATTGATGTCGCCGATCCGAAAACTCGCGGACGTGGTAATCGACACGACGCAATTTAATGTGCATGAGTTGCGGCAGTTCGTTACGGAACGTTTCAAAAATCCCGACAAGCGGCCCTTGATGGTTTCGGTGGTGAGTTTCGGTTATCGCTACGGGGTGCCGACGGATGCGGACCTGGTGTTTGATGTGCGTTTCCTTCCGAATCCGCATTTCGTTCCGAAGCTGCGGGAATTTACGGGAAAAGACCCCAAGGTGCGTCGATACATTCGTTCCTTTCCGCAGACGGGCGAGTTTTTGCGACGTGTCGAAGGACTGCTGACATATTTGATTCCTCACTACGCGCGAGAAGGCAAAAGTTATTTGACAATCGCGTTTGGCTGTACGGGGGGAAGACATCGTTCGGTAATGATGTCGGAAGCGGTAAAAAAATATTTGGAAAAGCGTGGGACTACCGCGAAAGTCGTACACCGGGATATTGAGAAATGAAAGTTGGATGGCCGCTTTCGAGAGAGCCGTAGCCATTCGCTGGCAGCGGGGCGATAACTTGACACACCGTCTAGCGGCGAATAGCGTACCAAGAGAAGCGTTCGGGGAGTCTGAAGAGTGGCATCGCTGTTTTCACCACAATTAAAGCGGCTGTTAGCTTACGTGCGGCCGTACTCGCTGCGGCTGGTGGCAGGCATATTGCTACTCGCGTATGTGGCGCTGGCTGAGGGCGGCGTGGCACTCATGGTAGCTCCCGCGGTGGATCGGGTGCTGAATCCTGCTGCTGTGGGCTCGTTGTTGGCGCTGGTGAAATTGCCGTGGTCGGGGCGGACGATCTACCTCAACGATTTTTTCCCACCGAGAATTCATAACGTCTGGACGGTGTTCGCATTTGCCTTGTTGATTCTCTATTTCTCGAAGGCCGTTGCGGAGTATTTAGGGACCACAGAAATCCAATACGTGGGCCAGGCGGCAGTAACCGATTTGCGCAATCAGGTGTATGCGCGATTGATCAGGCAACCGATGGGTTTCTTTCAGCACAACTCCACGGGGCGCTTGCACTCTACGGTGATTAACGACGTGGAGCGCACAAGAATCGCGCTTAGCGAATATCTGGCCGACCTGTTTCAAAAGGGATTTACGTTTCTGGTGTTTGTGGGTGTGCTGCTGCTCGTGAATTGGAAGATGGCGCTGGGAGCCGCGTTGCTTTTGCCGCTGGTGATCCTTCCAGTAAATAAGTTTGGACGAAAAATTCGGCGATCTGCGGAAACGAGCCAGTCACGGCTAGGAGACTTAAGCCAAATTTTGCAGGAAACGGTGAGCGGAAATCGGGTCGTAAAAGCATTCGGAATGGAGCCGTTTGAAATTCGCAAATTTCGCGAAGCCTCGAAAAAATTGCTGCGGGAAAACATGAGGTGGGTGCGCGCCGGTGTAATTACTTCGCCGCTGATGGACCTACTCGGAGCCATCGTCATTCCTTTATTGCTGTTGTATGCGCGCGGCGCGATACAGCATCACGTAATGACCACCGGGCAGTTTTTTACGTTCATATATGCCATGTTCAATGCCTATATGCCGCTGAAGCGCATGGGCAATGTCTACCAGCAATTTCAGGCCGCGCAAGGCGCCAGTACTCAAGTTTTTGCCTATCTTGATCTTGAACCGGAAAATATTGAACAGCCGGGCGCCCAGGTGCTTCCGGCGTTCGGGCGTGAAATTGAATTTGAACATGTGAGTTTCAGCTACAGCCCGGGCTCGACAATGGTTTTGCAGAATGTGACGCTGCAAGCGCGAAAAGGCGACGTGATTGCGTTGGTGGGTTCGAGCGGAGCGGGAAAAACCACGCTCGTGAATCTGCTGCCTCGCTTTTATGAACTGACCGCGGGCACGATACGAATCGACGGGAAGGATATTCGCGAAGTGACGATTCGCTCGCTGCGGGACCAGATCGCCATGGTGGCCCAGGAAAATATTCTTTTTTACGATACGGTTTGGAACAACATTTGTTACGGGCTGACCGGGGTGGCTGAAGAGCGGGTGTTAGCGGCCGCGCGAGCGGCGTTGGCGCATGACTTCATCACGGAGTTGCCACTGGGCTACAACACGCTGGTCGGTGAACGCGGAACCAGATTGAGCGGAGGTCAAAGACAGCGCATCGCCATCGCACGGGCGATCCTGAAAGATTCGCCGATTTTGATTCTTGATGAGGCCACTTCCGAGCTGGACGCTGAATCGGAAATGTTCGTGCAAAAGGCGCTGGCGAATTTGATGGTGGGTCGCACGACGTTTGTGATCGCCCACCGTTTGGCGACGATCCGGCGCGCCGACAAAATTATGGTGCTGGAGGACGGACAGATTCGCGAAAGCGGCACGCACACCGAGTTGATGGCCAAGAGCGGCACATACGCGCGCTTGCACGATATTCAATTCGCGGATGATGACATGCTGGCACCGGCGAGGTTGTCTTCCGAAACGAGCGTCAAATCACAACTCTTATGAGCCAAACCCCAGCTACGATCAGGAAAGCGGAATGCCTTTCGATGACCGGATACGCGCAAGCGCGCGCGGAAACCACCGATCTGGCGTTGCGTGTCAGCATCAAGAGCGTCAATCATCGCTTTCTCGATTTGAAGATGAGGTTGGCGGAGGGATTGGAGCTATACGAGCCGCGGTTGCGGCAGATGGTGCGAGAGCGCATCCATCGCGGCCACGTGGAACTGCAAGTGAGCGCCGAGCCGCGCACGGCTGCGACGATTCAGGTGAATCAGGAATTGGTGAAGGCCTATATGCGCGCGGCGGAAGCGTTGCGACAGGAAACTCGCGCGGCTGCGGATGTGGATGTGGTGGCGCTGCTGCGTTTGCCCGGCGTGATTTCGGGATTGGGAATCGCAGCGCCGCAATCGGAAGAGAGTCAGGAAAAACTCGGGCGAGCACTCGAAGAGTGCCTGGGAGAAGCACTGTCGAAACTCGACGATATGCGGCGCACGGAAGGCGGGCACCTGATCGCGGAGCTAAACAAGCGGCTCACCAAGATTGAAGAAGAGGCGGATGAGATTCGAGTACTGGCGGAGACGTTGCGGCCTGCATTTGCGCGGCGCCTTGAGGCGCGGCTCGCGGAATTGTTGAACGGAGTCGCGCTGGAGCCGGCACGATTGGCGCAGGAAGCCGCGCTACTTGCGGAACGCAGCGACATCAGCGAAGAGCTAGAAAGATTGCGAAGCCATGTGGCGCAATTTGCGGGCCTGCTGCGCGGCGCCGGTGAAATGGGGAAGAAACTCGATTTTCTTTTGCAGGAGATGAATCGCGAAGCGAACACGCTATTGTCGAAGACCCCCGGAGTGGACTCGGAGGCGCTGGCAATTACCGGGCTGGCGCTGGAGATTAAAGCGGACATAGAAAAATTGCGAGAGCAGGTTCAGAACATCGAATGACTGCGGAGGCAAAGATTGCGCCGTTAGTGATCATCGTGTCCGGGCCGTCGGGTTCGGGAAAATCGACGCTGGTGCAAAAAATATTGGAAATGCCGGGAACGATGCCGTCGGTCTCATGTACTACCAGAGGGCGTCGCGCGACCGAGTCGAGTGGGAAGTGCTATGATTTCGTGACGGACGCGGAATTCGAAGCGATGATCGCGCGCGGCGAATTCCTGGAATATGCGCGGGTGTTTGGCAGGCACTCGTACGGCACGCCGAAGAAATGGCTGGAGGAGTCGCGAAAATTAGGACTCGACCTGGTATTGGAGATCGATGTCCAGGGCGCTTCGCAGGTGAAGCGGCAGTTGCCGGAGTCGGTGGCGATTTTCATTTTGCCGCCTTCGCGGCAGGAATTGGAAAGGCGGCTGCGGTCGCGAGGGCAGAATTCAGACGAGGATATTGCGCGGCGGTTGCAGAAAGCGCGCGATGAAATCGCCGAGTTTGGAAAATATTACGATTATTGCGTCGTAAATGAGGATGTGGAACGGGCGGGACGCGAAGTGCAAGCAATTGTAACGGCGCTGCGTTGTTCAAAAGCACGGCGTCAGGACCTGGTAGAAAAACTTCTGGCATCGTTTGGGGGGGAATGACTGAGATGACGGTACTGACAAAAGCTCCGGAGAGCCAGTTTGCGTATGTAGTGCTGGCGGCGCGGCGCGCGAGGCAGATCATGGCCGGCGCACCACCGCTAGTGGAAAATCCGAGAACGCAAAAAGCCACGCGAATCGCGGTGGAAGAACTCGATCATAGTTTGCTCGAGTACGATTTCGTGGAGCCGGATTCGATCGACGAGGATAAGGACGGCAACAAGCGCCGTAAGTAACGCGGCGCTGCCAGAGACGCCATGCGAATCACGATGGGTGTGACCGGGGGAGTCGCGGCTTACAAAGCCGCGGAACTGGTGCGCCTGTTGCAACAAGACGAATTTACCGTGGAAGTGGTGATGACGCGGGCGGCGCGGGAATTTATTACGCCGCTGACCTTTGCGGCTTTGAGCGGACAAAAAGTAATTACCGACCTTTTTGGCAATTCCGAAAATGAAGCGAATTTAGAAAGCGCCATCGAACACATCGCGGTGGCGCAGCGTACCGACTTGTTGTTGGTTGCTCCCGCTACCGCCGACATCATTGCTAAATTCGCGCGCGGGATTGCGGATGATTTTCTGAGTACTTTGTATCTGGCGTCGACCGCGCCGGTGGTCGTGGCTCCGGCGATGAACGTGAATATGTGGAATCATCCGGCCACGCAAGAAAATATTGCGAAGCTGCAGGAGCGCGGCGTAAATGTTGTCCAGCCGGATGAAGGTTACCTGGCTTGCGGCATGGTGGGAGCGGGAAGGCTGGCAGGACACGCAGAAATTTTGGCGGCGGTGCACGCGACCTTGCATTCGAATAAAGATTTAGCCGGCGAGACGGTATTGGTTACCGCCGGGCCAACCTGCGAAGACCTTGACCCGGTGCGCTATTTGACGAATCGCTCTTCAGGGAAGATGGGCTACGCGGTGGCGCAAGCCGCGGCGCGGCGCGGCGCGAAAGTGATTTTGGTTAGTGGGCCTACCGCGCTGGAAACGCCAGTCGGTGTTCGCCGTGTTGATGTGCGTACCGCCGAACAGATGTATGAAGCGGTGACGAAAGAGTTTGGGGCATGTTCGATAGGGATTTTTGCGGCCGCGGTAGCGGACTACCGGCCCGCGGAAAAACGTGCGGAGAAAATCAAAAAGACTGATGCAAGTTTAACGGTGCAATTGGAACCGACCGTGGATATCTTGCAGGACGTGGCCAGCGCCAAGGGTGACAAGTTTATCGTTGGATTTGCGGCGGAGACCAGCGATGTGGGGCAAAACGCGCGCAAAAAACTGGCGGCAAAAAATCTAGATTTAATCGTGGCGAACGATGTTTCCGCAGAGGGCGCGGGGTTCGACCATGATACCAACGTGGTTTCGTTGTACTACAAAGACGGGCGCGACGTGACGTTGCCGAAGATGAGTAAAGCAGAAGTAGCTCAGCGCGTGCTGGACGAAATTGTGCGGCTGCGCGGGGCGTCGCGATCGAAGCCAGCCAAGCGTCTCTCAGTGGTCTGATTCCCATTATGACCGGCCGTCTTCCTGAAAAGCTTCAAGAAAAACTTTCTTTGCGGTTGCGATATTACGAGGATATAGGCATTCGGGAGTTTTTCCGCGACCGCATTGGTGCAGCTCACCTACAGCCTCTACTCGAAGAGGGCACCTCACAGAACGTAGCCGCCATGACCTATGAAGACGCCGAAACCATGAATGAACCGATCACATCGCCACCGTTGATAACCGCGATACCTAAAATTGGCGAAGGCACGCTGCAGACCATTCGCGAAGACATCGGCGACTGCATACGCTGTAAGCTGCACAAGGGGCGCACTAAGATTGTTTTTGGCGATGGGAATCCGCAGGCGAAATTGCTTTTCATTGGGGAAGGGCCGGGACGCGATGAGGATTTGCAGGGGCTACCGTTCGTGGGGCGCGCCGGGAAACTGCTTACCCAGATGATCGAGGCCATGGGGCTGCGTCGCAGCGATGTGTACATTTGCAACGTGGTGAAGTGCCGGCCACCGGAGAATCGCGCGCCCGAAAGAGATGAAGTAGCGGCGTGCTCACCATTTTTGTTTCGACAAATTGACTTGGTTGCTCCCAAAGTGATTGTTTGTCTGGGCAGCATCGCGGCACAGACCATACTTGAGACCACGCGGGGAATATCACAGTTTCGTGGGCAGTGGCTCGAGTTTCGCGGGCGGAAGTTGATGGCCACCTATCATCCCGCTTATCTGCTTCGTAATCCCGCGGCGAAAGGCGAGGTCTGGAAAGATTTGCAAAAGGTGATGGCTGAGTTGGGACTCGAAGTAAAAAAGACAAAACCGGCCCAAGCCAGAGTCTGACGATAAGAATTAGAACCACATCGTAAAGAATATTTCCTGCATGATGTTTCCCGCCGCGTTGATGAGAAACTAACTTTATGGGAATTCTGCTGGGCCTGCTCACAGCCGTGACCTGGGGCGGCTCGGATTTTCTCGCGCGATTTGCAACTCACCGCATTGGCACACTTCGGACCATGTTTTATATGCAGGCGACTGGTTTGCTGTTGCTCAGTATTTGTCTGCCGTGGCTGGGAGGGTGGGGGCATTTGCATGACGGATCTGGGTGGCAGCCGTGGGCCTGGGGAGTATTGGCCGGCTGCATCAATGCGGTTTCGACACTAACGCTTTACCGCTCGTTTGAGGTTGGAAAACTTTCGGTGGTGGCGCCGCTTTCAGCCAGTTACCCGGCGTTGACGGTAATTTTATCACTGCTTTCGGGCGAGCATCTGCGTGCCGCGCGAGGAGCAGGAATAATTTGCACCATGCTTGGTGTCGTGCTGGTGGCGCGCGGCGAGCAAGAGCCGCACAAGGACGATGTGGAGGGAAATGCGCGCAAGGGCAAGGGAGTGGTGTGGGCGCTTTGTTCCGCGTGTGGATTTGGGGTGCTGTTCTGGCTGCTGGGGAATCGCGTCGTGCCGCGAGTGGGCGCGCCGCAGGCGGTCTGGATGATTCGTTTGACGTGCGTGTTGCTGACTGCCGTGATTTTGCCGGCGGCGAAACAATCGGTTAGCCTGCCGCGAGGGAACGTTCGATGGTATGTGTGGGCCATGGGCTTGCTGGATACCAGCGCGTTTGTGTTGAGTAATCGCGGAATGCAAATGGAACAGGTGGCTATCGTGAGTGTGCTCGGATCGCTTTATGGTGCGGTGACTGTGGGACTCGCAGCGATTTTTTTGAAGGAACATGTGGCGCGGTGGCAGTGGGCCGGGATTGTCACCATTTTCTTGGGAATTTTTTTGATTAGTCTGTAAGGCGCGCGCTCAGCTTTCCAAATCTCACCGCCTGTTAAACTACACGCCGAGATTATGAAAAGAACATTTTGCAATGTGGCGCTGGCTGTGCCGCTGCGAACGACATTTACGTACGCAGTGCCTGAACAACTGCGTGCTGCTGTGCAGCCTGGGGTACGCGTACTCGTACCGTTTCGGCAAAATTCGCTGGTGGGAGTTGTGGTGGATCTGCCAGAGCGGGCGCCGGAGAAAGCAAAAATTCGCGAGATCAGCAAAGTGCTGGATGTGATTCCGGCTTTGACTCCGGCGCTGATTGAACTGGGGCATTGGATCGCCGGGTATTACCTGGCGCCGGTGGGAGAAGTTTTTCGTGCCATGTTGCCGCCCGTAACGGAATTGCGAGCGCAGCAGCAAATTGCGATTACGGCGGCCGGGCGTGAGTTTGTAGATTCGAGAGCTAGCACACTTGGCGAGGAATTTGCCGCCGAAGAAATCGCGCTGCTTTCGAAATTGATCGCGAAGAGAGGGATTTTGCCGGCGAGTGCGCTCGAGAAGTCTGGATTGAGTACCACGATATTGCAGCGGCTTGCGCGACGCGGCTTTGTAGAGATTCGGCAGACCCTGCTTGAGAGAAAGCAGAAGACGCAGACAATTCTTGCCTGGCGAACGGAAGATTCCGATAAGCGGGACAAAAGCACGGATGGGCAGGGAGAAAAGTCTGCACGCCCGTTGCGCGGAAAAGCGCTGGAGAAATTTCAGGAACAAACCCGGCGAGTACGAGAATTACTAGAGGCCAAACGCGGGCCGCTGCCGCTGCCGCAACTCTTGAAGTTGGCTGATCTTTCACGCGGCGCAGCCGAACGCATGCTTGCCTGCGGCTTGCTGTACAGCTGGGAAGAGCCGGTTGACCCAGCCGAGGACCCTTTTGATGTGGGATACGCGCCGCCGGCGCACGAACTGAATGCTGATCAGGATGTGGCGCTGAAACGCATTCGCGCGCGATTCGAATTGGGCGAATTTGGCGTGCAGTTGTTGTACGGGGTGACGGGCAGCGGGAAAACAGAAGTGTATTTGCGGGCGATACAAGAAACGCTGGCGCGGCAAAAAACAGCGCTGGTGCTGGTGCCGGAAATCGCGTTGACGTTGTGGATGGGGCGACAATGCCGGGCGTGGTTTGGCGCGCGATTCGAAGGAGTGGCGGTGCTGCACTCCGCGCTCACCGATGTGGAGCGCGCGCGGGAATGGCGGCGCGTCCGAAACGGCGACGCGCGCGTGGTGGTGGGGACGCGCTCGGCGGTGTTTGCTCCGCTGGAGCGAGTCGGGCTGATCATCGTGGATGAGGAGCAGGAGAACAGTTACAAGCAGGAAGAGACGCCGCGATATCACGGGCGGGATGTGGCCATCGTGCGGGCAAAAATGGAAAACGCGGTGGCGCTGCTGGGGTCAGCCACACCTTCACTGGAAAGCTACCATCACGCAATGACCGGGAAGTACGAGTTGTTAACGCTGGGTTCGCGCGTTGAAAATCGCGCGCTGGCGAAAGTGGAAGTCGTCGATTTGCGTGAAGAGTTTCAGCAGACGCATCAAGCCAGTTCGATTTCCGCCAAGCTGCGCACCGGGATTCAGGAACGCCTGGCGAACGGTTCGCAGGCGCTGGTGCTGATTAACCGGCGGGGATATTCCTGGTCGGTGTTGTGCCGCAGTTGCGGAGCTTCGGTGCAATGCGCAAACTGCAGCATCTCCATGACCTATCACAAGAACCGAAATCGCCTGGAGTGCCACTATTGTGGGTCCGTGGCGCAGACGCCAAAGAATTGCCCGAAGTGCGATTCCAAATATGTTTATTTTTTTGGCGAAGGTTCGGAACATGTGGAAGAACGATTGCGTGAAGAATTTCCCACTGCGCGCATCGCAAGACTGGACCGCGACACGACGCGCACTAAACGGCAATATCAGGAAACGTTAGGAGCGTTCGCTGGCGGGGCGTTGGACATCCTGGTCGGGACGCAGATGTTGGCGAAGGGGCACGATTTTCGGCGTGTGACGCTGGTGGGGGTAATTTCCGCGGATGGGTTACTAAGCATGCCGGATTTTCGCGCGGCGGAGCGCACGTTTCAATTGTTGACGCAGGCTGCTGGGCGTGCCGGGCGGGGAGAACTTCACGGGCGAGTGCTGATTCAAACATATTATCCGGAGCACTACGCCATTCAGGACGCGGTAAAACAGGATTACCTGGCGTTTTTTGAACGTGAAGCGAATTTTCGCCGAACGATGGGATATCCGCCGTTTACGTCGCTGGCCAACGTAATCGTGCGCCATACCAATCTGGAGAAAGCGATTCGCTGGTCGCGGCAACTTTCGGAATATCTTTCACCACACAATGATAAAAGTGTACGGATTCTTGGGCCGGCCACGGCGCCTCTGGCGCGACTAAGAAAGGAATACCGGTTTCAATTTTTGCTTAAATCGCCAAAGCGATCGGTGCTGACAAAACTCCTGGCGGGAGCGCTCGATCATTGTGAGGCTAACGAAATTCCCGATACCGCGGTGATTGTGGATATGGACCCGTTGAGCCTGATGTGACGAGAGCTATGCAGGATTTTGTTTGCTTCGCCAGAAATAATAGGCCGGTAGTCCTAGCAAGAAAATGACGATCGCCACGGCCAGGTAGCGAAACTGGCGGGGATCGATGAAGGCCAGAAACACAGCGTTGGCGACGATGGCCGCGGCGACAATTACAAAGATCAGCGGGGTCCAGGGATAACCGGGCACGCGGTAGGGAATTGGCAGGCCTCTTGACGCGCGGCGGATGGGGAAGATGGCCGCGGCGCCCAGACCGTAGAAAATCCATCCGATAAAAATCGCGCCAGAAGCCAGCTCTGCGAATTTTCCGGCACAGGAAAGAATCGCCGACCATACACCGAGGGCAATGATCGCCCAGGCCGGTGTTTGAAAGCGGGGATGGACCTGCGCAAGCTTTTTGAAGAAGAGATTATCGTTGGCCATGGCGTAAAAAACGCGTGGCGCAGTGAGGATTACGCTATTGGTGGCGCTGAAGGTGGAAATTAGAATGGCGATGGCTACGATTTTTCCGGCCCACGGACCCAGCACGAGGCCCACGGCGTCGGCTGCGATGGCATCGCTCACGGTGGCTGCCGCTGGACCGAGCGCGACGAGATAGGCGAGTACCGCGGTCAAAGAAAGAGCCATCAAAAATAGGGAGCCCAAGAGGAACGCCTTCGGAAAAACTTGCCGCGGCTTCAAAACTTCTCCGGCGCTGTAGGTGCCGAACTGCCATCCTTCATATGCCCACAGTACGGCAATCATGGCGAGGCCAAAATTTGATAGCAGCGAGAATCCGCGTTGTGAAGTGCCCAGGGCTCGCGGCAGATCGGCCGCGTGATGGCCCATCGAGAGCAGCACAGCGCTGAGGACGGCTACCATGCCGACCTTTGTAAGTGTGGTCCAGTTTTGCAGATCGGAACTTTTTCGAGTGCCCCAGGCGTTTACGGCCGTAACTATCGCGATCATGGCTACGCTGACGACGGTGTTCGCGGTTAGTGAGAGTGGGATGATTTCGCCCAGGTACCGGGTGAAAGCGCGTGCCAGCGCTGCAATTGTGCCGCTGGCGATTATGAGAAAGAGGCTCCAGCCATAAAGAAATGCGGGGACGCGGCCGAAACCGTCACGAATGTAACAATACAGGCCGCCGGCTTCCGGATTCGAGGCGGCGAGTTCTGCATAGGTCAGTGCGCCGAGAAGTGAGAGGATGCCGCCGCCGAACCAGACTAGCAGAGACAATCCCACTGAACCGTCGAGTTGCTGAAGGATCAGGCTGGGAGTGAGGAAAATTCCTGAGCCGATTACGGAGCCGATGAAGAGTAATAAAAGATCAGAGAGGCGCAGAGTCCGAAGGAGTGGCGGCATCGTCGATGGAGTTTTGTACCCTCGTGAAAGAAAGCGACCAAGCATAATAACCGGAGTTGGTCGCCGGTACATTCGCAAAATGCTCACGCGCAGCTGCGACGGTGGGCACCCAAGAATGGGACGGGCGTTTTTGTTGAGATGCTAGAGATACTAGTTAATGCGTTAGAGATTTTTTAGAGGTTGATGATGGGCGCGGGCATGAAGCAGAGCAGAAATATTAGCAGCGCGAGAAAAGCGGCGAAGCGGCGACCGGGGTCGAGGGGGGTGTCGTCGTAGATGGGGGCGGCGCGGAGAAAGCGGAGGCCGAAGAGCAGAGCGGCCCAGATGTACCAGCCGGTCCAGTGACGGAAGAAGCCGAGGAAGAGCAGCAGTGCTGGCAGGAATGTGGAGACCAGGCGATGAGTGCGAGCATTAAGAGAACGAAGAATGTGGCCGCCGTCGAGTTGTCCCGCAGGGAGAAGATTTAGCGAGGTTGCGAAAAGGCCCACCCAAGCGGCGCGACCCACGGGATGTAACAAGAGAAAGTCTACCGCGACATTGGGATGAAAAACTCTTGCAAGGATTTGGAGGATTAAAGGGACGCCAAACACTACGTCGGAATTTGCGGGATCAGCCAGACCGGGAACGACTCTGGCGTTCATGACGCCGTAGACTAGTGCCGGAACCGCGAATAAAAATCCCACGAACGGTCCGGAGGCGCCCACATCAAAAAGAGCGCGAGTATTGCGAATAGGCGAGCGCAGCAGAATGAATGCGCCGAAAGTTCCGATGAGCGTGGGAGCTGGAACGAAGAAGGGGTAGCTGGTTCGAATGTGGTGGTGACGGCAGGCAAAAAAATGGCCAAGCTCGTGAGCCAGCAGGATGGTAAGGAGCGTGATCGCGAACGGCAGGCCGCTGAGCAGCGCCGCCGGATGTTGATACAGGAGTTTAAAAGCTCGAACGAATTCGTCAACGGAGACAGACTCGTTGTGCGCAAAGGCCACCGAAAATTGCGCGCCCGCAACGAGGCAGGTACACAACGTCAACACGAACAGCAGTCCCGCCAGTACCAGGCTTTTGCGCGAAGGCCTGGGAGGAGTGGCGGCGTAATAGCGGCTTACGGGCGGAACGGTGCGCCAATCTATGTTGACGGGAAGCGGTTGAGTGGTGCCTTCTGGGTATCGAGTGGCCACGAATGATATGGCGAACCTTGGAAGCCGCGAAATAACAGTACAGCACAGATGTGGAGCGCGCGCCAGTGAGTCGGGATTTGCTAGTGTCCTAAATTTGCGGTGTGTTCTGTAATTTTCATAATTTTGATGTCGTCGTGGTGTTGGTTACCGGAGCATCCACTTATTGTGAAGAACGAAATGAATGTGGTGGCGAGAATTCATTGGCGAACTTTGACTGCGGCTCTTGGCATCGGGCTGGTCGTCGAACTGCTTCTGGTCAGACTGTATTTATGGTATCTGCCGGGCGCGTTGGCGGCTTCGGAGAATGGTCAGGCAAATTTGTGGCTCTGGGAAGGAATACGATTGACGCAGCAGCCAAGTTTGAGTCTGGTGCAGTTGTGGGTTGGGGTGGCGCGGCCAGGTTATGCGGAGCTGATAGGCGATATGTTTCTTGTTCCTATGATTCAGTGGCTGGTTTATGGCGCAGTTATCTATTTGATTTTGGTGAAGTATCTGTGGAAGCGCGCATGAGCGGCGACGAAAAACACGAGGTAAGCCGTCGAGGCAAAAACAAGGCACTGTTTTCGGGTAAAAAATTAAAGGCAACCAGAGGTCAGGTCGAAAATAATTGACTAACCTGACTCTGCGGGCTTAGTGCCTTCCAGACCCTGCAATTCCTTGCCGGGTTTGAAGCGCACGGCTTTCCCTGGGGGGATGCTGACTTCTTCACCGGTGCGCGGATTGCGGCCGATACCGGTTTTGCGCGGCTTCACGCTGAAGACGCCGAAGCGGCGCAATTCAATGCGCTGGCCGCGTCCCAGAGCGGTCTTTAAAGATTCGAAAACGGTCTCGACGGCCTGTTCGGCCTTGGTGCGGCTGATGTTTGTCTTGGTCACCACCGCGTTAACGATGTCCAACTTGATCAAAAGGAGCCTCCCGGGAGCGTGGGCAGATGCTAGAAGGTGTGGCGCAGGTTGTCAAGACGTGAGGCGTACACTACACTGACTTTCCTTTGTGGTGAGCGGCTAATTTTTTTTTGAATGAACTGATGACAAATTTTTTTCGTGAACTTTTCCAGGAGGAAGTGAATGTCCGTTAAGCCAGATGGCTGGATCCGGCGCATGGCGCTGGAGCATAAAATGATTGAGCCTTTTACGGACCGGCAGGTGCGGGAGGGAGTCATAAGCTATGGAGTGTCGTCGTACGGGTATGACATCAGGGTTGCGGACGAGTTTCGAATTTTTACGAATGTGAATTCCACTATTGTGGATCCCAAGAATTTCGATTCGCGGTCGCTGGTGGATTACAAAGGCGAGGTGTGCATCATTCCGCCCAATTCTTTCGCGCTGGCGCGGTCGATTGAATATTTTCGGATTCCACGGAACGTGTTGACGATTTGTTTGGGGAAATCGACTTATGCGCGCTGTGGAATTATTGTAAATGTCACGCCTTTCGAGCCGGAATGGGAAGGATTTGTGACCCTGGAGATTAGCAACACCACCCCCTTACCCGCTAAGATTTATGGGAATGAAGGGCTTTGTCAGGTGATTTTTTTTGAGTCCGACGAGGAGTGCGAGATCAGCTATAAAGATAAAAAGGGAAAGTATCAGTCGCAGGGCGGGATTGTATTACCGCGGCTGTAGCATTTTGAGCGCGGGCAGGAGTGGCCAAGCCCGGAAGTCCGCGACATTTATTTTAGTGCAGAGGCTCGATGGGGACGAGTTTTAGGGTTGGAGCTGTGCCCTCCAGAGGGTAGCCTTTGTCGCGCCACGCTGCGAGACCGCCCTGCAACGGCCTGATGCGCTTGATGCCTTGCTTGCGTAAAAGCAGCGCCACACGGGCGCTGGTGGCTTCGTTTGGTCAAGTGCAGTAGAGGATGACGTCGCGGTCGCGAGGCAGGCGGTCGTTCTTTTCCTGAATTTCTCCAGCGTCCATTCGAAATGCGCCTGGAATGGTTTGTGGGTCGGCTTCGAAATCCATGGAATGGCGCAGATCGACAATGACCATTTCTTCGCCCGCATCGATTTTTTGTTTTAATTCGCCGACGGTGATGCGCGCGATGCGGAGCTGGCGCATGAATCTCTGGCGCGCGGCGAACTTGTAGGCGATGTATAAGGCGAATATTGTCACCAGCACCATGCCCAGGTGGCCGCCGAAATAAGCGAGATGTGCGGCGATTTGTTCGATCTGGCCGCTGAATATAAATCCTGCACCCAAAAATGTGCCGGCCCACAGCAGCGTGCCCATCGAATCGAACATCAGGAAACGCGCCATGCGCATGTGAAAGACGCCAGCGAGCGGCGGCGCAACGGCGCCCACGCCTGGAAGAAACTTTGCGAAGATCAGTGAGCGAGCACCCTGGCGAGAGAAAACACCTTCGGTGCGTCTCACGCAAGAGTCCGGCTCAAGTGAAATTTTGCAGAGCAACTGGAGGATGGCGATGCCTTTGATTCTGCCGAGTTGATACCACAGAGAATCCGCGCAGAGGGCCGCGAACATGGTGAGGAAAAGCGCGGCAACGATGTTCATGCGGCCGGCGCCCGCCAAGGCCCCAGCGGCGAGCAGCAGTGGCACAGAAGGGATGGGAAGGCCCAACTGCTCAAGGAATACCCAGACGAGGAGCACTACATATCCGTGGTGGACCAGGAATTCGAGGGTACTATTCATTTGGGCGTTAAATTTACCCCAATTTCAGGGGACGAACGGCGCTTTTTTTCCCCAGCTTCCGGACATAACAAACGTGGAGATCGGTTTTCGAGTGCGCGGTGCGACTTCACGATCGCGCAAAGGTTGCGGCAAAGAATCTGGGTCACCCAGATAGCCAATGGCCATTGCGGCGATAGGCTCCCAACCTGCGGGTATTTCGAAAACTTGCCGCGCTTTGTCGTGGTCATAGCCGGCCATTTGATGAACGAATAATCCGCGAGTGGTGGCTTCGACGGTTAGCCATGCGCTGGCGGCGCCGACATCATATTGCGCGTTGCGATTCGGGGTGGCGTTCTTTTCGAATGCAAGCTTGGCAACCGCGAGGGCCAAGACTGGCGCGTGCTGGGCCCAAGTTACGTTGAAGGGCACCAGCACGTTGAGTAATTTGGCGAAATTTTCCGGGGCGTCCTTGGTGGCGACGATATAGGCCCACGGTTGTTCGTTGCTGCTAGAAGGGGCCCAGCGCGCCGCTTCAAACAAGCTCTGAAGCACATCGGGAGCGACAGGTTTATCGCTGAAGGCGCGCGGGCTCCAGCGCTCAGCGATCAAATCGTGTACCGGAAAATCCGTTGGCGCTCTCTTGAGCATGAATATTTCCTTTCGTGTCTTCGTATCAAGCGCTAAGGCATTTTGATGAAACTTAGCGAGCTAGCTTGGTGGCGATTTCAGCTACGCGCTTGCCCTGAAAGCGCGCAATCTTCAATTCATTTTCGCTGGGCTGGCGCCGACCGTCGGCGCCGGCCAATGTGGTGGCTCCGTACGGAGTGCCGCCAGTGATGTCGTCCATATAGGTCAGCCCGGATTCTGTATAGGGCACACCGACGATGATCATTCCGTGGTGCAGAAGCGTGGAATGAAAACTCGTAATGGTGGTTTCCTGGCCGCCATGCTGGGTGCCGGTTGAAGCGAAGACGCTACCAACTTTTCCGACCAAGGAGCCCTTGCCCCACAACGCGCCGGTCTGATCGAGGAAATTCCGCATTTGCGCAGACATATTTCCGAAACGCGTTGGCGTGCCGAAGATGATTGCGTCGGCTTCGGCAAGCTTGTCTACCGCTGCTACCGGTACATTGGCGAAGCTGGCTTTGGCGGCCTTGGCACCGTATTTTTCCAGGATGTCGTCGGGAATGAGTTCTGCGACCTGATACACCGAAACTTCCGCGCCGGGGACTTGTTTAACACCTTCGGCAACGGCCTGGGCCATTTTGTAAACGTGGCCGTACATGCTGTAGAAAATCACCTGAACTTTGATGCTCATAATTTTCTCCTTTCAATTTTGGGTAATGGGAAACTGCGTCTTTATGTGCCGCCTAGTTGGCCGGCGTTTACTTTGCATCATTTTGCTTCGATTTATTCGGTGTACTGCTATGCAAGTCGCAATCCGCCCGCGGGGCAGTCTGCGAGCGAATCTCTTCCAACATGGCAGCGAGAGCCTTTAATTTAGCGGTGGGGATGCCCTGGAATTGCCGCCTGTGCAAGGCGCTCACCGGCCGATCAAGAATTTTCAAAAGCTCGAGGCCCCGCGTTGTGACAAAAGTCTTGACCACGCGACGATCGTCGCTCTGACGCTTCCGAGTGATGAGGTTGCGTTTTTCCATACGGTCCAGGAGACGGGTAATGTCGGGGTCGCGAGAGATCATACGCTCGCCGATTTCGCGGCAGGCCAGTCCGGCGGGACCAGCACCGCGCAGGATACGCAATACGTTATATTGAGCCGCGGTCAGGCCGGCGGTTTTAATTACCTGTTCGGTTTGAGCGCCGAAGGTATCGGCGATTTGCATGAAGGCGACGAATAAGCCGGCCTCGGTAGGGGCCTCGGGGCTCTTGTGGGATGAGGAACTCACCGTGAGAAACTCACCGAAGGACTATAGTCGTTATAACGATAGTTGTCAAACCTTAATTATAGGACGAGGAATGGCAGTAGTCAGGGTTTGCTCAGCGGCCGGATGTGAAGCTGGCTTATGAAACTTTTGGGACCTTGCGTCACGATGGTTTCCACGGCATGAGCCACGTCTTCTGGCGATAAGACCTTGGACGGGTCTTTTGGGCTGGTACCCGAAAATTCTGTCGCTACGCTACCTGGACAAATGGTGCTGACGCGAATGCCGTAGCCGCGCAAATCTTCGGCCATGCACGCAGAGAGGCCCTGGAGGCCCCATTTAGAAGCGCAATACAGGCCACCTCCTTTGAAGGCGTTTACGCCTGCCAGAGAGCTGATATTGATGATGTCGCCGCTCTTGCGACTGATCATCGAGGGCGCGACAGCTTTGGAAACCAAGAAGACGCTTTTCAAATTGGTGTTCAGCACGCGGTCCCAATCTTCTTCGGCTTTTTCATGTGCGGGACCGAAGACGCCAATGCCGGCGTTGTTTACGAGAATGGTTATCGGTCCGAGAGCGGATTCCGTTTTGGCAACGAGGGCGTCCACATCGGTAGGGCGGGTTACATCCGCGACGTGCGAGAATACTCGGCCTCCCAGCCCAGCGAGTTGAGCGCTGACGTTATTTAACGCGTCGGCGTCTCGGCCGCAGATAGCCACAGCCGCGCCCAGCGAGGCCAAGCGCACGGCAATGGCGCGCCCGATTCCCCGGCTACCGCCGGTCACCAGGGCCAGAGAATCAACAAGCGGTTTGCTATCGGGGTTTTGCGCACCCGACTTATGTGTTTGAGGCATCCAAATTCTTTCTCGTGCGGGCCACGGTTTTTATGCGAAACTCATCTTAACATTGGAGGCTGACGTCCAGTCGCCTGACGAATCACGCGACCGAATCACGCAATGATACCGCAGGGCGGGAAGTCGAAAACCTCAGTAGATTATTTTTCATACACGTAACGACTTGCGGAGGTCTTGCGTCTTCCCTATAATCCCAGAGTTTTCCGAACGATAGCAGAAATTCCGGGTAGAGATGACCCGGGCGAACGGGAATAGAATCCCAAAGGTGGTAGTTTGAGCGAGGAGAGATCGGAATGAATGGAACACAGAAAATAGTGGGCCTCGCGATGATCGCGGCGCTTGGTCTAAATCTCGGAGCGGCGGCCGGCGCGAGAGCCCAGGCGACGCAAGCGCCCGCAGGGCAAGAAGCGGCCGGCGCCAAGCCGCAGTACACCATGGCGGAGTACAACGCCTACCAGGCCGCCGCGGCGGACAAAAATCCGGCCTCGCAAGTGAAGGCGCTGGACGATTTTGTGGCCAAGTATCCGAACTCCGCGCTTTTGATTTATATCTATCCGCTGTATTACCAGGCTTATAGCCAGCTGAAAAATTATCCGAAGGTAATCGAGTACGCTGACAAGGTGGTAGCGTTAGGCGAGAAGGTGGACGCAGGAGCGCGTTACCAGGCCTTGTATGCGCGTGCGTTTGCATATAATGCGATCGTTGCCGATCCGGCGCAAGCTAAGACCGCGGCTACCGACACGGCGCTGGCCAAGAGCGCCCTGGATGCGGCGGTGGCTGGATTGAAAGCTCTGGACGAAGTGAAAAAGCCGGAGTCCATGAGTGATGACGCGTTTGCCACGCAGAAAAAACAGATACAGATTTATTTCCATGCAACGGCGGCGCAGGCCGGGATGGTGTTGAAGGATTTCAATGCCGCCGTGGAACATTACAAGGCTGTACTGGCGCTAAATCCGGATGACGCCGTCACCAGCTACCGCTTAGGCCTGGCGTATATGGCCATGACGCCGCCGCGGCAGATGGACGCGTTCTGGTCCATCGCGCGAGCGGTCACTGCCAAAGGCGCCACGAAGGCGCAATCCGACAAGGTGAAAGATTATCTACGCAAGTTGATCGTAAATTATCAGCAGGCGGCTTGTGACAATCTTATTGATGCGGAGCTGAACGAATTACTGCAATTGGCGAGCAGCTCTCCGGCGCGTCCAGAGAGTTACAAGTTGCCGAGTGCGGACGACCTTACGACGGCGCGCAAGGACATGACGATGAGGTCAGTCGTAGAAGATCTCAAGGCTGGCGGAGATAAAGCCAAGGTGACTTGGCTGGCGGCATGCGGCCTGGAATTTCCAGAGGTGCCCGGCAAAGTAATCGACGTTACGCCGGGGACCGATGCCGTGCAGCTGAAAGTTGCGTTCGTGACCAGTGAAGCCGAATTTGAATCGGCCAGCACACCTAATATGGACGTGAAAGTCGTTGGGCAACCAGAGGCAGCCAAACTGGAGAAGAACGGCGCGGTGCATTTTACAGGCACGCTAGTCTCCTTTGATCCTGATCCCGCTTTCATGTTGCACTTTGACAGGGCGAAGGTTAAGGAAGAAGACCTGCCGAAAGAAGGAACCAAGAAGCCTGCGCCTCGACGTCCTGCGGCCAAGAAACCGACGCAATAATTAAGCGTGTAGCGTTTTAGAACGGCTCTCCTTAAATGGGGAGCCGTTTTTATTTGGCGGGTCGTTTGTGTCGGACTTATAAAGGGTTTAGGGCGGCTTTAGCGCCGGGATTTGCGATGGCCGTTGTGGTCCAGTTTGTACTCGCCGATTTTGCGGCTTAGAGTGTTGCGGTGGATCCCTAGAGCTGCCGCGGCGCGGGACTGGTTGCCTTCGGCGCAGTCCAGGACGCGCTTAATAAAGCGTTTTTCGAATTCGCACACGGCTTCGTCGAAAAGAATTCCGCGCTCCACCATTTGATTGACGAGCCCTTCCAGTTGATCCTTCACGTTGAACGCTCCATGTGGAAAATTCGCCAAGGTCGTTCCACCATGCAATGCATCACAGAGTTTTCCCCGTGAGAATGCGGAAAGCTTCCAGGTACTTTTCGCGCGTGGCGGCCACGACTTCGGCAGGCAATTCGGGTGCAGGAAGGACTTTGGGCCAGCGGATGCGTTCGAGATAATCACGCACGAATTGTTTGTCGAAAGAGGGCTGAGGGCCGCCTGGGCGGTACTGCGCCGCGGGCCAGAAGCGCGAAGAATCGGGCGTAAAAGCTTCATCGATCCATAGCAACTCGCCTTGGAGAAGCCCAAATTCGAATTTCGTGTCGGCTAGAATGATGCCACGCGGTTCTGCGTATGCCGCCGCGCGTTGATACAGGTCGATGCTAACCGCGCGAACCTGCCTGGCTAGCTCTTCGCCGATCATGGGAATGACTTGGTCGAAAGAAATATTTTCATCGTGCCCTGCGGTCGCTTTCGTCGAGGGCGTGAAGATCGGAGAGGGCAAGCGATCGGACTCTCGCAGAGCAGGAGGCAGCTCAATGCCACAAAGAGTTCCGGTGGCCAGGTAGTCTTTCCAGCCGGAGCCGGAGAGATAGCCGCGCACAACGCATTCGACGGGCAGGGGCTGAGTCTTGCGGACGATCATGGAGCGCCCTGCCAGCTCATCGCGATACACGTCAAAGGGAGGCGGGAAGTGGTCAGCGCTTAGTACGTGATTGGGAATCACGTCCTTGAAGAGATCGAACCAGAACAGCGACAGCTGCGTCAGTACGCGGCCTTTGTCGGGAATGGGCGTGGGCAGAATAACGTCGAAAGCGGAAAGGCGATCGGTGGCGACGATCAGCAGCTTGTCGCCGAGGTCGTAAATATCGCGGACCTTGCCGCGAGCGGAAGGCTCAAGGCCGGCAAAATGTGTTTCGCGTAGGATGCGGCTCGCAGGAATGGCAGACAAAAAATTTCCCCCGACTAAGTGAAAAACATTTTAGCGCAGCGCGAGTCGATGTCAATTGTGCGAGCGGTGGAAAACTATGGAAAGAATCGTGACAAAAAAATCTTGCGCGGATTACATGCGCGATGTGCTGAAGGGTTTTGACAGTAGCGGGGGAACTTCGGTTGTGTGAACCACGTAAGTGTGGACGAGGTGAAAGGTGCTGAAACAAATAATTGCGGTGATCAGCTGTTGCGTATTGTTTGCGACTCAGAACGAGGCTCCAG
>Ga0307475_10000369_pt1 | contig 27155 bp, 18 predicted proteins | sample atmos_gasesECM1C_FD_203317 | JGI IMG/M metagenome (GOLD analysis project Ga0307475, IMG submission 203317) | Hardwood forest soil microbial communities from Morgan-Monroe State Forest, Indiana, United States - atmos_gasesECM1C_515 | ecosystem: Environmental > Terrestrial > Soil > Temperate... | reverse complement strand
AGGCCATGCATCTTGCGGATAATTGGCTACCCAGAACTCGAGCACCTGAAGGGCTTTTTCCGTGTCACCTCCGAGCAATTCGTAGTAACTGGCTGAGATGTCCCACTTCTCGCGCTCGCTGACCCGCACGCGAAGGTCGTACGCTTTCTTCAAGTTCGGCTCGGCCAAGCTCAACTCTCCTTGGTAATAGTAGATCATTCCCAACTTTGCGTAGGCCGATGCGAAATTAGGGTCGAGTTCGACCGCGCGTTTACAAAAAGGAATTGCCGCCGCATTGCCCTTGGTTCGCACCGTTCTGCCAACCATGCTGTAAGCTTGTAAGGCTTCCAGTGAAGAAGTTGTCGCTTCGAGAGGAACATCGAACTTCTGCACGGAGGCAAGCGTCTCTCCAAGTTTTTCGCGGAGGCTGGTGGCGGCCCGACTCAAAGCATCGAGGACCTTCTCCTTGCTCGGCGCTTGCACCTGCTCGTGTGTCAAAGAATCGCCCGTGGAACAGTTCACTGCATTCAGGCTAATCACATAACTGCTTCCCAGACTCGCAATGGAGCCAGCGATGTACGCTTTGCTTGCCGTTCGCTGGCAGAGGTCGCGGGCGATCTGTGGCGTAAGCCGCGAATCGGGCGGTTTCTCCATCAGGCGAAGGGTTTGCTGGATGCGATCATCGGAGATAAGAGTGAGGAACGGCGATTGTTCAAGCTGCACCGCCAGCCCCTGACGGAGCGTGTCATCAAAAACGGAGTCAGGTGTTTTGTTCGCGAGATCGGCGAGGACAATCGTGTCCTTGTCGGTGAGCTTAGCGGAGGCGCGACCATGCCAGAGGTAAAAGCCAATGGCGAGGGCAGCCATGAAAATCGGGGAGGCGAGCGCAATCCATCGTGTCTTGCGCGATGTTGAAGTCAAGCCGGAGTTTACGTTGATATTCTTCGCTTCGCTCAGGATGACACCGGGTGTGGTGGCGTTTGCGGAAGGAATGGAGCGAGCGGCGTCGGTGTCGCGCCTGAGGCGCTGGAGGTCGGTGCGCATGTCGGAGGCGTGCTGATAGCGGAGCTTACGGTCTTTCTCGAGGGCTTTGTTGATGATTTCTTCGAGCTTCGGAGGGATTTCGGGATTCAGGCGCGCCAAGGGAACTGGCACGCGGTTGAGAATGCCGTCGGTGATGACGCCGGAGGTGTTGCCGGGAAAGGCGGGCCGGCCGACTGCCATTTCGTAGAGGACGAGACCGAAAGAGAACAGATCGGTACGGGAATCGAGTTCTTCGCCGCGGACTTGTTCGGGAGACATGAACGCGAGGGTGCCAACGGCGGCGCCGGGAGTAGTGAGAAGATCTTCCGCAGTGACGGTGGGCATGGCGGAAACGCCTACGCCTTCGGCGACGCCGTGAGCTGGAGCGAGCTTGGCCAGGCCGAAATCGAGGACTTTGGCATGACCGCGCTCGGTCACGAAGAGATTCGCAGGCTTAATGTCGCGGTGCACGATGCCTTTGGCATGCGCGGCCTCTAGGGCGTCGGCGATCTCGATTGCGAGTTCCAGCACTTGGTCCAGTCGCAGAGGCTTGCCGGCGATTACATGCTTGAGCGTCTCGCCTTCCACGAATTCCATGGCGATGAAATGCTGGCCGTCCTGCTCGCCAATGTCGTAAATCGTACAGATGTTGGGATGATTGAGCGCGGAGGCAGCTTCGGCTTCGCGGCGGAAACGCTCGAGTACGGCGGGGCTTTGCGCCGTTTCCGGAGGAAGAAACTTGAGGGCCACGAGGCGCTTGAGGCGGGTGTCTTCGGCTTTGTAGACCACGCCCATGCCACCGCCGCCCAGCTTCTCGAGGATGCGATAGTGCGAAATCGTCTGGCCAATCATGGGAGAAAGCGACCTTCGTGGCGGTCATCTTAGGTTGCCGCGCGCAGACAGGTCAACACAAGCAATGGAAGCGAAGAGCGCTCGTTGCGCTCGCTAGCCGGGCCCTTCGAGGCTCAGGATAAACTGAAGCCCGGCTTCTACACTGAACGGGCACAGCCAGAAATCACAGTGCCACTTGTTGCGTGGTGGAGGTGACTTTGCGTGGCGGTTTGTGCGATGCTGCGTGCTCGATGTGTGTGAGGGCAGCGAGGAATGCTGAAAAAATTCAAGGATTTGAGCGAGCGGGAAATTCTGGCGCTGGCGATTGCTTCGGAAGAAGAAGACGGGCGGATTTACGGCGAGTTTGCCAACGCCCTGCGAGAAGCGTATCCGGCAACGGCGCAAATGTTCGAGGGCATGCGCGAGGAAGAAGCGGGACATCGCGATCGGCTGATTGAAATGTTCCGGCAGCGGTTTGGCGAGCACATTCCGCTGATCCGCCGCGAGAACGTGAAGGGTTTTTTGCGGCGAAACCCGACGTGGCTGGTGCGACCGCTGGGCGTCAACGTGGCGCGAAAGCAGGCGGAGGTGATGGAGTTGGAAGCGGAACGCTTCTACCAAAAAGCCATCGCGCGCAGCACAGACGCGTCGACGCGCGAATTGCTGAACAAGCTGGCGGACGAGGAACGCAAGCACACGCAGACTGCCGGCAATCTGGAAGATACGCTGCTGACGCAGACCGCGAAGGCCGCGGAAGACGCTTCGCACAAGAAACTGTTTCTGCTGCAAATCGTGCAGCCGGGCCTGGCCGGGCTGATGGACGGATCGGTTTCCACGCTGGCGCCGCTATTCGCCGCTGCTTTTGCGACACATAATAGTTGGGACGCATTTCGCGTGGGGCTGGCGGCCTCTCTGGGAGCGGGAATCTCGATGGGATTCGCGGAGTCGCTTTCCGACGACGGTTCGCTGACGGGACGCGGCTCGCCTTGGATCCGCGGAGCAGCCACCGGATTGATGACGACGGCGGGCGGGCTGGGGCACACGCTGCCATTTCTACTCGGGAATTTTCACGTGGCGACGCTGATTGCGATTGTTGTCGTGTGCGTCGAACTGGCGGCTATTGCCTACATCCGGCACCGCTACATGGACACACCATTTTTGCAGGCTTCGTTTCAGGTCATCGTAGGAGGGTTCCTGGTCTTCCTGACGGGTTACCTGATCGGCAGCTCGTAACAGCAATCCAGCGAAACAGGCTGCGCAACAGACCGCTCTAATCGGAATGAGCAGGGAGAGGAGCGGGAGCGGCGCCGTGTGTGCGGCGGCCTTGTAGCCAAGTCTGAATGCGATCCATGTAAATGTAAACGACGGGGGTGGTGAAGAGGGTGAGCATCTGGCTAAGGATTAGTCCGCCGACGATGGTGATACCAAGCGGACGGCGCAGCTCCGAACCAACGCCAGTGCCGAGCGCGAGCGGAAGAGCTCCGAGGAGCGCGGCCATGGTGGTCATCATGATGGGGCGAAAGCGCAGCAAGCAGGCCTGGTAGATGGCTTCGACCGTGGGCTTGCCTTCCAAGCGCTCCGCTTGCACGGCGAAGTCGATCATGAGGATGGCGTTTTTCTTCACGATGCCGATCAACAAAATGATGCCGATGAGGGCGATGATGTTGAGGTCGGACTTGGCGAACCGCACGGCGAGAAGTGCGCCGATGCCGGCGGAGGGCAGCGTGGAGAGAATGGTGATGGGATGAATGAAACTCTCGTAAAGAATGCCGAGCACGATGTAGACGGCCAAGAGCGCGGTGATAATCAGCACGGGCTGATTGGCGAGGGAATCCTGAAAGGCCTGCGCGGTACCTTGAAATGTGGCGTGGACGGTGGAGGGGACGCCAAGCTCGCGTTGCGCCTGAAGAATGTGCTGCACCGCGGGGCCCAGCGAGGCGCCAGGCGCGAGATTGAAGGAGAGCGTGATGGACGGGAAAAGACCCTGATGGTTCACGGACAGCGGCGTGTTGGAGTACTCGTAGTGCGCGAAGGCGCTCAGCGGAACAAGCTTGCCGGAGTTTGAGGGAACGTAGATCGTTTTCAGGGCGTCGGGGCTTTGTTGCATCTCGGGAGCGACTTCCAGCACGACGTGGTATTGGTTGAGACCCTTGTAGATGTTGGATACCTGGCGCTGGCCGAAGGCGTCGCCGAGAGTGTTGTCGATGTTCGCGACGCTCACGCCGAGGCGGCCTGCGGTATCACGGTCAACGACAATGTTGCTGGCCAGGCCGCGCATCTGCTGGTCGGAATTGACATCGCGCAATTCAGCGATTTTGGCGATGCGCTGCTGAATGACGGGCGCCCAGTGAGTGAGATCGGTCAAATTGTCGGCTTGCAGGGTGTATTGGTATTGCGCGCCGCCGAAACGGCCGCCCACGGTGAGGTCCTGAACGGCTTGCAGAAAGAGTCCGGCACCGGGAACATGTGAGCTGGCCTTGCGAATACGGGCGATGACCTGGTCGGCGCTAAGTTTCCGCACGTTGAGAGGCTTTAGCTGGGCGAACATGCGCGCGGTGCTGCCGCCGCTGCCGCCACCGGTGAAAGAGGTGACGGAGTCGACAGCCGGATCTTTCGCGACGATATCCGTGAAAACCCGCATCTTTTGGGACATGGCAGCAAAAGAAAGATCCTGATCGCCCTGAATCAAGCCAGTGATGCGCCCTGTGTCCTGCTGAGGGAAAAATCCTTTCGGAGTGGCCCAGAACAAATAGACATTGAGGCAAACAGTACCGATGGTGACCAGCAGAATCAAAAATTGATGGCGCAAGACCGCGCGCAGGCCGACGTCGTAGGTGCGCAGCAGGCCGTTGAAAGCGCTCTCCGATACACGATATGCGCGGCCGTGCCGGCCGGTGTCGTGCCTCAAGAATCGCGCGCACATCATCGGCGTGGTGGTCAGGGAAACAAAGAGCGAGACGCCGATAGCCACGCTGAGCACCACGGCGAATTCGCGAAACAGGCGGCCGACGATGCCGCCCATCATCAAGATGGGAATGAACACGGCGACGAGCGAGGTGCTCATGGAAAGAACGGTGAAGCCGATCTCGCTGGCACCTTGTATGGTGGCTTCGTAGGGCTTCATGCCCCCCTCGATGTGGCGGGTGATGTTTTCGATGACCACGATGGCGTCGTCGACGACGAAACCGGTACAGATGGTCAGGGCCATGAGCGAGAGATTGTCCAGCGTGTAGTGGCACAGATACATGACGCCGAAGGTGCCGATAAGGGAGAGGGGCACGGCCACGCTGGGAATAATAGTGGCCCAGTAGCTACGCAGGAAAGCAAAGACCACCAGGATTACGAGGGAGATGGAAATCACCAGGGTGATTTCCACGTCGTGCACGGACGCGCGGATGGTAGTCGTGCGGTCAATGGCGACGTTTAGGTGCAGCGACGGAGAGATGGATGCGCGCAGACGCGGCAGCAGGGCCAAAATGCGATCCACGGTTTCGATCATATTCGCCCCGGGCTGGCGGAAGATGGCGAGCATGACGGAAGGCTGATTATTGGTGAGACCTAGATTGCGCGTGTCCTCGACGGAGTCGTGGACCTCGGCGATATCCCGCAGGCGCACGGGCGCGCCGGCGTGTCCGGCGACAATCAGCGGCTGATATTCATAGGCTTTGAAAAGCTGGTCCGTGTCGGTAATGCTCGACATTTTCGCGGCATCAGAAACCGAACCCTTGGCGAGGTTAGCGTTTGCCGCTTGCAGGGAGCGCCGAACCGTTTCCAAGCTGATGCCGTACGCGTTGAGCTGAGTCGGATTCACTTCGACGCGAACGGCGGGACGCGAGCTGCCCCAGGTGAAGACTTGTCCGACGCCCTGCACCTGGGCCAACTTCTGCGCCAGGATGGAGTCAGCCGCGTCGTAGATTTCCGCCGGCGGAATATTTTCCGAGGTCAATGAGAGAAGGAGGATGGGCGCGTCGGCAGGATTGGCCTTGCGATAGCTCGGCTGGCCGGGAAGATCTTGAGGAAGCTGGCTGCGCGCGGCATTGATGGCGGCCTGCACATCGCGCGCGGCGGCGTTGATGTCGCGATTCAGGTCAAATTGCAGCGTGATTCCCGTGGAGCCGAGGCCGCTGGAGGAAGTCATCTGCGTAACGCCGGCGATGCGACCGAACTGGCGCTCGAGCGGAGTGGCCACCGCGGAGGCCATCGTTTCGGGGCTTGCGCCGGGGAGGTTCGCGCCTACGGAAATTGTCGGGAAATCAACCTGTGGCAGTGGCGCAACCGGAAGAAAGCGAAAGGCCACGATGCCGGAAAGAAGGATGGCCACGGTGATCAGCGAGGTGGCGACCGGGCGGCGAATGAAGGGTAAGGAGAAATTTGAGGAGACGTTCACGGCTCAGTCTCCAGCGGCGCCTGCAGGATCTTCGATCGGATTGCCAACATGGAATTGAAAGCGGCGAGCGATCCAGTCGAAGGCGAGATAGACGACCGGAGTCGTGTAGAGCGTAAGAATTTGGCTCAAGATTAAGCCGCCGACGATCGTGATTCCCAAAGGACGGCGAAGCTCAGAGCCCACGCCAGTGCCGAGCGCCAGCGGCAAGCCGCCCAGCAGCGCGGCCATGGTGGTCATCATGATGGGCCGGAAGCGGAGAAGGCACGCTTCATAGATGGCGTCGAGCGGCGCCTTCCCTTCCTTGCGCTCGGCTTCGAGCGCGAAGTCGATCATCATGATGGCGTTCTTTTTCACGATGCCGATCAACAAGATAATGCCGATCAGCGCGACGATGCTGAATTCGGTGCGGCACAGAAGTAAAGCCAAGATGGCGCCCACGCCGGCGGACGGCAGCGTCGACAGAATGGTGATGGGATGAATGTAGCTCTCGTAGAGAACGCCCAAGACGATATAGACCGTTACGAGCGCGGCCAAAATCAAAATCGGCTCGTTGGAGAGCGAGCGCAGGAAAGCCGCGGCGGTTCCTTGGAAGGTCGCCTGAACGCTTGGCGGCAAGCCAATTTCATCTTTTACTTTGTTAATGGCGTTGACGGCTTCACCGAGAGCGGCATTGGGCGCAAGATTGAAAGAAAGCGTCACCACCGGGAATTGCCCCTGGTGATTGATGGTCAGAGCCGTGCTGCTGGGCTCAAATCGAGTGAATGCGCTCAGAGGAACCTGCGTCGTTGGTGTCGAGCTGACCGGCACCGTGGTCGCGGTAATAGAAGTGCCGGATCCGGAAGAAGGCGCCTGGCCGGCCGACGAATGTACATATATGTTTTTCAGATTCTCCGGGTTCTGCTGGAACTGCGGGTCCACTTCCAAGACGACGTGGTACTGATTCAACTGCGTGAAAATGGTTGAGACCAGACGCTGGCCGAAGGCGTCGTAAAGCGTGTTGTCAACGTCCGCAGGAAGAATTCCGAGGCGCGATGCGGTATCGCGATCGATAGTGAGCACCGCGAGCAAGCCCTGGTTCTGCTGGTCGCTGGCGACATCTCGCAATTCAGGGAGCTCCTTGAGCTTTTCCATGAAGCGCGGGACCCAATAGGCCAACTCTTTGGCATCAACGTCTTCCAGGCTGTATTGAAATTGCGTGCGGCTGACGCGATCTTCGACGGTGAGGTCTTGCACCGGCTGCATGAAGAGCGATATGCCGTCGACCTTTTCGAGCGCGGGCTGAAGGCGCCGGATGACGTCGGAGGCGGAAATCTTGCGCTGACCGAGGGGCTTAAGGTTGATTTGGATGCGGCCGCTGTTGAGAGTCGTATTGATGCCATCAATGCCGATGAAGGAAGACAGGCTCTCTACGGCGGGGTCCTTCAAGATCACGTCGGCCAAGGCGCGCTGCCTGCTCACCATGGCCGCGAAGGAAACGTCCTGCGGGCCTTCTGAAACCCCCAGAATCACACCGGTGTCCTGCACCGGGAAAAAGCCCTTGGGCACGTAGATGTAGAGAAGAATGGTGCCAACGAGCGTTGCGGCGGTGATGAGAAGCGTGGTGGTGCGAAAGCGCAGCACAAATTTCAGCGTACGGCCGTAAAACTCGATGACGGAATTAAAAGCGTGCTCCGATTTGCGGTAGAACCAGCTCTGCTCTTCTTCTTTTTGATGGCGCAGCAACTTGGCGGACATCATGGGCGTCAGGGTCAGTGAAACGAAGGCGGAAACGATGATGGTGACCGCGAGGGTTACGGCGAATTCGCGGAACAGGCGGCCCACGATGTCGCCCATGAACAGCAGCGGAATGAGCACGGCAATCAGGGAAACGGTCAGCGAAAGAATGGTGAAGCCAATCTGCTCGGAGCCCTTGAGCGCGGCTTGCAGAGGCGATTCACCCTCTTCGATATAGCGGGAAATGTTTTCGATCATGACGATGGCATCGTCGACCACGAAGCCGGTGGAAATGGTGAGCGCCATGAGCGAAAGATTGTTGAGGCTGTAGCCCAGCAAGTACATCACGCCGAAGGTGCCCACGATCGAGAGAGGCACCGCAAAACTGGGAATGATCGTGGCGCGAACGCTGCGCAAGAACAGGAAGATGACCAAAACGACGAGCACGATGGTCAACATCAACGAGAACTGCACGTCCGAAACGGAAGCGCGAATGGTGGTGGTACGGTCGGTCAGTATTTCCACGCGCACCGCGGAAGGAAGTGCGGCCTGCAATTGCGGCAGCAATTTCTTGACGCGGTCCACCACGGCAATGATGTTGGCGCCGGGTTGGCGCTGAATATTCAAGATGACCGCAGGCGTCTGGTTGGCCCAGGCGGCTTGCTGCACGTTCTCCACGCCATCTAGGACGGTCGCCACGTCAGTCAGCCGGACGGGCGCGCCATTGCGATAGGCGACGATCAGCGGCCGATAGCTATCGCTCGAAATCAGTTGGTCGTTTGCGCCAATGGTGTACGCCTGATGCGGACCGTCGAAGGTTCCTTTGGCCTGGTCCACGTTGGCTTGTGTCAGCGCCGTGCGAAGGTCTTCGAGGCTTAACCCATAGGAAGCAAGGGCGGTGGGATTCGCCTGAATGCGCACCGCCGGACGCTGGCCACCGCTGATGCTGACGAGCCCAACCCCGGTAAGCTGCGAAATTTTTTGTGCCAGCGTCGTGTCGGTAAGGTCTTCGACCTTGGACAACGGCAGCGAATTGGAAGTAATCGCCAGAGTCAGAATCGGGGCGTCCGCCGGATTGATCTTGCTGTAGATCGGCGGATTGGGCAGTCCCTGCGGTAGGAGATTGGAAGCGCCGTTGATGGAGGCTTGCACCTCCTGCTCGGCGACGTCAATGTTGAGATCGAGATCGAACTGTAGCGTGATGATCGAGCTGCCGTAGGAGCTCGTCGAGGTCATCTGGTTGAGCCCAGGCACTTGCCCAAACTGCCGCTCGAGGGGCGCGGTCACCGAAGACGCCATCACATCCGGACTGGCCCCGGGATAAAACGTTTGTACCTGGATGGTGGGATAATCGACTTGCGGCAGGGCGGAAACGGGCAATTGCCTGTAGGCGACAAAGCCCACCAGCAAAATCCCCACCATCAGTAATGTGGTGGCGACCGGCCGCAAGATAAACGGCCTGGATGGACTCATTGCGCCTTCCCTGCAGAAGCGCCTTGCTGCGGAGCATCGGTACGCCGTCGCGCGCCGCCTTGCGCGTTGCCCTGCTGCGGCGAGGGCTGTTGTCCTGCGTTGCTGTTCGGCGCTGCCGGCGCGGTGCTGGGATTGACCTGGCTGCCGTCCTGCAGCTTGTCTTGTCCGTCGACAACCACGACGTCGCCGGCATTTAATCCCGCGCTTAGCCCGACAGTGTTGGCGGTGGTTAGGGCGATCGTAACGGTTTCGATTTTGGCGGTATTCCCGCTCTGCACCACATATACGTAGGTGCCCTGCGGCCCGCGCTGGATGGCCGATGCGGGCACGATCACCAAATTCTTTTTCACGTCGGCAAGCAGATGCACATTCACGAATTGATTGGGGAACAAGAGGTTTCGATCGTTGTTGAAAACCGCTTTCAGTTTGTAGGTGCCAGTGGTGGTGTCGATCTGATTGTCAATGGTCAGCAGCTTGCCGGATTCGATTTTGGTCGTGTCGTCGCGGTCGTAGGCATCGACGACCAGCTGTTCGCCATTGCGGAGCTTGCTGGCAACCTGAGGAAGCTGGTCCTGCGGCAAAGAAAAGATTACCGCGATGGGCTGCAACTGCGTGATGACCAGCAACCCGTTGGTGTCGCTGGCGTGCACAATATTCCCGATATCAACCAAGCGCAACCCAATGCGCCCGCTGATCGGCGCGGTAACGTGCGAATACACCAGTTGCAGCTTCGCGCTGTCAATCGTGCCTTGATCTGCCTTGATCGAACCTTCAAATTGCCCCACCTGCGCGCCCTGCGTATCGAGCTGCTGCTTGGGGATCACGCCCTCTTTGTACAAAAGCTGGAAGCGCTCGTAGTTCACCTGCACGTCGCGGAGCTGCGCTTGATCTTTGGCAAGCTGCCCTTCGGCCTGTTCGAGCTGGACCTGATAGGGACGCGGATCGATTTCCAGAAGGCTTTCGCCCTGGTGAACGAATTGACCTTCCTGAAAATTAATTTTTGTGATTTGCCCGTCTACGCGGCTATGCAACGTCACAGTATTAAATGCGGTGACCGTCCCCAGTCCATCGAAGTACACGGGGAGATCGCCGCGCTGCGCGGTGGCCACGACGACTGGGATGATGAATCCGCCTGCCCCCGCTCCCAGGCGGCCCTGCCCCTTGCTGGCTCCGCCGGGCGCCGCTGGGCCCTGCGCTTCGGTGCTCGCGCGCGATCCGCGGAAATACCAAATGCTCCCACCAATGAGAACGGCCAATGCAACGATCCATACCCAGCGATGGCCCTTCGAATGAGGCTCGCGCCGCGCAGGCCCTTCGCCGGAAGGGTCTGGCCCGGCTAGATTAGCGCTCAAGTGGCCCATTCATACGCTCCTGTATTGCACGGCTATGCGAGCAAGTCTGCCACTGGCAAGACGTTCGGGGGAGACGCCAAGCGGCTCCAAGTGACCAGCCAAAGCCTATCGGAGAGCCCTGCTCATTCTCACAATATGACGGTCTGGGGCCATAAAAGGTTACGAAAGCGATTGTAAGCCTTCCCTCCGTTTTCGGTGCATAAATCCGCGTGCACAAATGGCAGCTGGACAGTACACTATCGCGCGTTTGGCGCCTCCTTTTGTGATGCGAGCGAAACTATCAACCTGGCGGCAGGCCATTCACGACCATTGAAACGGGAGAATAGTGGATCATGTTCAAAGCTTTTGCGATCGGGATACTGGTTGGCGTGCTGTTGGTGGCGGCGGGCGCTTGGTTGTATTTCACCAAGGGATGGGCGCCGGTTGCGGTGGCGGACCCACCTTTGCTCTTTGAGAAGAAGCTCGCCCACGGCGCATTGAACGCTCGGATCGGCAAAGATCCCCACACCGACCCGGCGCCGGTTCCTGTCACCGAGACGACCTATCTCGCCGGAGCTGATGTGTACAAGCAGAACTGCGCGGTCTGTCACGGATTGCCGGGGGAACCGCAGAGCGCCATCGGACAAGGCATGTTCCCCAAGCCCCCGGAGCTTTTCCACGGAACGGGGGTGACCGACGATCCTTCATGGGAAACATACTGGAAAGCCAAGAACGGCATTCGCCTAACGGGCATGCCCGGCTTTCAGAAGGCCCTGAACGATACGCAGCTTTGGCAGGTCAGCGTGTTGTTGGCGAATGCAGACAAGATTTCGCCGGCGGTAAAGGCTTACTTGTCTTCACCTCCCGGACCACCACCGCAAGCAACGCCGGCCGTTACGCCACCGGTGAAGAAGTAACGCTGCGCTCCTTTCGCTGTGTTCTCTCCGTCGATGAGCAATCGCTGCTAGACGCGCTACTCAATGCTTGCATAGATACGATGCGGCCGATGCAAGGTGACAATCAAGGCGCGGCGGTCGGGAGGAGTCCAATGACAGAGAATCCCGCTGCACCTGCGGCCTTCGCCAATCGCTGGTCGGCGCAAACGAAACTCCTTCTTGAAGAACGCTCTTCGCACCAAATTAGCGCGGCAGCGATCTGAAAGCTATCCGCCGCCCGCAAAAAATATTTATCCAAGGCCTCCATTGCCAATTCACGAATTTCATCGCTCGGAAGAATTTCTCCCCAACTGCGGCTCAGTAACTGCAAACGCGCCAGTGCGCCTGCCTTGCCGGAATCTGTTATCTCCTTTTCGCGGTGCAGACGGCAAATCGCGCTGTGGATCTCTACCAGGCTCCCCCACCAAACCACCGGCTGGAATCGCCTGAGCTGCGTCTGCGCATGGCGAGTAGCGGCCTCCCGAACGCACAGGGGCACGAGCGCGCTGGCATCCCAGAATGCAGCCGTTTTCTTCACGACTAGGCGTCTCGATCAGCCTGAAGCGCTCGAATCGCTTTGTTCCCCGAAACCGTGCCAGTTCGGATCTTCAAGAGTTCCTTGATGTCGAGCCGTACGGAGGGCAAGCGCAGTTTTCCGGCAGCCACGAGCAAGAGCTCCTGATCGTTCGCGTCGCCCGCGGAGAACGGAATGAGCTTCGCCACCGGCAGATTCCGATCGCGAATCACCACTTCTTGACCCGCCTTCACGAAGGTCAGATATTTGCTCAGCCGATTCTTCAGTTCTGCCACATTTACGGTGCGCATGTTTCCCTCTTCATGGCTATTATAGCCATGAAGAGACTCCGGTGGAAGAGAAGATTTTGAGGGATGGGTTACTGCGCTCTTGCGAGCAAGAATCGGGTATCCCCAAAAAAGTTTGTGAATACGCTGGCTAAAATGAGATTTTGAAGCAGTACGCGAATTTGCCGGGTGGTTGAGCGGGCAGGCGGATGTGCAAGCCATCCGGCTGCACCGCGAACGTGAGTGGCGAGGGCGATCCCAGCAGCGAGACCGAGACAATCTTTTGTCCCGAGACCTCAGCTTTAGTCAGCGAGTGAATCACCGCTTCGCCGTTTGATGGCCAGCCGAGTTCGATCACATAAAGCGCGCCATTTGTCGCGGTGAAACGAAAATCGTGCTCGGTGAAGGGTTGCGCATCCGTATCGTGAAATGCACCTTCCACGATTTTTGTGGGGCCTTCGCCGTACATTTTCCAGGGGCGGGTGCCGTAGATGGCTTCGCCGTTGACCTTGAGCCAGGAACCCACCTCGCGAAGAACGCTCTGCACTTCCTCCGGAATGGTGCCATCCGAGCGGGGACCAATATTGACCAGCAGATTGCCGTTCTTGCTGACGATGTCCACCAGCTGATGAACGATCACCTGGGGCGACTTGAAGCTGTCGTGCTCGATGAAGCCCCACGATTTGTTGCTGATGGAAGTGTCGGTTTGCCAGTAGAGCGGGCGGATGTCGTTCAACTGGCCGCGCTCGACGTCGAGAACGGCCGAGTGCTTCTCCATGGCGTCGAGCTTGTAATTGATCACATCGACGCTGCCGCGCGCGGCGGCATCGTTGTAATAGAACGCGGCGAACTCCATGAGGTGCTGGCGAACCGACGGCTGGCCGATCCACCAATCGAAATAGAAAATGTCGGGCTTATATTTCTTTACGATTTCCGCATCGCGGGCCAGCCAATCGTCCAGATAGGCGTTGCTGACGTAAGTCCAATCGGTCAGCAGCGATTGCTTGCTTTCCATCCAGGTGTGCGCTGGGCCGTAAAAGGCGGCGAACTGCGGGTCATTGACGTCCGATTCGAGCTGGCGGCCGCCGTCCAGGAAAAAATTGTGCTCGACGCGGTGCGAAGAAACCCCTAAGCGAAGGCCCTCGGCGCGAATTGCTTTCGCCAATTCTCCATGCACATCCCACCGCGGACCCATTTTGGCGACGGTCCAGTCGGAGAGTCTGCTGTCATACATGGCAAACCCGTCGTGATGCTCAAAAACCGGGACAACGTATTTCGCGCCGGCTTCTTTAAAGAGGCGCGCCCAGGCAGCGGGATCAAAATGCTCGGCTCGGAACATAGGGATGAAATCTTTGTAGCCGAACTTCGTGAGCGGACCGTAGGTGCTGAGATGGTGCTTGTACTCGTCCGAGCCCTGCCGGTACATATTGCGCGGATACCATTCGCTGCCGTACGCGGGAACTGAGTAGACGCCCCAATGGATGAAGATTCCGAACTTGGCGTCTTTGTACCAATCGGGGACTTCGTATTTTTGCAGGGATTGCCAATCCGCGCGGTAAGGACCATCGTTAGCCACGCGGCGCTCTTCCTTGAGAAGAGCGTTGCGTTCGGAGTCATATTTCGAGCTGGCGCGTTGCCAGGTTTGGTCGATGGTCTGAGCATCCTGCGAATTGGTCGGCTGCATCTGCGGCGGGCTCTGCGCCAAAACAGAAATCGCAAGGAGCATTGAGGCCAGGGGGAATAGCCCGGGCCGCCAGAAATGCGCGCGTCGTCCGTGTGTTTTGTGCATGGGCAAAACCAATTTTGGAGCCGCTACAGTAGTGCATCGACTTCCGCGATGTCAAAGAGTGCGAGGGCCATTCGGCGCAAGGTCGAATGGAACAAAGAAGGAAGCTGGTAAAAGATTTTGAAGATTGGCGGACGGGCCTGTAAGCCGGATTCTGTGCAGCATGCAGACGTAACCTCTGCATGCTGCGGCGATCATTCCTCTAGGTCGCGCCTCGCGGCGCGACTCCAGCAGCCTACCCGAGGGTTCTCCTCTGCGACGGCTTGCGCCATCGCCAAGGGAGCGCGCCCGCTTGCGCGAACGCTCTCATCGAGCCGGGCCGGCTCTCCCCTCCTATTTGGCCTTGCACCACGCGGGGTTTTCCATGCTCCCGATATTGCTACCGGGACGGTGGGCTCTTACCCCACCTTTTCACCCTTGCCTAACGAAACAGCTTTGCCCGGGCGGTAAGCCCGGAACTTATCGAAGGCGTCTCGCAGGTTTTCCTGCGCGATGCCACCGTGCTGCTCCGCCGGCGGTTTATTCTCTGTGGCACTTTCCGTAACTGCGCCGCACCGCATCGAGCTAAGCTCGACGCCACCCGCCGAAGCGTGTAACTCCGCTTTGCAGCGGAGCCTGCGTGGCCGTCCCCTGGCGTTACCAGGCGCGTTGCCCTTTACCCCGAAGCTGCTGTGAGGCAGCTGAGGGGTTGTTCGTCACCGGCCCTTGCGAGCCTACGACGACGGTGTCCGGACTTTCCTCCCGCCCCGATTGCTCGGGGCCAGCGATCACCCGGCCCGTCCGCCAATTTCATTATAGCTCGATTTTCCTCCCTTTCGTGACGACCATCGCGGACGGGCACGTAACCTCGGAGTCTTGAAGAGGTTCCGGCTCTCGGGGATAATCGCAGCCACGTCCACTTGTGGTGGCATATTCATGCCTATACCGAGCCAAAGAAGAACAAGTCCTGGGAAATCGCACGGACCAATGCTCAGAAGCACGCTCGACTTCGACACCGTGCGGAAGATCGGACTTGCGTTGCCCGGAGTCGAGGAAAGCACAGCGTACGGATCCCCGGCGCTCAAGGTCCACGGAAAACTCCTGGCTTGCGTCCCCTCGCATCGCTCGGCCGAACGCGGTTCGCTGGCCGTCCGTGTGGATTTCGATGATCGCTGCGGACCCCGATGTTTACTACGTGACGGACCACTACGTGGGCTATAGCGCCGTGCTCGTTCGGCTGTCTCGCGTCCATCGCGATGTGTTGCGAGACTTGCTCGGCATGGCTTACAAGTTTGTGACCCGCAAGGCCGCGCCCCGTTCGCCAGCGCGGAAGCGCTGAAGGTCCGTCCAAGAACATGAACAAGAGCCCGATTCCGAGTCGTTGACGGGGCCACCCGACCTCATAACCAGAAGGTCGTCAGTTCAAATCTGCCCCCCCGCAACCAAAAAATTCCTTCCTTTCAGCAATTTCCACGAACCCTGCAACCATCCGAATTGACAATCCTCCGTCTGGCAGAGGAATCGACAAGCTTGGGAGTCTTCGCGTACTCCTCAAAGCTGTATTGACCCCGGACGTGACATAGTAGAGCAGGTTGCAGCGAAGGGCCGTACCTCAGGCGAGTTTCATGGGCAAAGGAGAGAAGGTATGAACTCAACCAAAAAGACAGCGCGGATCGCAGGCGTGCTGTACCTCGTGAACGGAGTGACGGGCTTCTTCAGCATCATCTATGTTCCCAGCAGGCTGTTCGTATCTGGAAACGCGGCGGTGACCGCCCACAACATCCTCGCTTCCGAGAGGCTTTTCCGTCTCGGCATCGCCTCCGAAGTGATTTGCGCGGTCGAATATATCTACCTGCTTTGGATTCTTTACCGACTGCTCAGCGGGGTGAGCAAGACGCATGCTTCGCTGATGGCGATCTTCGGTGTGGCCTTCGTTCCTATTATGTGCATGAATGCGGTAAGCGAGATCGCCGCCCTGATGCTCTTGCGCGGCGCGGATTTCCTGCCGGTGTTTGATCAACCGCAACGCGAATCCCTGGCCATGCTGTTCCTCGGTGTGCGTCGCTACGGGTACGATGTCGGCTGGATCTTTGGCCTTTGGCTTTTCCACTTCGGTGTGTGTGTGTGGAAGTCGGGTTTCCTACCGCGCTTCCTAGGCGCGTTGCTGATTGCTGCATGCTTCGGCTACCTGTCCGTAAGCCTTACAACGTTTCTTTTACCGAGTTACGTGAATATCGTGAGCCGATTAGCAGACATCCCGTTAACGTTGGGCGAACCCGCGGCTATCTTGTGGCTTCTGATTCGCGGCGCAAAGGACCAGCCATTGGAGGCTGGAGCATAAAGTGAGCTCCACTCATTGCTCCACTTTGATTGCGCGAGCATCCCCCGAGAGAAAGGAATACGAGGCTCCACAGAAGAGCCTTAGCAACGGAATGCTTGTTCTGTATTAAAGCAGTTTTGCTCGATCGCCGTTGTGGACGAACCTGTCGCAAAGGCAGTATTCAATTCGTCGTTCGCGTAGTCCTGCGAGTTGCCCGGAACGAAACTTCAAGAACCGCACTCTTCGACAAAGCGCGAAGGGTCATTGATAGCAGGTGGCCGCGGCGGTGCCGGGCCTCGTTTAGAATACTTAAAAGTTAAGCTCCAGGTGGATCGCGTCATGTACGCGATACCCGTTGTCCACCAAAACGACATGTCCCCCGACTACAATGTAACGGTAACCGCGAGGGGCCGGGCCTAAGTCGCGGGTAAGGTCACGTGGCGCCGGGCGACTGAACCTCCGCATATCCGGATCGAGCACGTAACCCGGCTGAATCCGAGACTCGTAGTTGTCATTCCATTGATTCCGTTGAAACCCCGGCTCGTCTTGATGTTGGTTATAATACTGACGTGCAGTTTGGCGTTGATTGTCATTGAACTGGCGATAATGCTTCTTGGCCTGGCCGCGATTCTCACCCTTGTCGCCGCGACCCTGGTCGTTCCTGTCTTGTCCGCGGTCTTGTGCCACTGCAAAACTGCTAGTCAAAGCAAGCAAAACTGTCCCACAAGCGGTAATCCACCATCGTCTCTTCATAAGTTTTCTCCAATCGTGATGAGATTTCCTTTTTGAGATCCTGGGCGGCTGAAGCTCTACACTTCAGCGAATCCACGGTTGCACAAGGGGCACGAGGGGCAGAGTTACCCTACCAAGAAGCTTCGTCGGAGGACTGTCCAAAAGGGAACACTTAGTTATCCCCTCTTAATTGGCTGGTGCCTGATTAAGGCCGCGGATTCCCGCAGTCAAACCCGTTGCGACAAGCCCTTCACATTTTATTGACATGCAAAAACAACCGTTGTGGGGACGAGGACGTCTAATTGATTAGAAGGAGCCCGGTCCCATGAAATCGAATTCGGGCCACGCAGGGCAAGCGATAGCACGAATCATTGAATTGTCAGCGGACGCCCAAATCACCAGACGTATGATGGCTAAAGACTCCCCGGCGTTCCACAATTTGACCGGAGCGATCGCGGCCTACGGCAAAGCACTCGCGCTTCTCACAGCACTGCAACAGCGGGAAGAGTTCTACACAATACTCGCTGCAGCCGCCTGACTGTCCGCCGCTCAGCGGTCCTCTGCCCAAAATTGTTCTAGAATCTGCCGGCCTAATGTTTTTTCGCCAGGCTGAAGGACATCCGCGGGGTCCACGGGATATTAAGTTCGTGGAGAAAACCTGCATCGCCTGGCGTCAACATTTTATACCAAAGCGGTTCGTGTTGCGGAAGACCAGTACACTCGGGACGATCTGGTGAGGTCCAAGTAGGTGGGGCTATGCTCTCCAAAGAACCACATAGCAACTGTGGCAGCGGTCTTGAGAGCGTTCTTAGGCTTCATAAACTTCCGGCGTCCGCACGAATCTTACCTGACACAATGAACCAAATCCGTTTTGCCGGCGACAAATTCTTGTTCCGATGCGTCCATGTGATAACCCGCGGGACATGACACGCAGACCTGGGTAAGCGGGCGCTACACCAGCAAAGGCGGGATGGCCCTTCGAGGCTCAGGGTAAACGAGATGAGCTCGCCGCTACGCGAAGAAAGGCCTCAGGCCTAAACGACAGGCCTGAGCTACAGGGAACAGGCGAGGGTGGGTGTCCGAATTTGCGACATGGGCATCCTGAAAACGAGTATCTCGACGAACGCATCGCAGACTAAGTGATTTACAATGTGGTGCTTAGCATTGGCACCTGTGGTGCTATATCCATAGGCAAGATGAGGCCAAGAACATGCCATTTTTTCGCGATCTGAGAGTTGCGTTCTACTCGCTTATGCGGACGCAAGGGCTCGCGTTTACGGTGATCCTGACGCTGGCGCTGGGCATCGGCGCGAACGCCGCCATCTTCACGCTGGTGCGCGGCGTACTGCTCAAGCCTCTCGTCAATCGCGACGAGGACCGGCTGATCTACATCCGCCAGAGCGCCCCGGGCATCGGCGACGAAAACGAAACGTTCTCCGTGCCCGAAATCCAGGATTTGCGTGTCAGCGTTAAGACGCTGACCGCGTTCGGCGACTTCTCCACCTTCGGTTTCACCATGATCGGCCTGGGTGAACCCCGCGAGGTCCAGGCCGGCGTCGTCGGCGGCAACTACTTCGACGTAATAGGCCTCCACCCTGTCCTGGGGCGTCTCATCGGGCCGCAAGACGATGGCCCCAAAGCGGCCGGCGTCGTCGTTCTGACCTATCGTTTCTGGACCACCACTCTTAGGAAAGATTCGGGCGTCATCGGCAAAACGGTTCGCCTCGGCAGCGGCCCAATGGGAAGTCGATCCGCTACGATCATCGGCGTCCTCGAACCCTCCGTCCCGTATCCCCAGGACACCGAAATCATGGCCAATGTGGTCACCAGCCCGCACCACCTCTCTGCAACCATGGTGACCGGCCGCGTCCATCGCATGACGGAGCTCTTTGCGCGTCTCGCTCCCGGCGTCACCCTCGATCAGGCTCGCGCCGAGTTGCGCTCCGCCTACGGGGCTATGACCAAAGCCCATCCCGAAGCGTATTCGCCCAAGGCGGACTTCCAGATCAGCGCCAAGCTGCTTCGCGACGAGCTCACATCCGGAGCTCGCACCGTCCTTCTCGTTCTGCTCGCCGCCTCCGGGCTCGTCTTCATCATCGCGTGTTCCAACGTGGCCAACCTGATTCTCACACGCACCGTTCGCCGCGAAAGCGAGCTGGCCATCCGTGCGGCGCTGGGAGCAAGCACCAGCGCGCTGCGCCGCATGCTGCTGGCGGAAAGCCTTCTGCTCTGCGGCGCCGGCGCCGCGCTCGGTGTAATGAGCGCACAGCCCATGGTAGCCATCCTGGCCCGCTACGCCTCGCGCTTCTCGGTGCGCGCCCTAGATCTGACCGTGGACAACAGCATGCTCTGGGTGGGAGCAGCGCTGGCCATCGTCGCGGCGGTGATTTTGGCGTTTGTCCCGCGCCTGCCGTCGGCGGAAGCGTCCAATGGCCTTAGCCTATCGAGCGGCAGCGTGCGCATAACCAGCAGCACCAGCCGCCGCCAGCGGATCTTCGCGGTAACACAAATCGCGGCATCCTTCGTGCTCCTGGCCGGCGCAACTATGTTGATCACTACCCTGATCGCATTGCAAACGGCACATCGAGGGTTCGACACGCGCCAAGTCCTCGTCGTCAACGTTCCCGCTATGTCCTACGGAAAAACGCCTGAGCAAGTCGTCGATTTCTACAAGGAATCGATTCGTCGCGTGGATGCACTACCCGGCGTGAACACCACCTCTTTCGGCATGGCTGCTCCCTGGCGCGATGCTGGCTTCGGTTTCGGTATGCAATTCTCCGCCGATGGCCATGTGCATGTCCCCAATGAAGATCCTCGCGCGCAGATGCGTGTCGTCTCCCCCGGATTTTTTGCCTCGCTCGGCGTTCCCATCATCGCCGGCCGTGATTTCAACGATTCGGACGGCCAAAAGAACGATCCCGTCGTGATCGTCAGCGAGACTCTCGCGCAGCGCATGTTTCCCAATCAGGATCCCCTCAATCGGCACGTCTACTGGACCGATCCTGTGCTGCAATTCGCCCCAGGGATTAACACCGCGCCGCACCGCATCATCGGCGTAACCCCCGATATTGATGATATCCATGTCATTCCCGAGCTCATGGTCACCGTTTATACCCCCTTTCAAGAGGGTCCCATCTTTGGCGGCCGCCTCTTGATCCACACCGATGCAAATCCTTATTCGCTGGTCATACCGGTCACGCGCGTTATTCGCGAGATGTCCGCCGATCAGCCCGTCGAGCACGCTGCCACTCTGGAAGACGTCCGCGCGGAGGTGCTGACGCCGGACCGTTTGAACTCGCTGGTGTTCGGGGTGTTCGCGGCGGTCGCGTTGGCGATTGCGTTGGTTGGCGTGGCAGGAGTGCTGGCGTTTTCAGTTAGCGCGCGGACGCGTGAATTCGGCATCCGACTGGCGCTTGGATCGCAGCCGGGGCATCTCCTGAAAGGTGTCATCGCAGAAGGCGCGGTGATGGCTGGGGTGGGCGTTCTGGCAGGCGCGGCATTCGGGTTCGTGATGGCGCGTTTGGCGGGCAGCTATTTCCTGGACGTGAAGATGCCGGGTGCCTTGCCGGTGATCCTCTCCGCGTTCGTGCTGCTGACCGCCGCGGTCGTCGCGTCGTGGCTGCCGGCCGCCCGCGCCGCGCGCGTCGATGTTATACAAGCGCTGCGCTCGGAGTGAGCGTTGACGGGCCCATCCTTCCTTATGCCGATTTCGATCTTAGGAGCTTCTCGAATTCCGCTTCGCTGAGAACCGGTACACCCAACTCTTTCGCTTTGTCGTACTTCGAGCCGGGGTCGGTGCCTACTACAACGTAATCGGTTTTCTTGCTTACCGAGCCCGACACTTTGCCGCCGTGCTGCATCACTAGTTGGCCGGCTTCTTCACGGGAGCGATTTGCGAGCCCGCCCGTGAACACAAAGCTCTTGCCGGCGAATTTCTGGCTCTTGACCACGCGCTTTTCGGCCGTGGGCCGCACGCCTGCTTTGTCCAGCTTCTTGATGATTTTCCGGTTTGCGGACTCGGAGAAAAATTCTGCAATGGCCGCCGCCACTTTGGGACCTACTTCGGTCACCTCGAAAAGCTGCTCCTCCTTCGCCTCCGCCAGCTCATCCAGAGACGAAAAATGTTCTGCCAGCAATTGCCCGGTGCGTTCGCCGACCATGCGGATGCCTAGCGCATAGATGAGCCGCGCTAGCGTGTGCTTCTTGCTGGCCCCAATTTGCTCCAGTAAATTCTGAGCGGATTTCTCCCCCATGCGCTCGAGTTTCGCAACATCATCGAGCTTCAGCGTGTACAGGTCGGCGATGTCCTTCACCATGCCTTTGTCGACGAGCTGGTCGACGATTTTGTCGCCCAGGCCGTTGATGTCCATGGCGTGGCGGCTGGCGAAATGCAGCAGTGACTCCTTGCGTTTCGCAGGACAAGCCGCGTTCACGCAGCGATAGGCCACTTCTCCTTCGGCGCGGTGAATCGCGCTTCCGCACTCCGGGCAATTCTTGGGCATGCGAAACGGCTTGCGGTTCGCGCCTTCCTTCGTCACCTTCAGCACGTGCGGGATCACTTCCCCAGCGCGCTCGATCAGTACCGTATCGCCGATTTGCAAACCCAACCGCTCAATCTCATCCATGTTGTGCAGGGTGGAACGGCTGACAGTGACGCCTCCCACCTGCACTGGCTCGAGCACCGCCACCGGCGTCAGCGTGCCGGTGCGGCCTACCTGCACGCGAATGTCGTTCACCACCGTGGTCTCTTGCCGCGCCGGATACTTGTACGCAATCGCCCATCGCGGGGCCTTCGCGGTGAAGCCCAATTCCCGCTGAATTCCCAGTGAATTCACCTTTATCACCACGCCGTCGATCTCGTAAGGCAGCTTCTCCCGCTTCGGCTCCCACACATCGCAATATTTGAAAACCTCCTCGATGCCATCGCAAAGCTTCCAATCTTCCGAAGCGCGGAAGTGCAATTGCTTCAGCGCTTCCAGGGACTCCGAATGCTTCGGGAAAGGAACCTCGCTATCCACCAGCAAGTAGTACGCAAAAAATTCCAGCCGCCGCCGCGCGGTAATCGAAGGATCGAGCACGCGCACCGAGCCGGCCGCGGCATTCCGCGGATTCACAAAAATCTTTCCGCCGCTCTCTTCCTGCTGACGGTTCATGGCGTCGAACGCCTTGCGCGTCATCAGCACTTCGCCGCGCACCTCAAACGTCGGCGGCAGCTTCAACTTCTTGAGCGCATTCAGCTCCACGCGCAACGGAATCGAGCGAATCGTCTTTACATTCGGCGTCACGTCCTCGCCCGTTCGCCCGTCACCTCGCGTAACCCCGCGCGCCAGTCCGCCGTTCACGTATTGCAGCGAGATGCTCAGCCCGTCGAACTTATGCTCCGCGATGTACTCGATTTCTTCCCGCCCGCTGCCCTGCCGCACCCGCCGGTCAAAATCCCGCAATTGATCGTAAGAAAACGCATTGTCCAGACTCAGCATCGGCCGCGCGTGCTGCACGGTCTGAAAGCCCTCGCGCGGCGTGCCGCCCACGCGCACGCTGGGAGAATCCGGCGTAGTCAGTTGCGGATGGGCCGACTCCAATTCCTCCAGCCGCTTCATCAAACGGTCATACGCCGCGTCCGAAATCTCCGGCTGGTCCAAAACGTAGTACAAATATTCGTGGTGGCGCAGTTTGTCGCGCAGCTCTTCGATCTCGTGTTTGGCGGCTACGGCCTTGGCCATGGAACCCTCGAAAGAACGTTCATCGGAAAGCGCATCATATTATATAGAATGGAGGTTTCGCGGCGCGGCTAGAGGGCGCCCCGGAAAGGGCTGATGCACCCAAACCTTCGCAACGCTTTGCTGATTCACAATCCTAACGCCGGCAACGGCGGCCGCGGCCGGCGCCGCGTGCTCGACGAAGCTCGCCGCATACTCTCGCTCGGCGGCATCGAGGCGGATCTTCAGGAAACGCGAGCGCCCGGCGAAGCCACGGCCATGGCTCAACGAGCCGGCTCTGAAGGGCGCCAACTGGTGATCGCCTGCGGCGGCGACGGCACCCTCAACGAAATCGTCAACGGCCTTGCCATTCAGCAAAACGGCCATCGCGTGCCCCTGGCTTTGTTGCCGGGTGGCACCGCAAACGTACTCGCAAAAGAGATCGGCTTGCCCTGGGATATCCCAGCCGCCGCGCACAAATTGGTCCACGGCGAAGTAAAGGAAATCGCGCTCGGCCTCGCCACCCCGGTCAAGGAGCCGTCGAAGGCCCTCTATTTCCTCAGCCTCGGCGGCGCCGGTCCCGACGGCATGATCGTCTACTCCATCGATCTCGATCTGAAAGCGCGCCTCGGCATCCTCGCCTACTGGTGGCAAGGCGCCCGCGAAGTCTTCCGCTACAAATATCCGCATTTTCGCGTGGTGACCGGCAACGAGAAGCTGGACGTTTCGCTCGTAGTTGTCGGCAGAACCAAGCATTACGGCGGCCCGTTCCGCATCACCGACGAAGCCGACCTCTACGCCGACCACTTCGAAATCATGGGTCTCACCACACGGAGCGGCTTTCGCTACTTGAGCTACCTCCCGACGCTGTGGGCCGGCAAGCTGCGCGGCACTGAAGGTGTGCATCATTGGAAAGCCAAGAGCATCGTATGCGAGCCGCTCGATTCCAATCCGGTTTACGCCCAGGTCGATGGCGAGCCGCTCGCGCGACTCCCGGTCGAATTCAAGATCGTTCCTCGTGCGCTGAAGCTTCTAGTTCCAAAAGATACCGGCACAGCGAAAGCCCCCGCGCAATCCAAGAATTAAAATGGACGTCGTCACGCACGGGTTGGCGTCTTACTCCGTCACGCGCGCCCTATTCCCAAGAGCCTCTCACGCCACGCTACTCGCCACAGTCCTCGCCGGCGCCGCCGCTGACCTCGACCAGCTCAGCGCGTATGTGGGTCCATCCGCATTCCTCGCGTGGCATCGCACCGCCACTCACTCCATTTTAGGAACGCTGGTGATCGTCGCCGCGTTCCTGGGCGCGGCGTCACTCATTGCGCGGAACAAAGCAAATGCAGATACACTACGCACCGTTTTTCTTGCCCTGCTCGCTGCTTGTTCACTCCACGTCGCGATGGACCTGACGCAAAACGAGAGTGTCCAGATCCTCTGGCCTTTTCGCGCGCAGCGATATTCCGCCGACTGGGTCGCTCACTTCGATCTCTGGATTCTGCTGATTTTTCTCGCTGGCGCGCTTCTCCCCCAACTCCTCTCCCTCGTCACGGAAGAAATCGGCGCAAAATCCAAGGCGCCACGCGGACGAGTCGGCGCGATGCTCGCTTTGCTGGCAGTTTTTATCTATATCTGGGCGCGATTTGTTTTGCACGGCAATGCCGTGGCGATGATGGAAGCTCGCACCTACCGGGGAGAGTTGCCGCGTCGCGTCGCAGCGTTCGCTGAATCTGACTCGCCGTTTCACTGGCGCGGCCTGGTGGAAACCGAGCGCGCGTTCCGCGACTTGGATCTAAATCTGGCGCCAGGCTCCTCGTTCAATCCCGACGCCGCGGTGGTTCACTACAAGCCAGAATCCTCCGTCCCGCTCGACGCCGCGCGCACAACCGAATCCGTTCGCCGCTTCCTCGAAGCCGCAAAATTCCCCAAAGCCACACTAGAAAAAACCAACACCGGCTACCGCGTGCAGCTCCGCGACCTTGCCCAGCAACAGGAAGCGCGCCCCGGCCCACGCGTGATCGCCATCGTCGAAACGGACGCAAATGCGAAAGTACTCAGCGACGAACTGGCTTGGGATCAGAAAATGTAGCGTCTTTTTTGGAGTGCGGGAGTCTTGCTCCCGCTTTCACCGCGGAATAAAGGGAGGTACATGCGACCACTGGCAGACGAGAACGGCTTTCCTTGCTACGCCGTAAAGCGGCGGCAAGACCGCCGCACTCCAAAAAAATGCCGCTTTCACGGCGTTCTGTCATTGCACCGATTATCTATCCTCACAGTTACACGTCATCTTGTGAGTGTTTCCAATCCCTCAAGACCATACGTGAGGCTGCATAGCTGATCGCCACAATCACAATCACCACCAGCACCACCTGCCACTTGTGCTGATTCAAATAAGGCAGAGCATTCGCGCCATACCGCACGGCCAGGTATCCAACGCCAAAATATCGAATCACCCGCGCTAAACCTATCGCTGAAGCAAAACTCACCAGCGGCATCTCAAAGACTCCCGCCGCGAGGACAAAAAACTTGAATGGCGTCGGCGGTGGCAGCATCGCCGCCAGCAGCATCCCGCCAAATCCGTTGCGGACCACCCAGTGCCGGATGGCCGCAGCCCGCGCGCCCACCTTCCGATGGAACGCAGCTTCCTCGACCGTGCGCGCCAATAAAAACAACAAAACGCACCCCAACAACGAGCCCAGCGACGCCATGCTCGCGTACAGCGGCATGCGCGCCGGCCGGCGCATCGAAAGCTCAATCAGCAGCAAATCGTTGATGACCGGAAAAGTTAGAACGGACGAATCGAGGAACGAAATCAGCAACAGCCCCGGCGCCCCCAGCGTCCCCGCAAACGCCACAATCTTCTGCTTCCAAGCGCCAATCTGTGCGGGCAATGAAACGTGCTCCCTCCTGCTTCCTCTACTGCGAAAAGGCCCCGCGATCAAAATGACTCATGAACACCTGCATCAGCGCTGTGCGATGCAAGTTCGGCAATCTCGGAATCTCCCCAATGACCCGCACATGTCCAAATCGCTCGATCGTTTCCCGGTTCTCCCGGTTCTGATCCCCGATCAGCACCACGCCGTGCACCGGCAGCTCCGCGGCGTGCAGCGCCGCCAGCGTCAGCAGCGTGTGATTCACCGTACCGATGCTACTGCGCGCCGCCAAAATCACCGGCAGCTTGAACTTGATCATCATATCCAGCATGAATTGCTTCTGATTGATGGGCACCAGCACGCCGCCCACGCCTTCGATCACCACCCATTCAGTATTCAAACTGTTCGGCAGATTAATTCGTCCGAGATCAATTTCCGTTCCCGCCCAGCGCGCTGCCAAGTCCGGCGATACCGGCGGTACAAATTTGTACACCTCATCAATCGTGCGGTCCGTGCCAATTCCCGCCAAACGCATCACCGTCACACGATCCGACCCTTCCAACGTGCCGGTCTGAATCGGCTTCCAATACACGGCATCCAGGGCCGCGCACAGCAACGCCGCAAGCGTCGTCTTCCCGACGCCCGCATCCGTCCCGGTAATGAAGAAATGGTTCCTCAACCGCGCTCCTCCTCACCCATGCGCAGCCAGCACAAAATTTGCCGGCGGGCCGGCTGTCCGAGCGCGTATCTGACTTCGTGTGAATCGATAAAATGAGATCGCATGCGATTCGACGGAGTTACGCCCTGAAATTTCCCGCCAGAGCGCCTCCCGCTGTGGCGTTTTCCCGTTCGTCTCGCAATGAAACCGACGCGATTTTCCTAAGCGCCGCCCTGGGCCTGGCGTGGCTCATCGTTTTCCCTGTCTGACTCGTTCTATCCGTCCTGGGACGATGACGCATGTTACCATCGCTTGGCAAGCGCCGTATCCCTCCTGCTTGCACCAGCGACACCTTTCCGTTAGCGTCCGCGTCCCGGGTCCGCACAGCCCGAAGAGTCCCGCATTTGTGCGGCGACGCTCGTTGGTGACGCCAGCATCTTGCTGGCGTGCCAGCACGGCCACGCAACTTCATCCCATCCCAATCCCACAACTCATGGCCTCGCGTTTGACCGGCCATTAGCGAAATGTTATAAATCAACGACTTCGGAAAGGCGCGTGCCGAGCTTACAGGGGCCCTGTCCCGGGGTAGAGCAGCAAAGACGACGCTCGGCGCCTGTGTTTCAAGTTTCGGTCCCATC
>Ga0307475_10000368_pt1 | contig 27156 bp, 23 predicted proteins | sample atmos_gasesECM1C_FD_203317 | JGI IMG/M metagenome (GOLD analysis project Ga0307475, IMG submission 203317) | Hardwood forest soil microbial communities from Morgan-Monroe State Forest, Indiana, United States - atmos_gasesECM1C_515 | ecosystem: Environmental > Terrestrial > Soil > Temperate... | reverse complement strand
ACTTTCCCGCGAACGGCGCCCGGCAAGGATATTTCTCCGACAAGCGATCCCAGCCCGTTTGCTTGACCAGGATATATTCCCGGCCAAACGCGAAAATCAAAACAATCGCTACGCAGATGAAAACCGCACTCATAGCGCCTGTCTCCGCTGACTGGAGCCGTCAACGCGCTCCAGGTATCATGATTTGCTGTTCAACTCGACTGTCCCAAAAGTCATAAACACGAAAGCCGTCCCAGCAGGGCCTCGATATACGCCCTGTGCCTCACACAGCTTGCAAGCCAGAGCGGCCATACGCCAAGCTTCCGCCTCTGTGCAAGGCCACTCAGCGGAAGTGAGGCGAGCGATCTGGCGCTTCTGGCCGTACTCTCTGACTCGCAAGGAATCACGCTTCAGTGAATCGGCGATGGAAGGGTTGGCCCATGCCCACAACCAACTGCCATCGGCGCCGTCGAAACTGCCGACAATCTGCGCTGGACAAGTGGCGACGACTCCATCATCAAAAGTAAAAAGCAAATCGCCCCGAGACTGGTCTAAACTCCAGCGAGTTGATTTGCCCAATCCCCAACCGGCCTGGTGGCCCATGGTCTTGAGACGCAATTCTTCCGTGCTCATGTCGAGCAGTGTATTGAATTCCGGCGTCTCCCCTCCGTTGCCATGTCCAGCTTCAAATTTCATTTCTTGGCTCCACGCCGAGGACAAAATTCCCTTACCTAAATCCTACCGCACGAAAACAAGTGACTACACGCTGAAAGAGTGTGCTAGTTCCGAAACTTACAACACTATTGATGGTAGCGTCCTAATCCCTGATAAACGCCGTACGGTCCATGCAGGTAGTGGCACGAACCTTTCCGATTTGCAGGACCTACCAGGCAATTGAAGTCATTTCCGAGGTGACCGTGACACGCGCGGTATGGCGTTTGCGAATTAGCACGCGTGACTAAGGTTTCAGGTTCCAACCTGCGCGGGCGAGCTACACTCGCGCCATCGGCCGACTTCGGCATACCGTCGGGCCAGACAGCCTCGATAATCGCCTAAACGATAGAGGGGCTGAAGAGGAGCTGAAAAATGACTCCCCAAGAAACCAAGCACCGAGAGTGTACTGTCATTCGCGCGCAAGCCTATGGTGGATTGTTCGGCGGCAAACCGGTGGCTGTCTTCCCGGCTTACAAGCTCCAAGGCAAATCGGATGGTCCATATCTCATCGATGTATTCGTCTACGCCATGGAGATGCAGAGTGACGACCGCGCTATCTACGCCGCAGTGACCAATGGTATGTCCGATCAGCGCATGGCCGAGGGCGACGCTCCCGACCAGCCGCGACGCCGCGAGCTGATTCAGTACTTTCGGGAATGCAGCGAGGGCCACGCCAAGCGCCTGCGGGATATGGCGTGGCTCCCGCTTTACGACGGTTTTCTGCTTGACACCACTCACAGTGTGGCGTGGGAGTGGCCGGCTGTCGAGGGCTCACCGTGGAAGAATGCGTTCTTCTTGTTGCCGTTGCCCAACCCGCATCGTGAGTTTACCTTCGAGATCGAAGGCGACCCAGTGTCGTTTCTGTGGCACATTCCGATTTCTGATCAGGAGCGCGCCTTCAAGCAGGAGCACGGAGCCGACGCCCTCTTAGATCGCATGGAGGAGGTAGGGCTGCCGTGGATCTTCGAAGAGGCGAATCGACCAAGCCTCGTCGAATAGAAGTCGGCCCCAACTCCAGGCAACCGCCATGCTTGCGACATGTCTGGCCTGAGCGACTGGCACATGCTTGATACGCGCTTACCGGAAACTGATCCACTGCCACCAGGCATGAGTCATTGCCGGAGGTGGCTGGAAAGGCTAGAATAATGTACGGAGGAATGGTTTAGTGCTGATGATTCGACTGGCAAGGATTGGCAAGAAGAAGAAACCGTTTTATCGCGTGGTGGTGATTGAGAGGACGCGGCCGCGGAATGGCCGGGTTCGCGAACTGGTGGGGACGTACGATCCGCTGAAGAAGCCCGCAGAGATCAAACTGGATGCCGAGCGCATCAAGTATTGGCTCGGAGTCGGCGCACAGCCAAGTGATACGGTGCGCAGCTTCATCCGCTTGCAGAAGATAGCGTAAGCCCCAGATTTTCGATTTTGTGCACCCTCATCCCGGTCAGGGCGCCGTTTCCCAGGCTCATGCACGTAATTGATGAAAGTCGCGTTCGTAGAGGTGCCCCATGAAGGAACTGGTTGAATCCATCGCCAGGGCTCTCGTGGACCATCCGGAGGACGTTCAGGTGAGGTCCGTCGAGGGTTCGCAAGCGACCATTTTAGAATTGCGCGTGCATCCGGAAGACCTTGGCAAGGTAATTGGACGGCAAGGCCGCACGGCCAAGGCGGTGCGCACGCTGCTGGGCGCGGCAGGAATGAAAGTGCACAAACGCTTCGCGCTCGAAATCCTGGAAGAGTGAGCGGCGAATCGCAACGCTGGGTGGCGGTTGCGCACATACTTCGCCCGCGAGGGAACAAAGGCGAAGTGGCGGCGGAGTTGTTGACGGATTTTCCGCAGCGGCTGACGGAGTTGCGCGAGGTCTTTGTTGCGGATGCGAAGGACGGGCCGCGGCGGGTTGAGTTGGTTTCCTGCTGGCTCAGCCAGAATCATCGCGGCCAGGCGGTGTTTCATTTCGTGGGTTGCTCCTCGATTTCCGAGGCTGAAAAATTTCGCGGTTTGGATGTGCTCCTTCCTATCGAGCAGCGGGTTACCCTGCCTGCTGGACACTACTTTATTTCAGATTTGATCGGGTGCTCGGTTTTCGAGTGCGCGCGTGAGGCTTCACCTGTTGCTTCTTCGCCTTGCTCGTTGGTGACAGCGCCGGCGTTGCTTGGCAGTGTCACGGATGTCCAGTCTATTGGTGAAGGTGTGTCTGGAACGCCGCTGCTGGTGGTGGATACACGAGGCGGTGAATTGCTGATTCCGCTCGCGGAGGACATCTGCACGGGCATCGACGTGCGCGTCCGGCGAATTGAAGTGATCTTGCCGGAAGGACTTCGCGACCTGAACCGCGCTTAGCGAAACAGGTGTACTCTCCTTCCGATGTCTCCGTTCTTTCGAACGCTCATTTTCACGATTATCGTACCGGGGTTTTGGACCGTGGCGATGCCGTATTGGCTGCTGCCGCACGGCGTGCGACCAGATTTTCGCGGCGCAGGTGTGCTCGGATTGTTTCTGATCGCCACAGGAGCGGCACTGTACGTTGTTACGGCGTTTTGGGGCTTTGCGCTGCGCGGCAAGGGCACACCCGCGCCGATCGATCCCCCGAAAAAGTTGGTGGTAGAAGGGCCGTATCGTGTGGTGCGAAAGTGCGAAACCCCATGTATTGGGCCGTGGTGTCGGTGATGCTAGGTGAGGCGGTCCTATTTCGCTCTGCTTCGCTGGCACGGCTGACCGCCGGTCTCTTTATCGGCGCCTATTTGTTTGTGGTGTTCTACGAAGAGCCGACATTGCAGCGAAAATTTGGCGCGGAGTATGAAGCCTATTGCCGGCAGGTGCCGCGCTGGCTTCCGCGGTTAAAAACTAAGTAGACGGAACGCGGTTTACCTTATCTCGATGGTGGTGACGCTCAGGGGAGGAAGCGTGATCGTGATGGACGATCCGCTTACGGCCATCTGCCCGGAGGGAACAGGCTCGACGGGATTCTGTCCCTGCGCCAAGGAGGCGGTCATCTGATACAAGCGAGCGGTGCCGGAGAGAGGTTCGCCAGTGATGGCGGTCACTTGCGAGGAAGTGGAACGATTGATGGCCACGAAGATAATGCGGCCCGGCGTGGTGCTGTCCGAACTCGCGTACACGACTACGTTTTTCACGTTGCTGGAAGTGGCCTGTAACGAGGTGTCGCCAAAGTTTGCGTTTGCTCCGTCAAAGCCGCGAAAAGCGCGGAAGCCTGCGAGGACGTAAGAATACGTGCCTCCGGGGGGCCAGAAATTAGCCGCGAAAACTCCCTGGCTGCCGAAGATGCCCAGGTTATCCGCCTGAGCGATGGTGCCGGCGATGTGATTCCAGCCGCCGTTCTCGTACTCGGTGATGGCGACTTTCATGCTGGGGAACTCGGCGTTGATCTTGGCCTGCAGGCGCCCCAGGATGTTGATAGGGGCTTGGCCAAGCTCATTGTAGATCCACGGGTTGCTGTTGTTGTCGTCCCTGAACGTCGGATCCCAGAGATTTCGGGGGCTCTGAACGATTAATTGGACCTGGGCGTCCGTGAGATTGTTGCTGAGGTTAAGGATGCGCGTTCCGCTGGCGTCATAAACCTCTGCGTACCAGTGGAAGTCGTAAACATCGACCAAAGGCTTTCCGTAAGCGGCGGAAGCGGTGCTGATGGCAGGAAGATATTTGTCGGGGAACCAGTTCGCGCCGCTAGGCGTGGCGCTCAGCTCGCCTTGCCAATTGTAGATGCCCTGAAATCCGTAGTGCACCGGCCCGAAGATTAGAAGATTGGGGAACTGATCCTTCAGCGCTTTTGTGAGATCGATGGTCTTGGCAATGTAATTGTCGGACGTGACGGGAGTGCGTCCCTGTACTTCCAAGTGAGTGGAGTTCCAAAGCTCGGGCTCATTGTCCAGACTGACAAAAGTCGGGTGCGCGGGATTGGCGCCGAAGATGCCCGGTAGCTTCTGGTCCAGGGCCCACAGGAATTCATCCATATACACGTAGGCGTCAGTGGTGTCGGGCGTGACGGTGAACGGAACGCTGGAGAGCGTACTCTTTTTATTAACCACTCGCTTGAAGCGCGTCAGATCGGGAGGGTTGGCAACGCTTACCGGGCCGTTTTCGTCGGCGGAGACCAGGCCTTGGAGCTGGAAAGTCACCAAGCCGGCCGTTCCGCTGGCTTGGTCTCCAGCGATGAAGCTCCGCACCGCCTCCGCTGGGACGTTGCTGCTGCTCAGGTAGTTGTCGTTGTTGTAGATGTAGTCGCTGCCGGCATTGGAGGCGTTGGTCTCCCAATTGTAGGCGGTCCAGCGATTGCCCCCCGCGCGATCGAATGTAAGGTGAGGCGGGGCTCCAGAAACACCGGAATAGAAGTTGATGCCGTAAATCCAGGGCGAGATGGGCTTGGTCTTGGTGGGATCGATGGTAACCGTGACATCTGCGGGGGCATTGACAGGCGCCGCGCTCGCTTGCGCGGAATTGCCGCTTTCGCCAGCGGAATTCAAAGCGGAGACAACGTAATAGTAGGTCGTACCATTGGTTAAGCCAGTGTCCGTAAAATTCGTTACCGTGGGAGAACTCAGGATCGCGTAGGGCCCGCCGCTGGTGGTGGAGCGCTTGACGTTGTAGCTCGTGGCACTGGCGCTGGCAGACCACGTGAGCATGACTTGGGCATTGCCAGCGGTGGCCTGCAGATTCGCCGGTGCAGCGGGCGGTCCTGCCGGCGCCATAGGCGTGACGCTTACTTCGGACGAATTGGAGCTCTGTCCCGCGGAATTGTAAGCGGAAATGACGTAGTAATACTTGGTGCCGTTGGTCAGGCCTGTGTCGGTGTAGTTTGCCGCCGCAGGCGTGGCGATTTGTGCGTAGCCGCTGCCGCTGGTGGTGGAGCGCTTTACGTAATAGCTGGCCGCACCGCTGCTCGCGTTCCAGGTCAGAGCGACTTGGACATTTCCGGCAGTGGCGGTGAGGCCTGTCGGCACCGGGGGAACCGTCGCCCCTCCGTTTCCACCTCCATAGCCACCGCAGCCCGAAAAAAGAAGAGACATCGGAATCGAGGCGAATAGCAAGAGAGCGCGAATGGCACGGACAAACTGCACGAAGTTCGCTCCGAAAGCGCGAAGTCAACGAAAAGAGTTGAGGGGAACGAGGTTACAAAACTTGCTTGGGGGCAACAACTGTCCTCAGGGACAGAAAAGGTGCGGTCGGGATTCATGTTCGGCGAAGCTGCGCGGAATGGCGGCCATGCATTCAATTTGGCTACACTGGAATAGATGCGATTTGATCTGATCACGATTTTCCCGGAGTTTTTTGCGGGGCCGCTGGAGCACGGGATTGTGCGGCGGGCGCGCGAGGCCGGGCTGATTGATGTGAGGGCGCAGGATTTGCGCGAGTTCACGAAGGACCGGCATCGCACCGTAGATGACCGCCCGTTCGGCGGCGGTGAGGGGATGGTGATGAAGCCGGAGCCGCTGTTTGAGGCGGTGGAATCGCTGCTGGGGCACGGAGTGGGAGATGTAACAGAGCCGGCAGCGCGGCCATCCGATACGGCGATAGTTCTGCTGTCCGCGGCGGGGAAAAGATTCACGCAGGAGACAGCGCGGCGATATGCGGAGTTGGAGCGAATCATTTTTATTTGTGGGAGGTATGAAGGGGTGGACGAGCGCGTGGCGGAGCATCTGGCCACGGAGGAAATTTCAGTTGGGGATTTTGTGCTGAGCGGCGGGGAGCTGCCGGCGATGCTGGTGGTGGATGCGGTGACGCGATTGTTGCCGGGGGCGCTGGGGAATGAGGCTTCGGCGCAGAATGAGTCGTTTAGCGCGGGCGGCGGCTTGCCGACTGGAGCGCAATATACTGCGCCCCTACGTGAAGACGCTGAACATCACGCGGCGGGCGACGACGGAGCACTACTTGATTATCCGCACTACACGCGGCCGGCGGAGTTCCGCGGGTGGGCGGTGCCGGAAGTGCTCATCAGCGGGAATCACGCGGAAGTGGCTAAATGGCGGCGCACGGCGGCACTCGCGAAGACGCGGCGGAACCGGCCGGATTTGCTTTTGCGAGGATAATTCGCCGCGCTATACTGAGGATTCTGTGAATTGCGAGCGCCAAAGTGGATTGTTGCTCTGGCGTGGGACCTGCCTTGAGGGGCAGGAGGCCTGCGCTTGTCGGTGCTACTGCGCGTGTTTGTGTACCTCGGTCAGCGGCACGGGACATCCTGCGGGTTAGCGCGAGTTTCACCAGCAAGGATTCCAGGGCCGCTCCCGACGAGCGGCCTTTTGATTTTAGGCATAGGGCAGAGGGTCGAATGAGCGAGACGATGAGCAGAAACGGGAACGAGCGAAACAAGCCGATTGCGATTTACTACGAGCAGCCGAACTGGTTTGTGCCGCTGTTCAAGCAAATGGACGAGCGCGGCGTGAATTGGATCAAGCTGGACGCGCGGTATCACCAATATGACGCGGCGTCACCGGAGCGGGAGTATTCGCTGCTGTTCAATCGCATGAGCCCTTCGGCGTGGCAGCGCGGCGTGGGGCACGGGATTTTCTACACGCTGAATTATTTGAAGCATTTGGAAGACAAGGGCGTGCGCGTGGTGAACGGGTCGCGGGCGTTTACGCATGAGACGTCGAAAGCACTGCAGCTTGCGCTGCTGGAGCGGCTGGGGCTGCCATATCCGAAGGCGCGGGTGATCAATCATGCGTCGCAAGCGGTCAGTGCGGCGGAGGCGGTGGGGTATCCCTTGATTGTAAAGCCCAATATTGGCGGCAGCGGAGCGGGCATCAAGCGATTTTCCTCCCGAGAGGAGTTGCAGGCGGCAGTCGACGAAGGCAGCTTGCTTTTTGGGATCGATAACACGGCGCTGGTGCAGGAGTGTTTCACCGCGCGCGATGGGATCATCACGCGCGTGGAGGTTCTGGGCGGGAAATATTTGTATGCGATACAGATTCACATTACCGGCGAGACGTTTGATTTGTGCCCCGCGGATATCTGCAAGAACACCAAGGGCGAGGAGCTGACCCGAATTGCTTGTCCGGTGGATGCACCGAAAACGGGAATGACCGTGGAGGTATACGAAGCGCCGGAGCGGGTTGTTGCGGACGTCGAACGGATTATGCAGAACGCGGGCATCGAGGTGGGCGGCGTCGAATACGTCTTCGATGAGCGCAGCGGGCGGCAGATGTATTACGACATCAATGCGCTCTCGAATTTCGTGGCCGATCCGGAGCGCATGCTGGGTTTCAATCCGTACGGGCGCTTGGCGGATTTTCTGATCGAGGAAGCGCACGCGCATGAGACGAAGCAGCCGGCGCGGCTGATGGCGGCGGGAGAAAAGGCATGAGGTACGGATACTGGCTTCCGGTATTTGGCGGGTGGCTGCGCAACGTCGCGGATGAAAATATGCAGGCGACGTGGGCGTACGTGAAGCGTCTGGCGCAGCGCAGCGAGGAGATCGGATTTGACGTTACGCTGATTGCCGAGCTGAATTTGAACGACATCAAGGGCGTGGAGGCGCCTTCGCTGGATGCGTGGTCCACGGCGGCGGCTCTGGCAGCGGTTACGGAGCGAATCGAGCTGATGGTTGCGGTGCGGCCGACGTTTCATTTGCCGGCGCTGCTGGCCAAGCAAGCCGCGAACATCGATCACATCAGCGGCGGGCGGCTCACGCTGAACGTCGTTTCGTCGTGGTGGGCGGATGAGGCGCGCAAATACGGCGTGGGGTTCGAGCAGCATGACGATCGCTACGCGCGCACCGGCGAATGGCTGGACGTGCTGAACGGCGTGTGGTCGCAGGACCATTTTTCGTTTTCCGGGAAATACTATCGCGTGGAAGACAACGTCCTGGAGCCAAAACCGATTTCGCAGCCGCGGCCGACGCTGTATGCGGGCGGCGAATCGCCCGCCGCAAAGGAGTTGATCGCGGAAAAGTGCGACGCGTATCTGATGCATGGCGACCCGCCAGAGCACGTGCGCGAGAAAATTGCGGACTTGCGCGAGCGACGTGCGCGGCGCAATCTGCCGCCGCTGAAATTCGGCGTGGCAGGCTATGCGATTCTGCGCGAAACGGAGCGAGAGGCTCAGGACGAGCTGCGGCGGATTACCGACGTCCAGCAGTCGGCTGCGGGCTACGCGAATTACCAGCAATGGCTTGCCGGGACACAGCTCGAGCAGCGCGTTTCGCTGGAAGATTATTCGGTGTCGAATCGCGGGTTGCGGTCGGGCCTGGTGGGCACGGCGGAGCAGGTTGCCGAGCGCGTTGCGCAGTTCGAGGCGGTCGGCGTGGATTTGCTGCTGCTGCAATTCAGCCCACAACTCGAAGAGATGGAACGCTTCGCGGAAACCGTGATCCGGCGCCGCAGCGCGGCCTCGGCGCTTGCTTAGCACTCCCGGGAAGTAAGGTACTGGACGACATTGAAATCGGCTGCCGACAGCGGTCGGGCCTTTGGGAGGAAACGTATGTCGATCCAATGGGGACGCGTCGTACTTGCTGCTTTCTTGATGGAACTCGTCCTCTTCGCTATCGCCATCCCGCTATTCCTGAGCGGCGCAGGGCGGGTCCTGATATACGTCGTGCCACCAGCGGCGCTCATTGCCACATTCGCTGTCACCGTGTGGCTCGGACGGAAGATTAACTCGAACTTCGTCCTGCACGGCGTGCTCATCGGCATCGTAGGCACACTCATGTACGTCGGTCTCACCCGCGCGCAACCGGAACCATGGCAATACTGGGCCGCTCACGCGTTGAAGGTTGTTGGCGGCGCCGCCGGTGGAATGGTCCTGGCGCGGCGCCAGACCGCAACGAGATTAGCGGCCGAAGGCCATTAATTCAAAGGAGCCCACTGCCGGAATTGGTTTCTGCTAGGAAAATCGCGCCAATTTCACTATAATTGAAGTTTGCCTTTGGTGTGCTGGCCCCGCCCGAGTGGGTCTGCAGGGAATACGAACATGAATCCGGTGATTGCAAAACTACATGAAGCGCAACTGCGCAAAGACCTCCCCGATTTCCGCCCCGGCGACACGGTGCGTGTGAACGTGCGCCTGAAGGAAGGCGACGGCGAGAAAGAGAAAGAGCGCTTGCAGGCGTTTGAGGGCGTGGTGATCTCCAAGAAGGGCCGGGCTTCGGGCGCGACGTTTACCGTGCGCCGCGTGAGCTTCGGCGTGGGCATCGAGCGCATTTTTCCGCTGCATTCGCCTTCGATTAGCTCCATTGAGGTTGTGGGCAAGGGCAAAGTGCGGCGCGCGCGGCTCTATTACTTGCGCGAACTTCGCGGCAAGGCCGCGCGTATCAAGCGCGCAGGGCGCGAGGAAGCGCCGGCTGCGGCGGCTGCCGCTGCGGGAACAGAAACGAAAGCGTAAGACACGTTATTATTTTGTCGTGAAAAGCCTCGGCATGTCCGGGGCTTTTTTATTTTTGCCAAGACTGCTTAGGGCTGAACGTTGGTTATGCCTTCGGCGCCGGGCTTGGGGAAATGCTTCTCGTACCAGGCAATGCAGCGGTCGATGGAATCGATGACGTGGCCAGTTTCGCTGAGGCCGTGGCCTTCGCGGGGATAGCGGACGAAAATTGCCTCGGTGCCAACATCTTTCAGCGCGATGAAAAATTGTTCGGCCTCAGCGATAGGCACATCATTGTCGTTTTCGCCGTGCATGAGCATCGTTGGCGTATGCGCCGCCGCGACGTGCTTTAGCGCCGAGCGTTCCCACGCGAAGTCCATCAAGTTGCCCTGGTGCAGGAATTGCCCGAATTCCATCTCTTCATACTGGTTGTAGTAGGTCATATAGTTGTAGCTGATGAGATTCGAGATTCCGGCGATGGGCACGGCGGCTTTGAATTCGTTGGTCTGCGTGATCAGCCAGTCGGTGAGCTGGCCGCCGTAGCTCACGCCTTCGATGCCCATGCGCTCGCGATCGATCCAGAGATAGCGGCGCACCGCGGCGCTCACGCCGTACAAAACGTCCTGGCCTTCGTTGCCGTTCTGGTCGCCAAAGACGGCATCAGCGAATTCCTGCCCGTAGCCAGTGGAGCCGCGAAAATTAACGTTCAACGTGGCCCAGCCGCGCGCGGCATAGACTTGATTCTTGAAGTTGAAGGTGGGGCCGTTCTGGCCGTGTGGGCCGCCGTGAATGTTCACGATGAGCGGGTGCTTGGAACCGGCGGTCATGCCGATCGGCTTGGTGAGAAAGGCTTCAACTTCGAATTTGTTGTCGTTGCTGACAAAGGTGAAGGATTCGATTTCGCCGAGCTGCGTTCCCTTCAGGATGTCGGCGTTTAGGTCGGTGAGTCTACGCGGCGCTGTAGCGCCGCTCTTGAGATAGAGTTCGGACATGTCGCGCGGCGAAGTGAAGCTGTACGCAAGCGCGCCGTCTTTGCCGACGGACCAGCCGCCGACCGCGCCGATATCGTTCACGACGTATTCCGGTTTGGCGGTGGCGAGCGGCAAGCGCACCAGATGGATGCTGCCGCGCTCCTGCACGGTGAAATAAACGGAGCTGCTGTCCGGCGCCCATTGCGGCGCGCCCTGGCGATCGTCGATCACCGCGCCGACTTCGCGGCGGTTGCTGCCGTCGGCGTTCATCACCCAGACGTGCGTGTCTTCCATTGTGGTTTCGCGGTCGGTGAGGCCGCGGCGCGTGCCGCGATAAACGATGTGCTTGCCATCGGGCGACCAGAGCGGCTCGTACTCGTTGTATTCCGTGGCCGTGAGCCGGCGAACGCTGCCGTCGGCGACGCGCCGCGCGAAAACATCGTAGTTGAAGAATTCGTCTTGATTCGGTTCGCGATTCGAGACAAACAAAATTTCCTTGCCGTCCGGCGACCAGTCGATGGAGTGCTCATCCGTCTCGCCGTGGGTGAGCTGGCGCACCTGCTTTGAAGCTAAGTCTACGACAAAGATATGCAGACGCTGGTTGTCGTTGAAACGCGTCATTCCTTCTCCGGCGTCGGGCTTGTAGAGATAGCGCGTGATGACCATGGGATCGCCGGAGGCTTGCGCCGCTTCCGCTCCGGGTGTCGAAGAAATGAAAGCGATCTGCTTGCCGTCTGGCGACCAAGTCATCTCTCTGCCCGTTCCGGGGAGCGGACTGTTCGTGCCCTTGCTCGAAGCGAGGAAGGTAATCTCCGAACCGTCCGGGCGCGCGACAAAGAGTCCACTCTTGCCGCCCTGATTGTCGTCGAACGCCAGCCACTTGCCGTCGGGTGACCAAAGGGGGCTGCCGCCAGAGTCTTTATCGCCGCCTACTCGCGAAGACCTCTGCGTGGCGAGATCCATGAGCCAGAGTTGACCGTAAGGCCGCCCCGGACGATCGCGCATCACGACGGTATAGGCGACACGATGTGCGTCGGGAGATAACGCCACGCTGCCGACCGATCGGAATCGGGAAAGGTCGGCGCTGGCCAGTCCTTGCGCCGAGCTGCCGCTAGCGAGCGCGCAGGCGAAAACTGCCAGTGAGACACCGACCGCCACACTCCGAGACGCTCGACGCATAGTTCCCCCTTTGCAATGTACGAAGTGACGCTGGCCCCGACATGCTAGGGCTGGCGCGGCTTGCGGGTCAAACTTTCGCGGAAACCTTTTCCGACCCGCGCCGTCTATAAGAGGCAAGCTTCCTGTTGACGGTCAACAGGAAGTCGGCTAGCCTCCCGTTGCTCATCTAAAGGAGCCGCTTATGGCACCTCCGCGAGGCGAGGTTCTCCAGGGAACGCTGGACCTGATCGTTTTGAAGACGCTCGATGCCCTGGGGCCGCTGCACGGCTACGGCATCGCGCAACGCGTTCAGCAAGTGTCCGAGGACTTGCTGAAGCTGAATCAAGGCACGCTATATCCGGCGCTGCTGCGGCTGGAGCAGCGCGGCTGGATCACCTCGAAGTGGGGCGTCTCGGACAACAATCGCAAAGCGAAGTATTACTCGCTGACACGCTCCGGCCGGAAACAACTCGCCGCCGAAGCGGAAAGCTGGGAGCGCATGGCCGTAGTGATCGCCCGCCTGCTGGGCGCGGAAGGAGCCTGAGATGAGCCGCCTACGCATGGCCGGCTCGCGCTTGCTCGGCTTTTTCCGTAAACGGCAGAGCGACCAACATCTGGATGCCGAGATGCGTACGCATCTGCAGCTCCTCACGGAAGAGAATATTCGGCGGGGTATGGGCCTGAAGGAAGCACGTCACGCGGCGCGGCGTGAATTCGGGGGACTCGAGCAAACGAAAGAAGCGTATCGGGAGCGGCGCGGCCTGCCTTTTCTGGATACCCTCGTCCAAGACGTTCGCTACGCCGTGCGCACCCTGGTGAAATCGCCCGGCTTCACGGCGGTGGCTGTGCTGACGTTGGCGCTCGGAATTGGCGCGAATACCGCGATTTTCAGCGTGGTACGCGCGGTGCTACTGCGCTCGCTTTCCTTTCCGCGGGCCAATCGGTTGGTGTTGATCTGGGCAACCAACGCAACCAACGGCGAGATGCACGATGTGGCGTCGTATCCGGACTTTCAGGACTGGAAGGCGCAGAACAAGAGCTTCGAGAACGTAGCCGCCTTTACAACCAGAGGCGCGATTCTCACGACAGAAAAGCAAACGGAACGCGTTTCCGCGGTGCAAGCTTCCGCTGAATTCTTTGACACTCTGGGCGTGCAGCCGGGGCTTGGACGAGCATTCAGTTCCGATGAGCAACAACCCGGTGCTCACCGGGTGGTGCTTTTGAGCGACCTTTTCTGGAAGCGGCGGTTTGCCCAGCGCGCAGACGCCTTAGGCCAAATCGTCCGGATCAATGAAGAATCGTACACGATCATCGGCGTGATGCCGCCGGGGTTTGAAATCCCTCCCGGACGTCCGGAACAGATCTACATGCCAATGCTGCGTGATGCAAACCGGAATCACGGCTTCCTAATGGTGCTTGGCCGTTTGCGGCGCAGTGTGTCGATTTCCGCGGCGCAAGCGGAGATGGACGTGATCACACACGGGTTGGCGGCGCAGTTTCCAAGATCAGACAAAGGAGTGGGCGCTAACGTAGTGCCGCTCACGGATGCCTTCCTGGGTCCTGTGCGAACTGGGTTGCTCGTAATGCTGGGCGTGGTGACGCTTGTGCTGTTGATAGCGTGCGGCAACGTCGCCAGCGTCATGCTGGCGCGAGGCGCCTCTCGGCAGAGGGAGATGGCGGTTCGAGCCGCGCTGGGCGCGGGACGCAAGCGGTTGATGCGCCAGTTGCTGACGGAAAGCGTTCTGCTGGCACTTGCCGGTGGCGCGGCCGGCCTGTTGCTTGCGGCCTGGGGCACGCGGTTGTTGGTGGCCCTGTTTGCTCGGAATTTTGACATTCCCCGGATCGGCGATACACACACCGACCTGTGGGTTCTTGGCTTTACTCTTCTCGTCTCCGCAACAGCCGGCATTGTCTTTGGAATCTTGCCGGCGCTGGGGGCGGCCTCCGCGGATGTGAATGAAGGATTGCGAGAGTCGTCGAGGTCGTCGACCGGCAGCCTGCACGGGCAGCGCATTCGCTCAAGTCTGGTAGTGATGGAAACCGCGCTCGCTCTCGTCTTGCTCTCTGGAGCGGGCGTTCTTTTGAAGAGCCTCCTCGTCATGCGCGGTACGGCGCCTGGCTTCCGCAGCGATAGCTTGCTTGCAGTGGAGTTTTCCCTGCCGCGGATTAAGTTCGCGAAAACTCCAGAACGCTTGAGGTTCTTTGCGAGCGTCCTGGATCGCGTCGGAGGCATTCCCGGTGTGCGCTCCGCGGCGCTCGTGGCGGATTTGCCGCTCGGTGGAGGGGAAGACGGTCTGGGATTTCACATTGTCGGCCGCTCCGATCCCTCACCGAATACCACTTTCCAGGCGAGTTTCAACATCGCCAGCGCGGGGTATTTCCAAACCATGGGGATTCCGCTCCACGCGGGACGCGAGTTCACGGGACAAGATTCTGTGGGAACGCCGGGCGTGGTCGTCGTGAATGACACCGCGGCGCGGCGGTTCTGGCCCGGAGAAAATCCCTTGGGGAAACAAATTGTTCTCGACAGCGCGCAACCGCCGCTCACTGTCCTCGGCGTGGCTGGAGACGTCAGGCAGAGCAGCCTCGGCGTTCCCCCCAAACCGGAAATTTTTCTGGATTATCTGCAACCTGGACCGGATTGGCCTTGGTTGGTCTTGGTTGCGCGTACGACCGAGCAGCCAGCGAAGCTCGCCGGCACGGTCAAGGCCGTCGCCGCGTCCATCGATCAGGACGTGCCCGTGCTGCGGATCAATACGATGGACGAAATTCTCTCCTCTTCGATGGCCCAGCCGGGTGTTTACGCGCTGCTTCTCGGAGTGTTTGCGTCGCTGGCGCTGGCCCTCGCAGCCGTCGGCCTATACGGCATCCTGTCGTACGCGGTGACGCAGCGCATCCACGAGATGGGAATTCGCATGGCACTGGGGGCGGCACACGGCGAGATTTTGCGGCCAGTTCTGCGACGCGGAATGAGCCTTGCGCTCACCGGCTCGCTAATCGGACTCGCGGGCGCGCTAGCGGTCAGGCGTGTGCTGGCCGGCCTGATGCACGCCGCGGAGGCCGACGATCCGCTGGCGTTTTCGGGCGTAACGCTGTTGCTGCTGGCGGTGGCTTTCGTTGCAAGCTATTTGCCGGCGCGCCGCGCTGCTCGTGTGGATCCAATGATCGCCTTGCGCTACGAGTGAGGTTGATACGTATGCACACTTTCCTATTGCGGCTTTTTTCTCTCTTTCGTAAGCGGCGCCTGGACGCGGACCTGGACGCCGAGCTTCGTTCTCACCTCCAACTTCTTACGGAGGAAAACATGCGCCGAGGGATGACCCTGGACGAGACACGCAAGGCCGCGCGCCGCGGATTCGGCGGCGTCGAGCAAGTGAGGGAGTCTTACAGGGAGCAGCGCGGGCTGCCTTTTCTCGACACGATGTGGCAAGACTTGCGCTTTGCATTCCGCATTCTCGCGAAGAAACCTGGCTTTGCCGCCATTGCCATTGCGACGCTGGCGGTTGGGATCGGGGCCAATACGGCGATCTTCAGCGTAGTGCACTCGGTATTGCTTCAGGCCTTGCCGTATCCGGATGCGGACCGGCTCACGGTGGTCTGGTCGATTTTTGGCAATGAAGGAAGAGCACCCGCCTCTGGTCCGGAGCTGGTTTACTTGCGCGAGCGCAGCCGGCTCTTCGAGGAGTTCGGGGGCATCTGGGCGCAGAGCGGCGCGCTCACCGGTGAAGGCGAGCCGGAGCACGTGCGGCTGGGCCTGGTGACCTCGAATTTTCTTTCCATGCTGGCCACCAAGCCGCAGCTTGGGCGATTCTTCCTCCCCGATGAACAAGGCACGCATGCGGCGAAGTCCGTGATTCTGAGCGATGCGCTGTGGCGTCATCGCTTCGGAGCGAGTCCCCGGCTGATTGGACGATCGGTGCGTCTGAATGGGCAGCCCGTCACCGTCGTGGGCGTGATGCCTCCAGATTTCAAGATTATTTTCCCGGAGGGCTCGAGCGTTCCTCCGGAAATGGACGTGTTGGTTCCCTTCGCCAGCAACCTGGCGCAAGATCCTCGCGACCAATGCTACATCCGGGTAATCGGCCGCCTCCGAAAAGGAGTAGCGATTCCGCAAGCGCAAGCCGAGCTGGAATCCATCGCAGCGCAATTGCGCTCGGAGTTCACGGAATTTTCCGAGCAGGCGCTGGGGCTTCAAGTCGTGCCGCTGCACGGAGACGTGGTGCGAAACGTTCGGCCGGCGCTTCTTGCGCTTTTCGGAGGAGTGAGCCTGGTTTTACTGATCGCGTGTGCCAACGTCGCGAATCTCTTGCTGTCCCGCGCAAATGAACGACAGAAAGAGTTAACCCTGCGCACTGCCGTAGGTGCCTCCCGCAGCCGGGTGATTCGCCAGCTTTTGACGGAAAGCATATTGCTTTCTTGCCTCGGCGGAGCCGCCGCGCTGCTGCTTGGATCGTGGGGCATGAATCTGCTGCTGTCTTTGCGCCCGGCGGGAATGGAAAGCCTCGCTGCGACTGCTTTCAACGTGCCGGTTTTCGGATTTACCTTGGCGCTCTCGATTCTGGCCGGAATTTTGTTTGGCCTTGCTCCCGCTCTCGGAACGACCAGCCTGAACCTGGTCGATTCGCTGAAAGGGGGTGGCAGAGTGACCCTCGCCGGCAGACAACGGCCCAGGAACGTGCTGGTCGCCGCCGAGGTCGCTCTGGGATTCGTGCTGCTGGTCGGCGCGGGACTCCTGTTGCAGACACTTGCCAGCCTGCTCCGCGTGAATCCCGGATTCAATTCCGAACACGTCATGACGGTTCGCCTCTCCGTGTCCGGAGCCAAGTATCAAACGCGCGAATCGGCGATCCATTTCTTTCGCGAGCTGCAGAAGAATCTTTCAAGCACAAATGGAATCGACTCCGTGGGAGTGATTTCTCATTTGTCCTTCGATGACACGCTACCGAACTGGTACAGCTACTATTGGCCGGACGGCGCGCCGAAAACCGAACAAAACACCGTCATGGCCGACCATCGCTCGATTCTTCCCGGCTATTTCAAGAGCCTCAGGGCGCAATTCGTCGCCGGGCGGGACTTCGATCCCATCGACGTGCAAGAAAACCGGCCGATCGCGATCGTCGACGACAACCTTGCCGCGAGAGCTTGGCCCAGCGCCAGCGCGATCGGAAAGAAGCTCAGCGTAGAAAACGGGGATTTTGTGCGCGACACTGTGGAAGTCGTCGGCGTCGTCAGGCACCTACAATCGCACTCGCTCACCGACCAGGTGCGCGGGCAAATTTACCTGCTCTATCCACGGGCGGTGCGGGCGCACATGGCGCTCACGGTGAGATCGAATATCGATCCGCAGAGCCTTGTGGGGTTGATCCGCCGAGAGGTGGCAAAACTCGATAAGGACATGCCCGTTTACGGGATTCTCCCGATGCGCGACTACGTGGAAAAGGCCCGGCGCCCCGCGCGGTTCACCAGCACGCTCGCTGGCATTATGGCCGCCATCGCGGTGCTGCTGGCTTGCACCGGAATCTACGGCGTGGCTTCGTACTCGGTTTTGCAACGCACCAGCGAAATCGGCGTGCGCCTGGCGCTCGGCGCGCGGCGGGGTGAGATTCTCGCCATGATCATGCGGCAAAACATGCTGGCGGTGATCACCGGCGTTCTCGCCGGGCTGGGGCTGTCGCTGGCTCTTACGCCGCTGCTGTCCCGGCTCCTCTTTGGTGTGCGTCCCAGCGATCCGGTAACGATCACGGCCGCTGGCGTGCTTCTTTTCAGCGTTGGAGCTTTGGCCTGCTATCTCCCGGCGCGGCGCGCCACGCGACTCGATCCCATCGCTGCTCTTCGTTACGAGTAGGAGACCGGAAATGATTTCCTTGCGAAGCTGGCTATCGCGGTTGCTCGGCATCTTTCGCCGCTCCCGCCGTGACTCCGAACTGAACGCGGAATTACAAGCGCATCTCGATTTGCTAACCGCGGAAAACATTCGTCGCGGCCTGAGCCCACGAGAAGCGCGCGAAGCTGCGCACCGCGAATTCGGCGGGGTGGAGCAAACGAAAAAAGCGTATCGCGAGCAGCACGGCCTGCCCTTTATCGACACGTTGCTGCAAGACTTGCGTTTCGCTCTACGCATGCTGGCCAAGAAGCCGGGTTTCGCGGTGGTGGCCATTCTGACACTTGCCGTTGGCATTGGCGCCACTTCGGCGGTGTTCAGCGTGGTGGACCGAATCCTGTTTCGCAACTTGCCTTATCCGCAGGATGAGCGCCTTGTCTCGTTCGGCGTGATGGCTCCGTTCGATTCGCGGGAATTCATGCTTGGACCGGATTTCGTAGATTGGCGCCCGCGGCAGGCCCCGTTTGAATCGATCACCGCGGTCGAACCCGGCAGTGTGGACTGCGATCTGACCGAGCAGAATCCAGCGCGGCTAAGCTGCGGGCAAGCTGACGCTGCGTTCCTTCCGACATTTCGCATTCAACCGATTCTCGGCAGAAATTTCACGCGCGACGAAGACCGGCCTAACGCTCCGCGCGTCGCTCTGCTTTCCTATGGACTGTGGCGCTCGCGGTTTGCCGGCGATCCGCAAATCGTGGGGAAGAGCCTCTCCCTGGATGGCAAGCCCGCTTTAATCATCGGCGTTCTCCCTGCCGATTTTGAGATGCCCACGCTCGCGCGCGCGGATCTTCTTCTCCCCCTGGCGCTCGATGAATCTACCGGCCGGGGTCCGGATGCGCGGCAACGGATTGTAAGAGCGTTCGCGCGATTGAAGCCCGGGATTACCCAAACGCAAGCCGCCGCCATGCTTCAACCGCTCTACCAGGAATCTCTGAATTATGTGCCGCAGCAATTTCGCAAGGAGGTGTCCCTGCGCGTGCGTTCCTTGCGCGACCGACAGGTCGGTGACTCGCGCACCGCTTCGTGGATTCTTCTTGGCGCAGTGCTTTCAGTTCTCCTAGTGGCGTGCACGAACGTCGCGAACCTGGTTCTGGCGCGCGCCACGGGCCGCCAGCGGGAGCTCGCGGTGCGTGCGGCGCTCGGTGCCAGCCGCGCACGCTTGATCCGGCAAACTCTAACGGAAAGCTTGCTGCTCGGCATTTTAGGGGGCGCGGCCGGCTGCTGGATTGCCTATATGCTGCTGGGTTTGTTCGTGTCGATCGCGCCAGACGGAATCCCCCGCCTGCAACAAGCCACTCTCGATCTTCGCGTCCTCGTGTTCACGCTCGGCATTTCCCTCGTTTCCGGAATTGTCTTTGGGCTCGCTCCTGCCACGCGGCAGCCGGAACCGGACTTGCTCGCCGGGAAAGAATCGCGTGCAACAACGCGGAACTTTTTGCGCCAAACGCTCGTCACCGCGCAGATCGCGGTCTCTCTGGTCCTCCTCGCCGGCGCCGGCCTCCTGCTGCGCAGCCTGTGGAAGCTGCAAAGCGTGCCGCTGGGCATGGACACACAAAGCCTAATTGCAGCGCAAATCGACCTGGCGGAGTACCGCTATCCACAGCAGCCGCAACAGTTGGAATTTTTCCGGGAACTTGAAACGAGGCTGGCGAAACTCCCGGGCGTAAGCGCGCTCGGCTTAAGCGATAGCTTGCCGCCTTCCGGAGGTATGCAGGCAACCTTCCTTTCCTCGATCGAGGTTCCCGGACAGCCGCGCTTTTCCGACGGCACCGGGGGCATGATTGGCTACCGCTTCGTCACGCCGGATTATTTTTCCGCGCTTGGCATTCGCATTTTGAGTGGGCGCGCCTTCCGAGCCGAGGATATCTCCGCAAACAGCAATCCCGTCATCCTCAGCGAAGCGCTCGCCAAGCGTCTGTTGCCCGGCGCAAATCCCGTTGGGAAATCGTTCTTTTTCGCGAACCGAAAGACGTGGCGAACCATTGTCGGTGTGGCTGCCGACGTAAAAAATGGCGGTCTCACTGCTGCTGCCGACCCGGAATTTTACTTGCCGTGGAAACCGGAGCCCGAAGGATATTTCCGAAGGGGACATTTGCTCCTTCGCACGCCGCAAAACCCGCAAGCACTGGCGCGCTGGGTGCGCTCGGAAGTCGCGGCAATCGATCCGACCGTGCCGGTGACCATCGAAACCATGAGCCAGCGCGTCGGCAAACTTGCCCATCGACCGAGATTCAACGCCATTCTGCTGTCTATCTTTGCGGCCATGGGAGTGCTCCTCGCCGCGATCGGCATGTACGGCGTGGTGGGATTTCTGGTGGCGCAACAAACGCGCGAGATTGGCGTGCGCATGGCCCTGGGCGCCACCCCGCAGGGCATTTTGAGGTTAGTGCTTTCGAGCGTCGCTCGCTGGACCATTTCCGGCGCCGCGCTGGGTCTCCTCGGTGCCTGGCTCTGCTCGCGCCTGTTGGAGTCCCTGCTATTTCAGGTTCACGCGCACGACCCTCTGCTGCTGGGACTGGCTCTGCTGATTCTTCTCGCGGTAGCGTTCCTCGCCGCATGGCTCCCGGCGCGTCGCGCGATGCGCGTGGATCCGATGGTTGCGCTGCGTTACGAATAATTTTTCGCTTTGGGTTCTGACTTCAGGTCCTCAGCCTCTGCTCTCATGCTAAAATCGCGGCCCAAATGAGCCGTCTCTGCTCTTCCCGTTTCGAGCGAGCGGCGCGCAAACTTGGCTGGACGCGCATCGCCGGGTTAGACGAGGCCGGACGTGGCGCGCTATTCGGGCCAGTGGTTGCCGCCGCGGTGATTTTGAACCCCAAGCGCCGCATTGTGGGGCTCGACGATTCAAAACAGCTTGCGCCGGAGCGCCGCGCGCAATTGGCTGAGCGTATCCGCGAGCACGCACTGGCTTGGGCGGTTGCGGAAATAGACGCGCAACGCATCGACGCGTGGAACATCTACCAGGCCAGCCGTCAGGCTATGACCGCGGCCCTTCAGCAACTGGCCATCGTCCCGGACTACTTGCTGATCGACGCCCTCCAGCTCGATGTCCTAATCGAACAGAAGCCGCTGATCAAAGGCGACTGCCGCAGCGTCTCGATCGCTGCCGCTTCGATCCTGGCGAAAACGCATCGTGATGCCCGCATGGAAGAGTGGGATGTGGTCTATCCGCAATACGGCCTCGCACGCCACAAAGGCTACGCCACCGCTGATCACCTGGAGGCTTTGCGCCAACATGGCCCTACGCCGCTGCACCGGTATTCGTTCGCTCCCGTTCGCGACGCCGGCTGCTGGTCCGCGGGGGCCATCCAGATCGCGCTGCTGCCGGACGCGATTCTGCCCTGACGGGCCAGACCGTTTGGCTGCCACGGCAGATAGGAGGGCGTTTCATTGGGTTCGCCTGGTTTTCGCCGCCGCGTTCCTAACTCCAACGGGGATAACTGGCTGCTCACACGAAAATCTGCCTTCGTTGACTTGCCTTTTCTTCGCCTGCTAGCGTAGGAAGGCACGACTTCTGCCTGCCGTTTCAGCCTCGGCGCGGGGACATATCTCTCCAGCAGGCACGGGCGGCGCAGTGTGCAAGTTCCCGTATGGCCTATAGCAAAAGCAAATACGTCGAAGCCGCACAGAAGCTCCTCAATCAGGGCAAAGTCCCTCAGGCCATCGCCGAATACCAGCAAATCCTGAAGTACGAGCCCAAAGACCAGGTCACCCTGATGACCATCGGGGAGCTGTACATCCGGCAGGGCGAGACGTTTCAGGCCATTGATTATTTTGAGCGCTTGGCGCAGATCTTCGTCGGCGACGGTTTCCTGACCAAGGCCATTGCCGTCTACAAACGCATCGCCAAGCTGGCTCCCGAAGAGATTCGTCCGCTCGAGAAACTCGCCGATCTTTATGTGCAGCAGGGCGTGATGAGCGAGGCACGCCCGCTTTTCTTACAGCTCGCGGAGATCCACCTAAAAGGCCACCGCCAACCCGAGGCGGTGGCGTTGCTGAAGAAGCTGCTCCTGGCGGAGCCGGACAACCTGCGCATTCAGATTCGCCTGGCCGATCTTTACACCGCGATGGGGCAAACCGCCGACGCCATCGAGGCCTATGTTTCCGCTGCGCAACGAGCGCTGGCGCGCGGCGATTCCGCGGAGTGCGAGAAGCTGGCGGACCGGGCATTAAAGCTCGATCCGAAGAACATGGCCGCGGTAATCGTTAAGGCGCGCATTCACTCTTCCAAGGGCGACACCGCGGAGGCCGCCAAGGCCCTGGAGCAAGTCGCCGATCTCGAAAAGGGCGGCGAGCAGACCGAACTGCTTCTCGATCTTTATCTCAAGAACTCGGACTGGGAGCAGGCTGCGGCCCTGGCCTCGCGCGTTTTCGATTCCGACATAAAGAATTTTGGGACCTCACAAAAAGTCGTGGAGGCCCTGCTGCAGGCCGATGAAGGTGAGCAAGCCCTCACGCTTCTCAAGCGTATTCGTATCCCCATGCTGGACGCCGGCGAGAACGAGGTAGTCGGCCGTCTGTTGGGCGACTTGAGCGCCCGGCTGCCCGGGCGACTTGAGCCGCTGGAATGGCTGGTCGAACTTTATAGCCGCGGCAACGACTCATTCCACCTACCCGATGCTCTCGCGCACCTCGGTGATGCCCTGGTGACGGCCAAGAAATACGATCGGGCCAAGGAGATTTTCGAGCAACTGGTCGCTCGTGAGCCGGAAAGCGATGCGCCGAAGCGCAAGCTGAACGCCGTTCTGCGCAAGCTGGGCCATGACGCTCCGGAAGAGACTCCCGTACCGGCAGAAAAGGAAGAAGAAGTGGCTTTGCCTGTCGAGTTGAGGAGACCGGCTGCTCCCAAATTGCCCACCGAGGCCGAGGCCGCTCCGGAAGTACAAGCAAAGCCGGCGGAATCCGCGGATGGCCAGCTCGACGACGAAACGCAGAAATTCATTGCCCAGTCGCTCACCGATGTCGACCTTTTTGCCAGCTATGGATTGACCCAGAAAGCAATAGGTTTGCTCGAAGCCATCCTACGCCGAGCACCGAGGCACGCCCCGACACTCGAGAAACTCCTGGATTTCGTTCTCGGCGCGGGCGACGACCGCCGCACCGCAGAGCTTGCCGCACAACTGGAGCAAATCCATACCGAGCGCGGGGACGTCCGCAGCGCGGAACGCTTCGAGGAACTGCGCCGCCGCTTCCAACGCGCTGCTGGTTTGACGGACGAAGAGTTGGCCCCACAACGGTCGGCGGCGCCTGAACTCCAGCCGACCGTCGCAGAAGTTGCACCAGAGCAAGCTGCATTGGCCGAGCCCGCTGCTCCGGCCACTGAAGAGGTCCACGAAGTCGATCTGTCGGACGAATGGGCGTCGATGCTCAGCGATACTCGCCCGGCCGAGCCGGGCGCAAAAACGCCCGCCGCCCGCGAAGATGGCGCCGCTGAATTTGAGGTCCCGATCGAGGCCGCGCAACCCGAAAATACGAACCCTTTCGCTGAGAGCTCCGCGGGAACGCCCTCGACAGAGGATTTGCCCGACATTTCTATCCGACGCGAAGCGCACGAGACCGCGTCGATTTTCGAGAAGGACGCTTCAGCGGCAGAGCCTCCTTTGCGGGCGCAGCCTCCCGCACCGGCCGCCCCTCCCAGGGAAAAACCACCAGCCAAGGGGAAAACGAAGGCGCCGGAGCCAGAGTTCGATGTGGAGCAGGAGTACGAGCTCGTTCTCGATGCCGAGCCTCTCGTGCCCGCGCACGAGCAGAAGCCTCCGACTCCTCCGGCCGCTCCTCGCAAACGGGAACCGGTACACCAAAACTCTGCGCCGCCCGCTGCAGAGGAAGCGACCTTCGCTTCCGACCAGTTTATCGCGGACCTCGCCAATGAGATCGACCAGCTTGGTCTCGCCGACCTCGCGCCGGCGTCCGCCAATACGACTCCGCGAGCCGGGGCGCCGGCGGCGGGAAAAAATTCCTCCAAGCCCGCGATTCCACTTGCTTCGAGCCCCCTGGAGAGTGGTCCGCTCAAGGAAGTCTTCGAAGAATTTCGCACCGAGTTGGGCGAAATGGGAGCGGAAGACGAAGACCTGGAGACCCACTATAACCTGGGTATCGCCTTCCGCGAGATGGGCTTGCTCGAAGAAGCCATCAGCGAGTTTCAGAAGGTGGCCAAGGCCACGGATCGCGGCCGCCCGTTCCCCTACACCATGCAGTGCTGCACGCTCCTGGGACTTGCCTTCATGGAAAAGGGACAACCCGGCGTCGCGGCCATCTGGTACGACCGTGCACTGCTTACTCCGAACCTCGACCCGGAAAGTGTCCTCGCATTGCGGTATGATTTGGGCGTAGCACAGGAGTCGGCGGGCGAGCCGGTCGCGGCGCTGAAGAGTTTTTCCCAGGTCTATGCGATGAACATTGATTATCGCGATGTGGGTGAGCGCATCGCTGCTCTTCAGAAGCCCATCCGTTGATGCTTTGGGTCAACCCGCCGGGCCTACCCTTCATTCATGAATAGAATGCTCAGCGCTATGCTCGTGGTGGTCCTGTGTATCATGGGCGCCATCCTGTTTTATCTGCCGTGGACCTCCATCTGGGAAAAGAATTACTTCCTCAGCCATTTCCCTTCGCTGATGCGCATCCTGCTTCATCCTGCGTTTCGCGGCGCCGTCAGCGGGCTCGGCGTCCTGGACATTTTCTTGGCTGTCAACATGATTGGGCCTGAGCCAAACCAATCCGCTGCTTCCAGTGTCCGCCCGCAATAATCCGTTTCTGGCGCGCCAGTCTCCGTTGCTTTGTTACGTCACGGACCGCCGCAGTCTGCCCGTCGCGAACTCGGCAGATTCGATCGATGCGCTGACCCGGAAGATCGCAGAGATTGCAGCCACCGGCGTCGACTGGGTGCAGATTCGCGAGAAGGATTTGACAGCCAGAGAGTTGGCGTCGTTGACACGGCAAGCTCTCACCATCGCAGGAAAATATTCCGCAAAAAGGTCGTCCACCGTTCGCGTGTTGGTGAATGACCGCCTGGACGTGGCCCTGGCCGAGCGCGCCGACGGCGTCCATCTAGGCGAAAAGACCTTACCGGTTGGCGAGGCAAAGCGATTGATTGCATCAGCTGTGCGGCGGCAACCCATCGATGAATCGTTCTTGATCGGCGTTTCTTGTCATTCCATCGAAGCGGCGCAGGCTGCGGAACGGGATGGCGCCGATTACATTTTCTTCGGCCCCATATTCGCAACACCGTCGAAAGCCGGTTTCGGCGAGCCGCAAGGCTTAGCGCGTCTCGCGCAAGTCTGCCGCGCTGCCAATCTTCCCGTGCTGGCGATTGGCGGAGTCGCGGTCGAGAATGTTGAATCCTGCCTCGCTGCTGGGGCTGCGGGCATCGCTGCGATTCGGCTATTTCAAAGCGCGGTTGATCCTAGAAAAACCGTTAGCTCGATGCGGCCGTTCGTCAAACCAGAATAGTATGCGACCTAACTTCCGCCCATAACGATGATTTGCGGATCGCGCTTTGTCCCACCGGCAGGAGTGACGGAATACTTGAAAGCTGCGTCGTCTGCACCCACGTCTTTAATGACCAGCTTGCTCTGGTCTGTTGTATCGTCTATATCGGTTTGGCCGCCTGCGAAGGGAGAAGTTGCAAAAGACACTTTCCAGGGTGCCTTTCCGCTCCAGGTCACGTACACGCCAATGCATACCACCACCGGATCCTTATCCACTCCGTTGCCGTAGCTCTTGTCAATCTTGATCGGACGATCTTTGCAGCTATATACCTTTGTCTTGGGAACCGGCGGTGGTGCAACTTGGGGTGTCTGCGAGCAAGAGATCCCGAACGCCACCGCGACAATAGCTGTCAGTGCGAGAGCAGTTCCAGGAAAAAAATGAGATGGGAGTTGCGCCAGAGTCTTCATGGATTCTCCTTACGAAACTTAGCTCACCGTTGAGGGAATAGTTTCTGAAAGCGAGGCTTGTTGCGGAGGCTATCAAAATTGGGTAGATCCCGCAATGATTCCGCAGGAAGGCCCGCCGTCACCGCTTTCTCTAGATAGTCCAGGGCCTGATCTTCTTCTCCAAGCTGCCGGTATGCGATCGCGGCATTCAAGAGGAGATCGGGGCGCTTCGGCTCAATGCGTAGGGCGCGCTCCAGATAGTCAACCGCCGCCCTGCGTTCACCGAGCATAGCGCGATATAGAGATACAGAGCTCAGTGCCACGGCATCGCGGCTGTTCACTCGCAAAGCTTCCACCGCCAACGCGGTCGCTCGCGTGTAAGCCCCCGCCGCTTCGTGGCGGCGTTCCGGTGTCCAAAAATAAGCGTCGCCCAAATTCCCCCACAGCACGTAATTTTGGGGATCGAGTTGCGTGGACTGCTCGTAGGCGGCCGCTGCATCGGTGTAGCGACGCAACTGGAAGTATGCCGTTCCGAGGTTCGATGTTGCGTCCGCGGTTTTCCGGATTTGCAAGGAACGCTGCAATAGCGGGATTGCTTCCGCATTATTCCCCTGGAACATCCTGACATCGCCCAGGTTGTTGTAACCTATGAAACTGTCCGGCGCGAGCGATACGACCTGGGAAAACATTTGTGCCGCTGGTTCCCACTTGCCGTGCCGCATATAAAATGCGCCCAGGCGGTTGTAGCCCATCCAATAATTCGGTCGCAAGGTGATTGCCGCGCGGTACGCTTTTTCCGCGTCGTTTAAGCGATTCGCGCTTTCGTAGGAACGCGCCAGTCCCGATTGTGCCGCATCGAGCGTCGGCTCAAGCGCTGCCGCCTTCGCGTATTCCTCTCCCGCTTGTTCGTACTTCCCTGTCCCTTGATAGATCAAACCCAAACACGCGTGCCCTTCAGCCAAGGAGTCATTATGATTTGTGGCCTGCCGGCAAGCATCGCCGGCCTTCTTCACCAATTCGCTTTCGTGCGAAAGTTCATACTTCCTCCAGTACGCTTCGCCTTGTCCCGCATAGGCGGCGGCGAACGCCGGATCTTTTTGCAGCGCGCGACCGAACACCGCGAGCGCGCTTTCTACTTTCTCTCTCTCCCCGAAGTCCTGCAAATAGCCGCGCCCCTGCAAATAAAAATCGTAGGCCGCGGGCTCGGTCGTGCCGTGCGCCTGAAGGGCGCTTTTCTCCTGAGGTTGCAGTTGCAATTCTAGCGCCTGC
>Ga0307475_10000367_pt1 | contig 27174 bp, 24 predicted proteins | sample atmos_gasesECM1C_FD_203317 | JGI IMG/M metagenome (GOLD analysis project Ga0307475, IMG submission 203317) | Hardwood forest soil microbial communities from Morgan-Monroe State Forest, Indiana, United States - atmos_gasesECM1C_515 | ecosystem: Environmental > Terrestrial > Soil > Temperate... | reverse complement strand
CCGACGCGGAAGCGGATGGATACGAAGAGGCCGATCGAAACATCGATTCGCTCGCAGGGGCTAATGGCGGAGCGGCCGCGGGTTTCATATCCGCGGTCGCCAGGATGTCATGGGGATTGAATGTAACCGTGGCCGGCAGGGACACGGCTCCCAGGGCGGCGCGCAGCTCGCGTGCCGTTTGGAAGCGATGCGCGGGATCTTTTTCAAGGGCTTTTGAAATCAGGCGCTCGAGCTTGGGTGAAACATTCGGATTGACGGAGCTGGGCGGCGGGAACGGTTGAAGCAGGATCGCGCCCATCAGCTCGGCGGTCTGCTCCTGAGGAAACGGACGCTTTCCGGTGGCCATCTCGTAGAGCACGGCGCCCGCGGCATAAACGTCGCTGCGAACGTCCACGGGCAGGCCCCGCAATTGCTCGGGCGACATGTAGGGAACGGTGCCGGAGACAGAGCCGGATTGCATGGTAACGCTTTGCGCAATGTCGGCGCCGGACGCAGTTTGCGAGAACTTGGCGAGGCCAAAATCGAGAATTTTCAGGCGCTCGTCGGGAGTGACAAAAATGTTGGCAGGCTTCAGATCGCGGTGAATCACTCCGCTTTCGTGCGCGGCGGAAAGGGCGTCGGCGAACTGCGTTGCCAGCTTCAAGAGCTCCGGCTCGGGCAAGGCGCCTTTCGTGAGAAGTTCGTCGAGAGGTTCGCCGGGAACCAGTTCCATAGCCAGAAAATCCAAGTCGCCCAGAGAGCTGAATTCGAAAACAGTCTCGATGTTGGGGTGATTGAGTTTGGCGAGAGCGAGAGCCTCTTTGCGAAACTGCTTGCGGGCGGCCTCGTTGCCGATGGCACCGGCGTGGAGGACTTTGAGGGCCACGTCGCGATCGAGCTGCTCGTCGTGAGCGCGGTAAACTACGCCCATGCCGCCAGCACCGATTTTGGCGACCACCTTATAGTGGCCGAATACCTGGCCGATCATGAGCGGTCAGCGCCCTCCCGCCACGCATCTTAGCACCGACCAGCGGCAACCGAATGCGCCGGCTTGCGAAGCGTGCGCGAGGAATCAAGATGGCGGGCTTCGCCGGGCGGCCGCCCGCGGTTGCGCACGGTTCTTCCGTGTGCTACTTTCGCTCGCGGACGGACCTCGAGCGATTTCCAGTGAAAGCCAGCGAACTTCTAAAGCCCGCGAACCGCGAAGAAGTCGAACTCCTCGAGAAACTTGACCTCAAGCGGCTGCCGGAACATCTGGCCGTCATCATGGATGGCAACGGACGCTGGGCCGAACGGCGGCATTTGCCGCGCATTGCCGGTCATCGTGCGGGCGTAAAGGCTGCGCGCGAAGTGATTGAAAGTTGCGCGCGGCTGAAGCTGCCCTATCTGACGTTGTACGCTTTCTCGCTCGAAAATTGGCGGCGACCGCGGGCCGAAGTGGATTTTCTGATGCGTCTACTGCGCGAGTATTTGAAGCGCGAGCTCCCGACGATTCATAAGAATAATATCCGTTTGCTTGTGATTGGGCGCTCGGAACAGCTTCCCGAAGGCGTGCGCAAGGACATCGAGCAAGGGATGCGGCTTACGGCGCGCAATACCGGGATGAAGCTCGTGGTTGCTTTGAATTACGGAGGGCGCGCGGAATTGGTGGACGCGTTTAATTCCATGCTCGAGCACGTGCGCTCGAACGGCGTTTCGGCGTTTCACGCGGATGAACGCACCATCTCCGAGCATCTTTACACGGCGGGATTGCCCGACCCAGACCTGCTCATTCGCACCAGCGGCGAGATGCGCGTGAGCAATTTTCTTTTGTGGCAGATCGCTTACGCGGAGATTTACGTGACCGAGACGTTGTGGCCCGACTTTTCACGGGCGCGGCTGCTGGAAGCGCTTGTCGATTTCCAGAAGCGCGAACGGCGTTACGGCGGGCTCGGGTCGGCTCCCGAACCGGTCAGATCTGCAAGCGGTCCCGACCGGCGGCGGGGCTGACGCCGCATGGGCCTTCGCATTCTGACCGCTGCTGTGCTGATTCCCATTGTTGTTGCCCTGGTGTGGTGGGGACCTCCCTGGCTTCTCGCGACGGTCGCGACGGTGGTCGCGATTCTGGCGCTGCTTGAATTTTTCACTCTGGGGGAGCGTGTGGGCCTGCGCCCTTTCCGTAAATGGACGATCGTTTGTGCGGCGGGCCTTTTCTACGCGCAGTATTGCGCGGGCGGGGTTGAGATTCGCGCGGTGAGCTTCGATATTGCGCTGGTGCGGCGGAACCTGGGCGTGTCGCTGTCGCTGGAAGCGCTCCTTTTGATCTTTGCTTTTGGCGCTGTGTCGATTGGGCTTGCGATGCGGCGTCCGCTCCAAGAGGTTTTGTCCGCGATTGGCATCAGCTCGGCGGGACTTTTGTTTATCGCGCTGCCGTTTAGCTACTTGGTGCGCATCGATGAGATCGATCGCTTCGGGCGCGAGTTGGTGCTGTTCACACTGGCTCTGATTTGGGCGGGCGACATGCTGGCTTACTTCGTTGGGCGGTTTCTTGGCCGGGTGCCCATGGCGCCGGTGCTGAGCCCCAAGAAAACATGGGAAGGGGCGTTCGCGAATTTCGTCGCATCGGTGGTGGTGGGATTCCTGTTTGCGCGGTGGATGGGGACAGACATTCTGACCATGATTGTGATTGGCGCGATCGCGAACATCGCGGGGCAGATGGGAGACTTAATCGAGTCGGCCTATAAGCGCGGCGCAGCGGTGAAGGATTCGGGTGCGCTGGTGCCGGGGCACGGCGGAGTACTGGATCGCGTCGACAGTCTAATTCTCGCCGCGCCGATGGTGTGGGCGACTTACGAATGGCTCGGTCATTAGTTGATGGCTATCTCATCCGAATCCCTCTCGGCGGCGGTCGCTTCCGATCGAATCATCACACGCTGATTCGCTAAATCGCGCGAAGCTCGATAAAATCGGTGGCGCTCCGCGCCTAGCGCGGGGCCTAAAGGCGCGCATGAAACGCATCGCTATCCTTGGTTCTACCGGTTCGATTGGCCGTCAGACACTCCACGTGGTCGATTCGATGCAGGGGCGATTTGAAGTGGTGTCTCTCGCTGCCGGCGCGAATGTCGCGCTGGTGGCCGAGCAAGTCAGAAAGCACCGGCCGCAACTTGTTTCGGTGGGAAGCGAAGAAGGCGCGCGAGAGCTTCGCGACGCTCTTCAGTCGAATCGCGGCCGCGCTGAAGGAAGCGAGCCGCCCGAGATTGTTTTCGGCGCTGAGGGCATCGAGCGCGTCGCGACACATCCCGCCGCCGAGATGGTTGTTTCCGGCGCCGTGGGAGTCGTGGGTCTGGCAGCGACTTACCAAGCGATCGAGCGCGGGAAGCACATCGCGCTCGCGAACAAAGAGGTGCTCGTGGCCGCCGGCGAAGTGGTAATGGCGGCGGTGAAGCGCCGCGGCGTGTCGCTATTGCCGGTTGACAGCGAACATAACGCGATCCATCAGTGTCTGCGTGCCGGAGAGCCGAAAGAGGTGAAGCGGCTGGTCCTCACGGCGTCCGGCGGGCCGTTCCGCACGACGGCTATTTCTCGATTGGCGAAGGTCACACCCAAACAGGCTTTGGCGCACCCAAATTGGAAGATGGGTCAGCGCATCACGATTGACTCGGCGACGCTGATGAACAAAGGATTCGAAGTAATCGAGGCGCGCTGGCTGTTTGGCATGGACCTCGACAGGATTCAGGTGCTGATTCATCCGCAGTCAACGATTCACTCGATGGTTGAGTACGTGGACGGTTCAATTCTGGCACAGCTTGGACCAACGGATATGCGCATGCCCATCCAATATGCGCTAACCTATCCGGAGCGGGTGGCGTCGAACGAATGCGCGCTGGATTGGGCCGCGCTGCGCAAACTGGAGTTCGAGGACGTGCCGACGAAGAAGTTTCCGTGCCTCGCGCTTGCAAGAGAAGCGTTGCGGCAGGGAGGCCCGCTGCCGTGCGCGCTGAATGCGGCCGACGAAATCGCGGTGGCTGCGTTTCTCGAGAAGCGGCTTTCGTTTCCTGGAATCGCTCAGGTGATCGAACGCGTTCTTGAGCGCATGCCGCGTACCAAGCTGCACAGTATTGACGACGTTTTGGCGGCCGATTCCGAAGCGCGACGGCTGGCCTGCGTAGAGGTCGCGCGAAAAAAAGGTTAAAATATAGGGGAGAGGTTTCCTACAGGGTCCATGACCATTTTTCAAAACAGCTTGATCGCAATTTTGTCGGTGACGGTCGTACTCGGCATCATGATTTTTGTTCATGAATGGGGACATTTCATCGCCGCCAAACTTTTGGGCGTGCGCGTGGATGTTTTCTCATTCGGCTTCGGGACGCGGCTTTGGGGCCTGAAACGCGGCGACACCGACTATCGCCTCAGCGCGCTTCCGTTCGGCGGCTACGTACGCATGGCCGGAGACAATCCGAGCGAACAGCTTACCGGCGCGGACTACGAATTCCTGTCTAAGTCACGCTGGGCGCGATTTCTGATCGCCGTCGCCGGGCCAATCATGAATATCATTCTCGCCTTCCTGATTTTCTGGGGAATCTTTTGGTTCGCAGGCATTCCCACACCGAGCTACTTGCGCGAGCCCGCCGAGGTCGCGGCTGTTCCGCAATATTCCGCGCCGCCCTCCGCCATACAACCCGGCGATCGCGTGGTGTCCGTGAACGGTGTCCAAACACCGTCTTGGGCCAAACTGTCGACGGTTCTTAACAGCGTCAAGCCGGGAGATTCGCTGACGTTTACCGTAACCCGCAACGGTGCACAACAGACCGTCGTCGAAAAGGTTCCCGCCAATCCAAAACCGGATTGGTCCGATCTGGTCGGTTATCCGCCGCTTCCAGCCGTGGCGGATGAAATTGGCATTGGCACGCCCGCGGAAAAAGCGGGGCTGAAGCCCGGCGATGCGTTCATCTCGGTCAACGGGCACCCGATAGCGACGTGGATGCAGCTCGTTGATGCCGTGCATAATTCTGAGGGCCGCGCGGTACAGTTTGTCGTAAGACGCGATGGGCGCGAAATTCCCTTTACGATTGAGCCCAGGAAGGGCATGGGCGCTGACGGAGAGCCCGTTTGGCAGATCGGCGTGTCGCCAAAAGCGAAGGATGATTTTCAAAAACAATCGCTCGGTGATTCCATTAAGGACGCAGGCGTCGCCACGGTAAACGGTGTCCACCAAATTGTCGAAGTTCTGGCAGGGTTGTTCACCGGAAAAGTGTCCGTGCGTGAGCTGCAGGGCGTGGTGGGCATCGCGCGCGAATCAGGCCGCGCCGCGAAGCGCGGCTTCATGGACTTGATTCTGCTCATGGCCGTAATCAGCCTGAACCTTGGCCTGCTGAATCTGCTTCCAATTCCCATCCTCGACGGCGGACACGTGCTGCTTCTGGCTATCGAAGGCATGCTACGGCGCGATTTGAGTTTGGCGGTGAAGGAGCGATTCGTGCAGGTGGGACTGGTCTTCCTGCTGGGCATCTTTGCATTCGTGATGTATAGCGACATTCTGAAGCTGATTCAGCACCATTAGCCGCAGATTAACTGTAGCGTTGCAGTTCCATAAGAGCGCTTGCTTCGAAGGCGCGCCTGGCTTGCCCGATCGCCAACTCGGCCGTTTGCCGTGTGCCGGCAATTCATTGCTCGTTACCACCCATTCGCCGCCGCCCGTTTGCTATAATGAGTCCTCAAGTATATGGCCGCCACACCCGCACATCGCGTATCCACGGGCGAACGTATCAACGTACATGAGCCGCCGGGCCGCCTCCAGCAGGAACTGGGCAAGCGCGGCATTCGCCTAACGCGCCAGCGCCGCGTCCTGCTGCAAGTAATGGAAACGGCGCGGCGGCATCTCGATGCGGGGGAGATCCTCGAAAGCGCCCAGAAACTGGATTCAAACGTCACCCGTGTCACGGTCTACCGCACGATTGATTTGCTGAAGCGCCATGGCCTGATTGATGAGCTCGATCTTTTGCATCTGCGCGGGGACCGCCATTTCTACGAGAGCCACGGCCCGCGCGACCACATTCACGTGGCGTGCTTGCGCTGCGGGAAAGTCCGTGAAGTCGAAAGCCCCCTCTACGAGCAATTGAAACAACAAATTTCGCGCGATTGCGGCATCGAAATCACCGTCAGCCGAACGGAAGTGGGCGGCTACTGCGGGGATTGCCAGCCGAAAATGCGCCACCCGGCGTAAGGCCGGTTCTCAAGACCCCTCGGACTTGCTGGCAAGATATTCTTTGGCACGCTGGATGTCCTTGAGCACCTGTTCACGCAATTCTTCAGGGCCGGGAAACTTCTGTTCGTCGCGCAGCCGCGTGAAGAAGCGCACCTCCATTCCGCCGCTCGTCAAGTTCTCGTCGAAATCGAACAGGTGCGATTCGATCGCCAGCTGCGCTCCGTCAAACGTAGGGCGCACGCCGACGTTGGTGACCGAACGATAGTTCTTTCCGCCGACCGAGCTTTCCGTCGCATATACTCCTCTTCGGGGCACGATCTCTTGTTCGGTCACTAGATTCAGTGTCGGCACCACGAGCTTCCGGCCTTGCCCAGTCCCAGAACGAATTTCGCCCTCGAGCGCGAATGGCCGGCCAAGAAATTTTTGAGCGTCTTCCATTCTCCCCTCGCGCACCGCTTGGCGAATCGCCGTACTCGACACCACGATTCCACCTTCGATCAGCGGCGGGATTACCTCCACCTCAAATCCGTATGGTTTGCCAAGCTCGGTCAGAAGGCCAACATCCCCCGCTTGCCGGTGCCCGAAACGGAAATTCGCGCCGACCAGCACGTCGCGCGCGCGCATGGTTTCCACGAGGAATCTCAGCACAAAGTCTTCGGCGCTGAGTTTCGCCAGCTCGGCGTCAAAACACACCACCAACGCCGCAGCGATTCCCGCGGCACGGAAGGCCGAGAGGCGCTGCTCGAGCGTCCGAAGAAGGTCGGGCGCCCGGTTGGGCCGCAAGACGCGGGCTGGATGGGGATAAAATGTCAGGACCGCTGCCAGGGAGTCAGACTCCTTCGCTCGTTGTACAACGCCTTGCAGTATTTTCTGATGTCCGCGGTGCACTCCATCGAAGTTACCGATGGTCACCACCGCCCGCTTCCGCGCCGGCCCGAGCTGCTCCACCCATTCTTCCGCGGAAAGCATCGTTCGCAGCGGCATTAGAGCGCCACCTCGAAGCTCAACCCGTCGTATGAGAGTCGGACATTTTCCGGCAGCTTCGCGTTGGTCTCGGCGTGCCCGAGGTCGTGGCAAATGTGCGTGAACCAAGCGCGTTTGGGCTTTAGCTTCTCTACCAGGGCGAGCGATTGTTCCACATTCGAATGCATCGGATGCGGAACGTAGCGGAGCGCGTCGAGAACGAAATCGTCAAGTCCCAGCAGAAGCTCGGTCGACGCCGCCGGAATTTGGCTGAAATCGGTCAAATAAGCGGCGCGGCCGAAGCGAAACCCTAGCACGGCGGTTGGCCCGTGCATGGCCGGTATCGGCACCATACGCACGCCGAAAAGATCGAAGGGTCCTAGGATGGTGTGCAGTTCGACACCTGGCAGCGTGCTGGCGGCCGGGGCTTCCTCGAAGATATACGCAAAAGTCCGCCGCAGCGTCGTCAGCGTCGCTGCGGCGGCATAGATTGGCACAACCCCCTGCTGCTTGAGATTAAATGGCCGGATGTCATCAAGCCCGAGAATATGGTCGGCGTGCGCGTGGGTGTACACAATCGCATCCAGCCGGTCGACGCCATGGCGCATGGCCTGGTAGCGAAAATCCGGAGTTGTGTCAATCACCACGTTGCGCCCCCCATAAGAAAGCAGCACCGAAGGGCGCGTTCGCCGGTCGTGGGGATCCTTCGATTCGCACACGGCGCAGTGGCAGCCGAGCGTCGGTACGCCCATCGACGTGCCCGAACCAAGAATCGTCAATTGCAGTGATGTCATTTCGAACTTACGTGGAGAAAATCTGATTTGTGACTCATCGCCCTAGAGCGCTAGGTTCTCAAGGGTTGTCGCTCAGAGCCGGTGCGGTGCTGCGTACGGCGTTGTCTCACTTACCCTTCGCTTTTTTGGCCATTGCTTCGGTAGCGGCCTTCGAAATCTCGAGGAAAGTCAGCTTCAGGCTGCCTAGCACCTCGATCAGCAGGTCGTCATCAGCCTTCGACAGGTTGCCGCGCGTCTTCTCGCGCAAGGCGTCGAGCATGTCAATGATTTCGCGGGCGCCCTCGAGATCGACAAACGGCTGTCCGGTCCGGGGATCAGCCATGCCACCAAGCATCGCGGCGGCATTCCGGGTCAGAAAATCCACCAGCATCTGAAAACTCCGCGAGGACTCCGTGGTTTCCGCGGCGTCCCTCGCCGCAGCGGCTGCGGGTTCCCGCTGACTCTCGGTATCGAGAACGAGCGACGGAGCGCCTTTTGCCGCATTCGACGGCGGAGTAGCCGCAACGGCCGGAACACCGTTCGGTTTCGCCTGCGCGGCCGACTTCTTCGCGGCGGCTTCTTCCTCTTGACGGTCCTGTTCGACAGCGCCCTGACGGCGTTCACCCTCTTCGGTGAAGTGGCGCCGGTCAATTACCCGGAACGTTTCTTCATGCTTCGGTTCTGACACGGATATTTCCTCGGACTTATTTGAAGTATTCACCAGCAATTCTATCACCCGTAGAGGACTGCAACAAGGCAGGCGGCCGCTCGATACTGTAGGTCTGTCTCGAGAACAGACGGCCTCCTAAGCCGTCACTTGCCAGCCTCCGCGCGTCCCTGTAAATTGTTCTGCTGTCCAGGAGCGATCGTACCCACCGTGCCTGCGCGCCGAAAAACCTCTCGCAAGCGACGCTCGAATGCCCCGGCAAAGCCTCGGACTAAGACCCACACGCGCGTCGGTATCGCAAAAGGCTCGCCGGGTGATTGGTTCGAGAAACTCGTCGCGCTTCAGGCGCGCCTTCGCGGGCCCGGCGGATGCCCTTGGGACCGCGAACAAAGTCCCGAATCGCTGCGCAAGTTCCTGATCGAGGAAACCTACGAGGTCCTCGATGCGATGGAATCTGGCGATGCCAACAAATTCTCGTCCGAGCTTGGCGACTTGCTTCTCCAGATCGTCTTCCACGCAAACCTTGCTGAGGAATCCGGCCGCTTCACGATTTCCGACGTGATCGAATCGATCCACACCAAGATGGTGAGGCGACATCCGCACGTGTTCGGCACCGTGAAAGCAGCCACATCCGCCGAGGTACTGAAGAATTGGGACGAAATTAAGGCCGAAGAACGCCGGGAGGAGCGGGCCGCAAACGAAAAGTCAATGGAGGCGACGAGCGAATCCGCCCTGACAGGCGTGCCGCTCTCCCTTCCCGCTGTTCTGGAGGCCTATCAGCTTACCCGCCGTGCTGCACGCGTCGGGTTCGATTGGGAAGATCTCGCCGGCGTTCTTGAGAAGCTCGAAGAAGAAAAACGGGAGCTGGAATTCATCTGCACCCCGGCGCGCGCGAAAAATAGTTCGCAGCCGGCCCGAATCGAAGAGGAGGCCGGCGACCTCCTTTTCGTGGCCGTCAACATTGCTCGCGTATTGGGCGTGGATCCGGAAATCGCACTCAAGAAGGCCAATCGCAAGTTCACGCGTCGCTTCCGTTGGATGGAGTTCGCGGCACTCCGTGAAGGGCGCCGTTTTGCCGATTTGCCGCGCGCGCGGATGGAAGAGCTGTGGAACGACTCGAAGATTGCTGAGGGATCCAAGACTTCCTCCGCGCGGACAGCGGCCACTCGTGATTAACAGCTCCGCTCCGCCTGAAATCGAGGTTCGCCACTGCCGTTCGCTCGCCGAGTACGAAGCGTGCGTTAGGCTTGAACTAGCCGTCTGGGGCGAGGACATCGCCGTGCCGTCGCCAATCTTTGTTGTCGCGCATCAAACCGGCGGGCAAATCCTCGGCGCTTTCGCGGGCTCGCGTCTGATTGGCTTCACCATGGCTTTGGCTGGCTTTCGGCCGGGCCAGCAATTTCTGCACTCGCACATGACCGCCGTTTTGCCAGAGTTTCAGAATCAGGGAGTAGGCCGCCGCTTGAAACTTTTTCAACGCGACGACGCCCTCCGGCGGGGCATTCCGCTGGTCGAGTGGACGTTTGATCCGCTCGAGCTCAAGAACGCATATTTCAATCTCGTGCGCCTTGGTGCCGTCGCGCGCCGCTACATCCCGGATTGCTACGGGGTGACGAAGAGCCCGCTGCATGCCGGACTTCCCACCGACCGCCTGGTCGCCGAGTGGTTCGTTGCCTCCGAGCGAGTGAAATCCGTTCTTTCAGGCGCCGCTCCAGTGCTGCGTTCGACGGCACGCATCTCGCTGCCGTCGAACATTGGCGAAGTAAAGGCGTTCGATAACGCGGCTGGCCAGCGGATACAGGTTGAGGCGCGCCAGAAGTTTCAAGAGGGCTTCTCGAAAGGATACGTTGCCACGTCCATCGAATCGATCGGCGCTACCACCGACTACATTCTTCAGCCCGCCGATTTGATCGCCGAGCTGGATCTGCCGCTATCGCATTCTGACGGCAAAGGAACAGTCTGAATGCGTGTCCGCAAAATCATGCTGCGCGAAATTCATCTCGACCTCCTTGAGCCGTTCCAGACCAGCTTCGGCCAGACGCATCACCGCCGCATCTTGCTGATCGAAGCCGACGTCGACGGCACATCGGGCTGGGGCGAGTGTACGGCGGGAGAAGACCCGTTCTACTCGCCCGAGACGGTCGAAACGGCGTGGCATATGATTCGCGATTTTCTATGGCCGGTCTTGAAAGGCCGTGATGTTCGCGCGGCTTCGGAACTCTGGGAGCTATTCGCGCGCGTGCGCGGCCATAACATGGCCAAAGGAGGCCTGGAAACCGCGGTGTGGGACGCGGAAGCCCGCCTCAAAAATCTCCCGCTCTGGAAATTAATCGGCGGCACGCGCGAGGAAATTCCTTGCGGCGTTTCCATCGGCATCCAGCCAAACATCCCGGCACTTCTCGCGAAAGTAGAAAAGGAGCTCGCCGCTGGATATCAGCGCATTAAAATAAAAATCAAACCAGGTTGGGATATCGAGCCGGTTACGACGCTTCGAGAACGGTTCCCGCGCATACGGCTCATGGCGGACGCGAATTCCGCCTATGGCCTCGCAGACGCGCCGCATCTCAAGAAGCTCGATGCTGCTTATCTCATCATGATCGAGCAGCCCCTCGGAGACGACGATATTTATTCCCACGCACAGCTTCAAAAACAGCTCGATACTCCGATTTGTCTCGACGAATGCATTCATGACGAACTTCACGCCCGTGCGGCAATCGAGATCGGCGCGTGTCGCATCATCAACATCAAGCTCGGTCGAGTTGGCGGACACACGTCTGTTCGACGAATTCACGACTTGTGCCAGTTGAAAGGTGTACCCGTTTGGTGCGGCGGCATGCTCGAATCCGGAATCGGCCGCGCGCAGAACATCGCGATGTCCACGCTTGCAAATTTCACGCTTCCCGGCGACGTCGCGGCCAGCAAGCGCTATTGGCAGGAAGACATCATCGAACCGGAGGTGGAAGTCTCGCGGCAGGGTACGATTCGTGTTCCAACCGGGCCGGGAATCGGCTACAAGCCGCGCCGCGATCGCATCGATTCACTGACTCGCCGCCGCGAGGTCCTTGAGTAAATCGTGAGCGCGAGCACTTCGACAACGCCGAGCTCCACGCCGGCGTCTACACCAGCGTCGGCCTCCGAGCGTCCGAGCTCTCTCGTTCTCGGACTGTCGCTGGTCGCCATGCTGCTGATCTGGTCCTTCAACTATGTGGCCGGCAAAATTGCGCTGCGCCACCTTGATCCGCTTACCCTGGCCTCGTTCCGGTTGGAAGTTGCGGGCCTGGTGATCCTCCCGTTCTACTTCGCCCGGCGCAGACGAAATCCGCTGCTCCCGAGGAATTCAGGCGCGTTCGCATATTTGTTGCTGCTCGGCGTCCTGATGGCCATCAATCAAGCCGGATTCACGATAGGTCTCGGCTACACAAGTTCCGGCCGCTCTTCGGTGATCCTGGCGTGCGGCCCGGTCATCGTGCTTCTTTTTGCGCGAGCGATGAAACAGGAAGCGCTCACGGCCACAAAAATTCTCGGCACGGCCTTCGCGTTGACGGGTGTGCTGCTACTTGAAACCGAGCAGGGGGTATTTGTCCGCTCGCCGTTTCTCACTGGCGACTTGATCACACTGCTCGGCACGACCAGCTTTGCGCTGTATGTGGTGTTTGGAAAACGTCTCGCTGGGACGTACGACGCCTTGTCGATGAATACCTCCAATTTCCTGGTCGCTGCCCTGGTGGCACTGCCGTTCGCGATCTGGCAGGGAATTCATCTCCATTGGAAAACCGTCAGCTGGGCTGGGTGGGCCGGAATGTTCTACATGGCCGCCTTGAGTTCCGTCCTGGCCTACTCACTGTTCTACTGGGCGTTGCGCTACATGACCGCTTCGCGCGTCACGGCGATCAACTATTTTCAGCCGGTCGGCGCCATCGTGTTGGCCGCTCTGCTCCTGGGAGAGCAGCCGACGCGGCATCTACTGGTTGGCGCGTGCTTCGTACTCGTAGGCGTCTACTTGGCTGAGCGGGGCACCGCCTAGCGGCTTACCTCGTCGAGCAGAGCAAGAACCCCTTTCGCGGATCGTTTTCGATACGGGAGTCACTCTGACTGGAGGGATACGGATTGGCTATTTAGAAGCCGCGAACTTCTGAAGCGAACGCCAGGCTTGCATTCAGGCGCTGGTCGAGAACCACTGCGGCGTATCGCGAACACGCCAGCAGTTCACCCTTGGCCCAACCGGAAAGCGAGGGGACGTGCTGATCAAGGAATCGGACCATCCGGTAGTAGACGCCTACTTCGCGCAGCCAGAGATTCCCTTCTTCAGCAGAAGGGCACAATCGCTCGGTGGTCTGCGCCAACAAAGCGAAGTGCTCGCCGCTGATTGCATCGGCTGCGATTCCTGTGGCTGCTTGCAGGCTGCTCGAAAGTGGCTGCGCGCCCACCAGAATCCACATGGACCTCCACTGCGAAATCGCAAACTCAGCGAGCGCTAGCACCGAGAGAGCGAGAATGAAAAAGGCGATCATTTTTTCCTCAGGTTGACAGTTTGCGCAATCCGAAGCCGCACGGCAATGGAACGTTAGTACCGTCTTGATACGCCAGTTAACGAGTTGAGAACACAGGGAGTTACATGATTTGACTGCGCGACAAGGCGCGCCTAATCTGAAATTCACGGGCTTGATCTCGGCCAAGCTCCTCCCAAACACAGATGGATGAGAAAGCTTTGAAACAGGGCCCCGGTACGTCGAGCCTTCAGCCGACCGAGTACTACACCCGCGTGCGCAAGCTACAGGGGAGGGAATGGTGGAGTTGGGGCACGTCGCTCTTCGTAATGCTGCTGTTGACCGCAGCAGTCGCCTCCCTTTCGCTTCCAGCCATTTTGGAGCACAGGAACACGCCTATCGGCGCGGGAGTGATCCAGGCGATCGCCGGCCTCATATTTCTGATCCTGCTTTTCGGCGGTTATCTCACCTACGAGAAAGTACTGATCAACCGGCTGCGCCTGGAACTTGCGGAAAGGCAATTCCATTCTCAGGCCTGGCGTAACCTTGCTCTGGTGGACCCGTTGACGGGCCTCTATAACCGGCGCTTTGCGGAACGTCAACTGCGAGCCGAGGTAGCCCGCTCCGAGCGCCAGGGTTACGCGTTGACTCTCGTGCTATTTGATCTCAATAGCTTCAAACAGATCAATGACCGCTACGGGCACGCGGCCGGCGATTTGGTGCTCCGCGAGTTCGGCAATCGTTTGAGCACAGTGGTTCGCGAAGCGGATCTCGCCGCAAGGCTCGGCGGCGATGAATTCATGCTGTTGCTCACCGAATGCGATTCATCTCAGGTTCCGCTGGTGCTTGAGCGGCTGGGCTCCGTCGAAGTCAGCATCGAGGGTCAAAAAATTCCGGTGCGATTCAGCGTGGGTTTCGAACAGTACAGGCTCGGTCAGCTGCCGAAGGGCCTACTGGAGGCAGCCGACAAGGCGCTGTACGAGAACAAGCAGGCGGGCAGGGAACTCGCTGCGCCTTCCATCCAGCCGTGACCGGACTTCGCGTTCTCTATTTCTTGCTTTGACAGCGCTGCCACATTCTTTAGGCAATCTCTCGCGCCGCCGAACGACGCCGGCTACCGCAGAGATTTAGCCTTCGCCTTCACTTTGGCAAGCATCGCCTGCGGCAGTTCCGAGTAACCTTCTTTCGAGGCGATCTCTTGGCCCTCCGTGTAGACCCAATTCAACAGATCCGCCCGCGCCGCAGCTCGTTTTGCATCGGAAGGCGAAGTTTGCAGGTACAGCCACGTAAAGCTGGTGATCGGGAAGGAGTTCTCTCCAGACGCATTCGATAGTGACACCGCAAACTTGTCCCACGAAGGTGCTTCGACTGCGCGGCACGCAGCTACAATCGATTCCGGCGTGGCCTTGACGAAGCGCCCGGATGCGTTCTGCACGCTGCCATAGGGAATGTTGTTCTTAACGGCATATTGCTGCTCGATGAAGCCGATCGTGCCGGTCAACTCCTTCACCTTGTCCGCCATGTCCGAGCTGCGTTCGGCCGGATCACCGATTGGCCATTTCGGAGATGCGCTGGTTCCGATTCGTGTCCGGAACTTCAGGCTGGTCTTTGAAAGAAATTCGCTGAAAACGTAATTGGTTCCTTTCCCAGCGGGACGATAGATCACCTTGATCGGAAGGTCCGGAAGCTCCGTGTCCGGATTCAGCTTGACGAGCGCCGGGTTGTTCCAGGTCTTGATCTCTCCGAGATAGATTTCCGCCAGTACTTCGCCAGAAAACCGAAGTTCGCGGTGCACGCTCGGCAAATTGTAAATGGGCACCACGCCAATCAACACGCTGGGCAATTCGATGAGGTTTCCTTCGGTGCGGTCAGCGGCTGTCAAAGGCACTTCGCCAGCGCCAAAGTCTCCACTTCCATGCGAGATCTGCTTGATTCCCTCGCTCGCTCCGATGGGAAGATAACGCAACTGAACTCCCGGATTGCGCTTGTTGAATTGCTCCGCCCACTTCGTGTAAAGAGGCGCTGGAACGCTCGACCCCGATCCCACCAAGATCAGGGCATCCTGGGCCGCCAGGATTGAACAGCAAACCCCGGCAAGGATCAGGAGCGCCAGCGGCGGAAACATCCGCTGGAATTGGCGCTGGAATTGGGCCGAATGGCATTTTCTGAACTTGGGCACACGAACTTGAGCTCTGAGTCTCATTGCGACACACCCCCTTTTGATAGTCAGTATTGAACCTGTAAGCTGACAAGTCAAAGGAAAGGCGGTGCCAGACATCCGATTGTAAAACAGTTAGTGACACCAATCGTATGCCGGGGGGCTGCGGGATTCAGCGGTCTGGATGCCGGCGGAGATTTCAAGTGTTTGAGGCCTATCTCGATGCGTCGAAGGACTCGGTTATCGCGGGAGCGCTTCGTGAAACTCAACGCCGTGCCGGGGGCCCTTAGGGATCGGCCGGCGGATCGGGGGGTGTTTCACACCGTTTTGAACATGGTGAAAGGGCGCGTCGGTTCCAGAGTCTCCGCTGCAAGCGCCGGCTACCACGTCGTAGGTGACATACACTTGCGACGGCCATGCTGGGGAGAGGAAGTTTCCGTTTGCATCCGTTGCGCTCAGCAGGAATCCCACCACGTTGCCGCTATTGTCGGATGCAAAGATGGTTTCCGTATCGCCGGAGGCGAAACTCGGCCCGTATGCTTGCGCTGCTGTTCCATTGATCGTCAGGTTCGCCATGCAGGGTTTGTTTAAAGCCTCTACCGATCCAGTCACATTGAAGTTTGAATCGACACCCAGGTTCATGGTCACATTGACGGTGTTCGTTTGGGCATACGATTCAATGGTTCCGGCGATTGATCCTTGCAGGGGCTGGTAAAGCGTGGCGGTGAAGTTACCTGAATCCGCCTGCGTGCATCCGCCGCCTGTGGAAGTGAAACTACCGGAAAACTGCGAGGATGTGCCGCCGTTGGTCCCGCTGAATACCACCTGCTGGCCGTTGTCCAGCGTTACTACGATTCTTGGCTTGCCATTCGGATCAACGTCCGCCGTTAGCGCGGCCGGTTGACCCGACGCCGAACAATTTGAATTTGTGAAGCTGTTCGCGAGGAGCGGTGTGATCGTGGGCGGTTGCGAGCTCCCGTTGGTCTTCCAGTCGGTGATGAGCTGAAGCGGTCCGCCGTCGATCGTGTTTGGACTGGTCTCGTTGCTGGCTACAATGGTCCATTGCCCCGTCGAGGGCGTGGGGTTCTTGTCCCCAAACGCGGAACCGGAAACCATCAAAACTGCTATGAGTAGCGTCGAAATCTTCACTTTTACTCTCCCCGATCACTCGGTTACTTCTGCTGTCGGATGGCATGAATGCAACTGCGCGCCCTATCGGAACAGCGGCGACCGAGCTTTCGACAATTGAGCAGGCAACTACCTTCAAATCAGCGACTTAGAGTTGATAACTTTATTTCGGTAGGGAACCAGCTGAGCGGACCGGTCGTTTAGGTCCCTTCCGATATTGACAGTTTGTGTCGGGGAAATCGCCCTGCGGCGGCTCAATTTTGGCTAAAGTCCAGATTCCTGGAGTCTTAGTGAATCCGAGGTTCTATTCCTGAAGGGGTGGATTAGTACTTCCGCTACATCGCAGCACCGCGCTTTTCCTCGGAATTTGACAGAATGCGTCACTGTGCACTGAGAACAGGGGCTTTGCGCCACCCTAGTAACAAATCGTGCTAGCGAAGGGGACGAGGTTCAAGACGAAACTCAAGAAGCGTTAGTTGAAGGTTTCCCTGGCTCACGTCAAAGCGTGAACTGCGACTTTAGTTTCCGAGGCGTCCTCTCGGCAGATTCGTCGACCCTCTAGATTGGGGGCTGCCAATCCGTCGCCTTCCCGTGCTGGCTTACAGGACAGGCTTGCTGTAAATGATCGGCTCAAATACGTGCCAGAAGTCACCGCCTAGGTCAGTGAATTCGACGGCGACCTGCTTTCGGCTGTGGCGCCGCGGTTCGACATAGACCACACGGCAGTGCCGCTCTTCATCCGTGATGCTATGAACCAGCAATAATGTCTGGCCGCGCCTAACGTTGCGTGACAGAGGAATCAGACCGCCACACACACTGACGGCCTCGGTTTCCGTAAGGTCACGAAATGGCTGATCGTCCGGCGTTCGCCCGTATACCCGCACCGGAATTGAAATTGGCAATCGCTTGCTGCGCCTTTGTCTTAGTGTCATATCTCGCCCCGCGGTGTTGTCCCGATTAAATTACGCGCCCAGAATGCGTCCGGCAATAGTACCGAAAAAGTTTTGCACAGGATTTTCATCAACCCAATACACACTTCTCTTTATCTTCTCTGGCGCCTTCACCGCTCACGCAGCCCGGCAGCGTTGACACCCCTTGATCCGCGATGTTAGCTTCCCGAGTGAACATGACCGAGTCACCATCTTCTCCCATCGTTCGCAAGCGTATCGCAGTGATTCCCGGCGACGGTATCGGTAAGGAAGTGATTGCCGAAGCCGTGAAAGTGATGAAGGCCGTATCTTCCAGCACGGGGAATCTGCTGGCCTTCACCGAATTCGACTGGGGCGCCGACCGCTACCTTCGTGACGGCACCACGCTTCCCGCCGATGCCGTCGAAATGTTTCGCCGTGATTTCGATGCCATTCTTCTTGGCGCCATGGGCGACCCGCGCGTCCCCTCGAACCAGCATGCTGCCGACATTCTTCTTGGTCTGCGCTTTAAACTCGATCTCTACGTGAATGCGCGCCCGTGTGTTTTGTTCGATCGCCGCCTCACGCCGCTCAAAGACCGCACTGAAAAAGAGATCAATTTCGTGGTCTTCCGCGAGAACACCGAAGGTCTTTACGTGGGCATGGGCGGATTCTTCAAGAAAGGAACTCCCGACGAAGTGGCCATGCAGGAAGACTTCAACACGCGCAAGGGCGTCGAGCGCATCATCCGCTACGCCTTCGAGTTCGCGCGGCGTCGAAAATACACGCGTGTCTGCATGAGCGATAAATCGAATGCGCTCGCGTTCGGCCACGACCTCTGGCAGCGTGTCTTCCAGGAGGTTCGCTCCAATTATCCGGAAATCGAGGCCACCCACCAATACATCGATAATCTCCTGATGCAGATGGTCCGCGACCCTTCGCAGTTCCAGATCATCGTCACCTGCAATCTGTTCGGCGACATCGCCAGCGATCTAGGCGCGCAGCTCGCCGGAGGCCTTGGCCTCGCTCCATCCGGAAACATCAATCCCGAGGGGGTCTCATTGTTCGAGCCGGTCCACGGTTCGGCCCCCGCAATTGCTGGCAGGAATCTCGCAAATCCAATGGGAGCGGTCTTGGCCGCCGGGATGATGCTGGCCCATTTGGGCTTGGTCGGAGAAGCCCGCGCCATGGAATCCGCGGTGCGCGCTGCGATCGCGGAAGGAAAAACGCCCGTCGAGCTCGGCGGTTCTCTCGGCACCCGCGAAATCGGCGACTGGCTCGCCAACGCCGTGGCCCGCGCGGGTGCTGCAAGAGTGTAGGTCTGCCTCTAGTTCTTCTTAACGGCCGGATCTGCCTGGATGATGCTTCCCGCAACCAGGTCGGTCCTCAGTGTGAACTTCTGTTTGGGCAGCAAATTCACTTCCGTTGTAAAATCTCGGTATCCGGGCAATGCAATTTTGATCTGGTGTTTGCCTGGACTCAACAACATGGCCCGCCCCACACCGCCAAACTCGTGCACGTAGCCGACGAACGTGCCGTCGAGAAAAACAGCTGCTCGGTCCGGTGTGACCCGTAGCTTGACTTCCGCGGTGACTTCAGGCATCTGCACCCGAGTGTCCTTCTCGAGCTTAATCGTTATTTCCTGTGTCTGGGCGGGTTCGACGATGATCCGCTGTGTCAGGTCGCGATATCCCGTCTGCCGAACGCTTATTTCATGTTCTCCCGGAAGAAGAAGAATCTTCTTGTCGCCCTTGAGCTCGCTGATGAAGCCGACGTACTGTCCGTCGATCCACACGCCGGCTGACTTTTCAATCTTGCTAGCGGGAGTAAAGTTCACTTGCCCCATCACCTGGTTCTGTGCCGACAGAATTGCCGGCCCAGGTGCCAACCGAACGATCAATACACTGACAAATGCAACTGCGAGCATCGCGAGGTCTTTCGATCGCCGCATCATTTCCTCCTTGCGTTCCTCCTGGCGGGGAACAAGGTTTCCTCGACCTGTTTTAATTCTTCCGCTTGGATTCTAGACCTGTTGCCCCGCCGCGGAACCGGTGAATTTCCCTAAGATATACTTAAGGTCTTTCCCGTAGTCGCGAGACTTACGTGCTGAACTAGAACTCGAGCTGTCGGCTCGGCGACCACGGTGATCAACCTTCCCGACGGCCTCACCTCAAATGAAGAACGGTTTCGTGCCTGGTCGTTGGACAGGAGGTATGAGCTAAAGTAATTGTTTAAGTTACGATAGAGCAAGCTTCTACTGCGATCCGTGCAATTTCGCGTAAGTTGTCGCCCGAATGGAGTGCATGGATTTCCTTCCTTGTTGAAGTCCCACGCGAGTTGTCGGCAAGCCGACCGCCGATGTTTTGCACGCGATCTTAATCATAGTATTCGACCGCGCGGGGAGGCGGCCGCTTCATTCGCGCGAGAAATACTCCGAATAGAAATCCTCCAATGTGCGCCCACCACGCAACGCCCCCGGTCTTCGCCGTGCCGCCCGGTCCGAGCGATCCGACACCGCTCAAGAATTGCACGATGAACCATAGTCCGATAAACACGAATGCGGGGATTCGGGCTGTGAACCAGATGATGAAAAGCGGCACCAGCGTGAGTATCCGTGAGGCAGGGAACAATATAATGTAGGCTCCGAGAACTCCGGAGATTGCTCCGCTCGCTCCGATCGAAGGTAGACGCGAGCCCCACGAAAAGGCCGCCTGCGTCAGGCCCGATACGATCCCTGACGCTAGATAAATAAACAAATAAGACGGCGCGCCAACGCGATCTTCCAAATTTGCGCCAAATATCCACAAAAACCACATGTTCCCGAGGATGTGCAGAAACCCACCGTGGAGAAACATGCAAGTGAACAAAGGAATCAACGCGTCTGCCAGCGTGTAATGGCGGCCCCCAAGGGCCAGCTGAATCTTCGACGGAACCAGTCCCCAGGTTCGGACAAATACCTCCCCTGCTTCTGGGCCAAGCGATAGTTGGTAGGCAAACACCGCAACGTTTGCCGCGATAAGAAGGAGCGTAACGACCGGAAGCGATCGCCGCGGATCCATGTTCTTCAGTGGAATCAAGTTTCGATCCCCGCGATGCGGATATGGGAAGCGCCGTTTCTTGCCTGGCGGTATTTCGTTCCTCCACCGTCGACCGCATTGGCCGCCGGCGCTTCTGCTTTACGCAAGGTTTCTGGGGTAAACCGAGCTTCCGACCGAGCGCCGATTTTGCGAAGCCGCGCGATCTCGTCCAGCGTTGCGATCTTTCCGCGCGCACCACTCGCGGTGCAATTGATCGCGGCGGCCGCGCAACTGAACTCAAGTGTTTCTTTCAATTCGAATCCGCGCGCCAGCGAATATACGAACGCTCCATGAAAAATGTCTCCCGCACCGGTCGTGTCGATTGCCTGCACGCGAAATCCGGGGCAGACCAGGAAGTGAACTCCATTCCAGGCGATCGCTCCCTGGCGGCCAAGCGTGGCGATGACTATGCGGGACCTGAACTCCCCTAGAATTCTGGGAAGTGACTTCAACAAATTCCCCTCGGCGGTCAATCTCTCGGGGAAATCCTTCGATGTAACCGGATAATCCACGCAGTGAAGTAATTCTTGAACTTCCGGATAAACGTTGTCGAGATCGGCGACAACTGAGATCCCCTGTTCCCGTGCCCAGCGAGCGGCCTGCAAAGCTGCGCGCGTATCGTGTCCATCGACGAGCAGGACGTTCGCGTCCGCGATCCATTTGCGCTTCAGATCCGCCGCACGCAGCGCCATACGCGGATCGCGCTGCCAAAGGATGGTTCGCTCGCCGGAGGGTTCATCGACCAAAATGTAGGAACATTGGCTGGCCGAATTCCTGGCGACGATCCAGTGTGCCTGGACACCCTCGCGTTTCATCTCGCGCGTTTGAAGTGTGCCGGCACTGTCGCCGCCGATTTTGCCAACGTATCGCGCGCGAAGTCCCCAGCGGCGGCACGCCACCATGGCGCTGGCGACTTGTCCGCCGGCCTTCACTTGTGCCGACAGAATTTCGACCTTCGAGTCAAGCGCGGGGAATTGCGGCAGGCGGATGATGGTGTCGGTGGCGTTGATTCCGACGCCGACTACCGAGGGAGTCCGCGAGTTCTTTCTTCTGGCCATGCGCACTCACTTTAGCCGAGCGGCGATGAATTTCAAACTCGAAGTAGCGCGTTAATCGTTTGCGCAGCGTGCATGGCTGTGATAGAAATTTTTCGTCTAGGCATCTCGATCCTCCGGGATGGGTGAACTTGTGCGGCCCGAGTAATTGGCGGAAATTGGTTCGTTTCGCAACTTGCCAATCTCAACCGTCAGTTGAACCGTCGGCATGCCGACATACCGATGCCAGTCCGTGAATCTGAAGCTCTGGTTCTGCACAGTTATCCGCTGGGGGAAGCGGACCGCCTGGTAAGTTTTCTTTCTCGCAGTATGGGCCGGGTGCGCGGCGTGGCCGCAGGCGCGCGACGCACGAAAAGCCGCTTCGGCTCGACGCTTGAGCGCCTATCGCATATCCGAATCTGGTTTTTCGAGCGCGAGACACGTGATCTAGTTCGCATCAACCAATGCGAGCTGATCGAATCGTTCATCGGCGCGTTCAGCGACTACGCTTCCGGAGTGACGCTCGCGCTGCTGAGCGAAGTTACCGAGGCGGTCCTGCCGGAACGCGAAGCTTCGGACGCGAATTTCCGTCTGCTCCTGCTGGCGGCGCAGGGGGTGAAGCGGACGGCGAAACCGGAAATCCCCATGGCGTATTTTGCGCTGTGGACTGTGAAACTCGGCGGCTGGCTTGCGAATCTCGATGCCTGCGGACGTTGCGGAAGAGCGCTGATGAACAATGCTGGAGGCGAGCCAGCTTATTTCTCGCGTTCGTACTCGGCTATCGCCTGCTCGAAGTGCCGAGCGCCGGGAATGCGCATACTCTCGCCCGCGGCCCTTGCCGTCGCGCGGAGAATGCTGGCAGGTCATCTTGACCGGCTAACCGAAGAAATGATTCCGTCGCGCTCGGCGCGGGAACTGAGCGATGTTATGCTCGACGTGATCGAAAATCAGATCGACCGCAAACTGAAGTCGCGGGAACTCCTGGAGTCGCCGGCTTGAAGAAACCTACCAAGCACTTGAGTTCGGGAACAAATAGTTCGAAGTCCTCCGCCAAGCCGCTCGCGAAAGCGAAGGGACTGACGTTTCAGGATCTTCTACTAAGACTTGAAGAATACTGGATGAGACGGGATTGCATTTTGCAACAGCCGTACGACGTGGAAGTCGGCGCCGGCACCATGCACCCGGAAACATTCCTGCGCGTCCTGGGCGCCGACCCTTGGCGTGTGGTTTATGCTCAGCCAAGCCGGCGCCCCGCGGACGGCCGGTACGGCGAAAATCCGAATCGGTTGTACAAGCACATGCAACTTCAAGTGATACTCAAGCCGTCGCCCGCCGACATTCAAAGTATTTACTTAGATAGTCTCGCTACCGTAGGGATCAATCTGAAGCAGCACGACATTCGATTTGAAGAAGACAACTGGGAGTCGCCCACGCTAGGAGCGTGGGGCATCGGCTGGCAGGTTCTGCTCGACGGACTCGAGATCACACAGTTCACATATTTCCAGCAGAGCGGCGGAATCAGCCTCGATCCCATTTCGGTTGAAATCACCTATGGGCTTGACCGCATCGCGGCCTACCTGCAAGGCGCGGATGACATTTACGACGTTCGTTGGTCCGACTCGATGACCTATGGGCAAGTGCGGCTGGCGGAGGAGCAGCAGTTTTCAGCATACAACTTCGAGTACGCCGACACCGCTGCGGCACGCAAACAATTCGAGACGCATGAGGCGGAAGCCACGCGGCTGTTGACGGTCTACGCGGATCTTAAAGAGAAGGCGACCGCCAAGAAGCGCATGTTCCCGATTCTTCCTGCCTACGAGCTGTGCCTCAAGTGTTCGCACCTTTTCAATATCCTGGACGCGCGCGGAGCAATCTCGGTGACCGAGCGCGCCGCGATGATCGGCCGGGTTCGTAAGCTCGCCATTCGCGTAGCGGCGGCGTGGCTCGATCAGCGCTCCGCGGATGTGTCCGAAGGCGTTGCGGTGCCGGCATGAGGCCTGGCGGAGGCGGAGGGCGCAGCGACGTGAAGATCTCCTCAGATCGCGCCGGCACTCGGCAAACGGCCGAGCTTCTTTTTGAAATCGGGTGCGAAGAGATCCCGGCCGGAATGATAGGGAAGGCATCGCACGAACTTAAAGAGATACTTGCGAAACATTTGTCGGCGCATCGGCTGGTCGACGAGTCGACAATTGAGGATTCAATTGAAACATTCGGAGCGCCGCGACGGCTGGTTGCGATCGTCCACAGAGTTCAACTAAAGCAGGAAGACGTAGTTCGGGAGATTAGCGGCCCGCCGAAGTCGGTCGCCTACGACAACTTGGGCGAGCCTACGCGCGCGGCGGAGAGCTTCGCGAATAAGCAGGGGGTCGCGCTTTCGCAGCTCTCGATCGTCAACACCCCGAAAGGTGAATTCGTGGCCGTGCGCCAAGTGGTGCCAGGACGGCTCGCCTCTGAGATTCTCGCGGAAGTTCTGCCACAGGCAATTCAGGAAATCTCCTGGCCGCGCTCGATGTACTGGACCGGCGCGAACGGGCCGCGCTTTATCCGTCCCATCCGCTGGATCGTCGCAATGCTCGATGGGAAGGTGGTGCCCGCGTCGTTCGCCGGAGTTCGCGCTGGGAACCACACAGAAGGGCATCGATTTCTGGGCAAGAGGAAGATCGCTGTCACGGGACCCAAGGATTACGAAGCGAAGCTCAAAAGTAGCTACGTGCTGTGCCGGCCGGAGGCCCGCCGCCAGAAGATCGAAGCAGAAATCGGTCGAGCCATGGCCAGCCGCAAAGGGCGACAAGTCCACAAGGACGCGGGCCTTCTCGAACTCACAACTTACCTTAATGAGTTCCCGACCGTGATTGTCGGAGAATTCGATCCAGCGTTTCTCGCGCTGCCTGAGGAGATTCTCCTCACAGTCATGCGCGATCACCAGAAATACTTTGGCGTCGAAGCTCGCAATGGGGAACTGGCGCCGCATTTTCTTGCCGTGATTAACCTCGCGGCCGACTCGAAGGGGCTCGTGCGGGCCGGGCATGAGCGCGTGCTGCGGGCGCGGTTTGCCGATGCGCAATTTTTCTGGACCACGGATCAGAAAAAGAAGCTTGGCGATTACCTTCCGAAACTCGCACACGTCACTTACGAATCGCGGCTAGGAAGCTATCGCGACAAGGTGGAGCGCATGCGCTGGCTGGCGCGCTGGATGGCGGAACAGTGGTTCAGTTCCGGCATTACCCAAGGGGATGTGGCGGGTTCGGACCGCGCGGCGGAGCTTGCCAAATGCGACCTGGTGACGGAAATGGTCCATGAGTTTCCAGAGTTGCAGGGAATCGTTGGCGGCCTTTATGCGAAAGCGCAGGGTGAGCCGGAAGAAATCGCCTGGGCCGTTTACGATCACTACAAACCCTTGAGCCTCGATGATCCCATCCCGCGCAATATGACTGGCTGCGCGGTGGCGCTAGCCGACAAACTCGATGCCCTGCTTGCGTGTTTCGCTGTCGGCGCGGCGCCCACAGGTTCAAGTGATCCTTTCGCTTTGCGGCGGGCGGCGCTGGGAATCGTGAAGATCATCCTCGAGCAGAAAATCCCGCTCTCGCTTTCGGCGGCGGTTTCCGCGGCAGCGAAAGGGTTGAAGGAGCATGCTCCGAAAATCGATGCCAATGAGGCAGCCCAAAAGCAGGTACTCGACTTCCTTCTGGAGCGCGCGCGATTCATCTTGCGGGAGCGGCGCGGATTTGCCTACGATGAAATCAATGCGGCGTTTGCGGCCGGGGCCGACGATTTGCTGGATGCCGTGAAGCGCGTCGAGGCCGTGCAGGCCATTCGCGAAACGAAGAATTTCGCGCCGCTGGCAGCCGCGTTCAAGCGCATCCGGAACATTCTCGAGAAATCCGCCAAAGGGGGAGACAAGGTGCAGAGCGGTGTCAAGAAGGAATTGCTTCGCGAGCCTGCCGAACTTCAGCTGCAGATGGTGGCGCAGAAAATCGGGGAAGAAGCCGCCGAGCGGAAGCGCGCGAAAAAGTATCGCGAGGCGCTCGAGAAGATTTCTGGACTTCGTCCCGCGGTGGATCACTTCTTCGACAAAGTTCTAGTAATGGTTGAAGAGGAAGACATCCGCAGGAACCGCATTGCGCTGCTGGGAAGCTTACTGAAGGAGTTTTCAACCATCGCGGATTTTTCGGAACTTGCAGCGGAAGAGCCGGGGGATGTTTCGCGAGCCGCCGCGCAATCGCAGCGAGCGTGACGTCGAGTAAGACTTGAAGTGTTGATTTTTCCGGTCGATCGGGCATCTCCATCGGAACTTTGAATGTCGCCGCGCCGACGGGTGGGACGGCGGGCGAGCTACGCAGGGGTTCGAAATCGATTTTGCGAGGACGAACATGAAATACGTTTACTTCTTCGGAGCGGGGAAAGCGGATGGCAAGGGCGATATGAAAGAACTGCTGGGGGGCAAGGGCGCCGGCCTGGCGGAAATGACGCGCATCGGCTTGCCCGTTCCCGCCGGCTTTACGATCACGAGCGAAGCCTGCGACTACTACTTCAAGCACAACAAGAAATATCCGAGCGAACTGCGGCGCGAAGTGGCGAAGAACCTGGAGCACCTGGAAAAATTGACCAAGAAGAAACTGGGCGATGCACAAGATCCGCTGCTCGTTAGCGTCCGGTCCGGCTCGGCGAAGTCCATGCCCGGGATGATGGAAACGATTCTAAACCTCGGCTTGAATCAGAAGTCGGTGGAAGCTCTGGCGAAGAACACGAACAACGAGCGATTCGCTTACGATGCCTACCGCCGTTTCGTGCAGATGTATTCAAGCGTCGTGATCGGCTTGCCTAAAGAGGATTTGGAGGCGCGGCTTCGCCAGCTAAAGAAGGATCTCGGCGTGAAGGACGACACAGAGGTAACCGCCGAGGGCTGGCGCCGGCTTGTGCGCGAATACAAGGCTTATTTCAAAGAGAAAACGAAGCGCGACTTCCCGGAAGACGCGCAGGAGCAGCTTTGGGGAGCGATTGGAGCGGTGTTCGAATCGTGGATGGCGGAGAAAGCGGTGACGTACCGCCGCGTGGAGAAAATTACCGGGCTGCTTGGAACTGCGGTCAACGTGGTGCAGATGGTGTTCGGGAACACGGGCGAGGATTCCGGCACAGGCGTGTGCTTCACGCGCGATCCTTCGACCGGCGAGAAGACATTCTACGGAGACTTCCTGTTGAACGCGCAAGGCGAAGACGTCGTCGCGGGCATTCGAACGCCGATGCATTTGAATGAAATGGCAAAGCGCATGCCGAAAGCATACAAGCAGCTCGAAGGCGTGCGACAAAAGCTCGAGAGGCACTATCGAGACATGCAGGACCTGGAGTTCACGGTCGAACGCGGAAAGCTCTACATGCTGCAGACACGAACGGGGAAGAGGTCTCCGGCAGCCGCGTTTCAAATCGCCGTGGACATGACGGAAGAAGGCTTGATCAAAGTTGCAGAAGCACTTCAAAGAATAAAAGGTGAAGATGTCGAGCGGCTTTTTTATCCGATCCTCGATCCGAAGATGCCGCGCACGGAACTCGCGAGCCGCAAGCTTGCGACCGGGATTAACGCGGTGCCGGGTGCGGCGGTTGGCAAAGCTGTGTTTACAGCGCGCGAAGCAGAAGCCTGGGCTACGAAGGGCGAGCGTGTGATTCTCGTTCGGCGCGAGACAAGTCCGGAAGACGTAGGCGGAATGTTTGTCGCGCAGGGGATTCTCACAGCTACGGGCGGGAAAACCAGCCATGCCGCGGTGGTGGCGCGAGGATGGGGCAAGTGCTGCATCGTGGGCGCCGAATCGCTGGACATCAAC
>Ga0307475_10000361_pt1 | contig 27313 bp, 32 predicted proteins | sample atmos_gasesECM1C_FD_203317 | JGI IMG/M metagenome (GOLD analysis project Ga0307475, IMG submission 203317) | Hardwood forest soil microbial communities from Morgan-Monroe State Forest, Indiana, United States - atmos_gasesECM1C_515 | ecosystem: Environmental > Terrestrial > Soil > Temperate... | reverse complement strand
TGATAAAGGCCGTATACAGCCGCCTGCAGCTTGAGCAACAACTCGGGATAGCGCACGTGTTTGCGCAGCGTGGGCGGCATGGCGGCCGCATCTTGGAACAGAGTGGGAAAAATCTGGCGGTACGCCGTGATGATTGGGTCCTGTGGGTCGAACACATAGAACGTCGTGGTGCCATCGTACGCATCGATGACCACCTTAACGCTATTCCGCATGTAGTCAATGAAGGTGTTGCCGAGCGTGTAGTGGCGCGAGTAAGGATAGCTGTCCGAGGTGGTAAACGCGTCCATAATCCACGACAGCTGACCATCGTCGCCGACGACGATGTACGGATCCGAATCGTACGTGAGAAATGGCGCGAGCGTTGCCACGCGATCGCGCACGTTGCGACGCATCAGCAGACGGCTTTCCCGGTTGATATCGTCACTGAACGGGAGCTTCGTCAGGTCACTTCGGTCGGACGCGATGAGGAGGCGCCGAAGGAAACCTCCGAGGAGGATGCCGCCATTGCCCTCGTAGGACGTCAGACTGTTCGTCTGGCCTTGCGGGTAGTTAAATTCCTGTTGCCGCGTCTTCACGTAGACGTCGGTATTGGTAAGCTCGCCGAAATAGATCTCCGGGCGCTTTACAACGATGCTCGGCACCGTGCTCTGAATGGGCATGTTACTCAAAATCAGTGTTGGCAGCCCTTCCGGAGTGAACCCATTCACAGGGTTCATGGTGATACCGTAGCCGTGCGTGTAAATAAGCCTCTCGTTGATCCAATTGCGACTGCTCTCCGGGAGCTTATCGACGTTGAGCTCGCGTGCGGCAAGCATAACCTGATGCGTTGTGCCGTTGATTTCATAGCGATCGATATCGATATCGGGAAAGTCGTAGTAGGTTCGAATTTCCTGAATCTGACGCAGTGTGTCCTGGAGTGCGCGCCAGTCCCACAGTCGGATGTTCTGCAGCGTAGCCTGATTGTTTGCCGGATCGGCCGCCTCGACGGTCGTCTCGGCGGGAAATTCGCGCTGCGCAAGGCGGTCTAATCCATAGGCCTGCCGCGTCAGGTCAATATTGTAGGCAATGTAGGGTCGCTCGCGAACCAGTTCGTTGGGCTTCACGATAAAGCTGCTGACGTACCAGCCAACGATCTGAAGCACAAGATAACAGACTGCGGCTGGAGCGACTGCTGCCACCAGCCAGCGCCCGCGCGGCACCGCCACGACGTTGATGGTTGCAATCGCAGCACCAAGAACAAGCGCGGCACAGACTGCGAGCATTCCAGGAAGCATGATGTGCGCATCCGTGTAGGTGACGCCGCCAAAGATCGTATGTTCGTCGAACAGTCGCTCGAATCGAGCGATATAGGCGCGCATCGCGAGGATCAGCAAAAGGAACCCAAACGCAGTGGAGAGCCCGCGCCACGGTGGGGAGGTGTATCTGCTTCGGCGTCCCGAGAGAATTGTTGTACTGCCAGTAACGAAAATGAACAAAACGGCGATCGCGCAGGCAATTACGGCTAGCGATAACAGCCAGCCCGTGATGAGCTGCCATGTGGGCAGACTGAACAGATAGAAGCTGATCGGTTTGCCAAAGATCGGATCCACAGGGCCACCGGTCGCGCGTGTCGCGTACCAATAAAGGGCGAAGGTAGGCCACTCAGTCATCATGCTGGCCCCGGTCACGATGGCAACGGCGAGGGAGACCCCGAGACCGAGGAGGTGCAGGATGCGCGCAACTGGTAGCTTCAACGGCTGGCCGCCAATGACGATCCTGTAGTCTTCCGGCAGATCGGATTGGTAAGCCCTCCTCAGTGCCAGGAACCATCCGTACAGCAAAAGAAATGTGACAGCAAAAAATGCCGCAAAGACTGCCCATTGAAGTGTGAGTGTCTTCCAGAACACGTCCCCGTAACCGAGCGACCCGAACCAGAGGGCGTCAACGTAATACGATAACGCCGTTCGGCTGCAGAAAATGACGATGGCAAGGATGGCCAGAACAAGGAAAAACAGACCGCGAGGGAGAAACCGTCGTGGCGGCTGCTGCCAGTCGACTACATCGGGCATGAGCTTAGCCTGCTTTCAAGAGCGCTTCCGTCTAACGACCAAGCAGACGCAATTGTACGCCGTCTGCTCTCGAGACCGTCTATCGCCGACCTGGCACAAGCGCAGTGCGAGGGCGGTCGCCAATTCGGTAGCACGCTGCGTGAGTTGTGCGCGAAACTTTCAGCGCAGACGGATCAGGCTCATTAGAAATACAAGAAACGCTGCTCCGCCTTAAGAGACTGCGAACCGCATGGAGTCGCCCCCAACGTCGCAAGAGCCGGTCCGCTTCCTCCGACCGCAAGTCGAGTTCCTGGCGTTCCAACCGCTTGTTCGTCGGCAGGATGCGCTTGTAGCTTGGCCTCCATTCCGTCACCGCCAGCTGAACGCCACAAGAAAGTCTTGCGGGTTGCTCAACCAAGTTGATGTAAACCGCGGCGCCGGCAAAAATACCCGAAGTGAACGTCGCAACTATCTCTGAAACCACGCCTCAGTGTACGCCTAACGTCGCTCGTTGAGAGCCGTCCGTCCGTTCGCTTCGATCAACGCCAGCAGGCGAAATGCAAATCCGTATGCGGTCGCCCGCACTTTCCAATCGCTAGTTGTGGAGGTGAGGCCATGAAGACACAACCGTCTTATGAAGCCGTAAGCGAACGAAAGGCCATCCTACCTTTGAGCCAATCGCGGTATGGCGATATGGCTTGCGAAACTCTCTACGTTCAAAAGCATGTCCAAGGGGCAATTTTGGGGGAATCCGAGCCTGCAGCGCGGGGGATAGAAATCCACCACGTCTTGGCAAGCTACATCAACCATCTGGTCAGAACGAGGCGCGCCACGGACCTCGAAGTATTCGACGCCTTGACGAAGCGCGCTGGTGACGAGGCACGAGAAGTCCTGGAGAAGTTTCGGGGCAACCACGCCTTTGATCCGGAGAAGATCCTTGCCACGGAACTCCACATTGCCCTTGATGAAAACTTCCTTCCAATCGAGCATCAAGACGATGAAGGGCAAATCGCCGAATACGAGGGAACGCTTGACTTGGTGATGATCCATTCGCTCACCGAGGCTGAGATCGACGATTGGAAGAGCTATTACCAGGTCATCGACGCGGACACATTCCAATCAAAGCTCTATCCGCTCCTGCTGATGTGCCTCAATCCATCCCTGGAAAGAGTGAAATTCGTTTTAGAGTTCGTGCGCTATGGAGCCTCACGCTGTGCCGAATACACACGGAAGGATTTGCCCTGGCTCAAAGAATTGGCGCAGAGGGAACGGGCGCGCCAAAGAAAGCTCCACGGACTGAATCGAAGCCGCAAACTGAAGACATCCCCAGGGAGGCACTGCACCTGGTGCCCCCTTCTCTTGAATGGCTGCCCCGTGGCAGAGACAAATCCCTACGCCCGGATGACGGCTGAAAGGCGGCTTCGCTTCGCCCTCTGGCTGCAGGAAGCAGAAAAGCAGAACACCAGAGTACTCAAGAATCTCATGTTGGAACGCGGACCGATCCACTACCGTGACGGGAACCAGAATGAGCACTTGGCTGAGTTCGTGCCCGTGGAGAAGAAGTTCTATCCCTATCGCGACGCCGTTTCGATCCTTGATAGATGGTTCGGCACTCATCCCGATGAGCAGGGCCTACGGGACAAGCTGACGGTTTCGGGGCTCTCATCCGTGCTAAAAGCAAAGAAGCGCACCGAGTTGGCGCAGCAGCTGGCAGGCGTCGCGGAGGTACACTGCGAAACCGAACTCCGAATCGGACGGGAAGAAAAAAGGAATGAGGAGGGGGCAAGGCAGATGAGGAGCAAGTTTTCACGGCCCCGATTCGCGCTTGACTAACCAGCAGTTGCTCGATTCTATGCCTAGTAGGACTTGTTAGGTGCAAAAATATGACCAAGCCTTCCAAGAAAAACACACGAAAGACGCGTAGCCTGAAGAAGCCTGTCGAACCTTCCTGGCAGATTCAAACGGCAAAGGCCCGGTTTAGCGAGGTGTTTCGGCGGGCTCGGACCGACGGCCCCCAACTCATCACACGGCAGGGCAAGGAAGGTGTGGTAATGATTTCTGCCGAGCAATACGAGGAGCTTGCCGGCAAGTCCCATCAGCCGAAGAGTATTGTGCAGTTCTTCCGGGAGTCGCCGCTTGTCGGAGTCGATCTGAACTTGGAGCGCGGGAAGGATGAGGGGCGGGAAATCGAACTATGAGCGGATATTTGCTGGATACCAACTGCATCTCCGAAAAAGGGAGAGCAAGCCGCTGACGTGCCCCCGCTGAAATCACCTCTTCTTCTTCGCCGGAGCGCGTCCGAAGACATCTTTCGGACCTTCGAGCCTTCGCAGGTTCTGCAGTGCCTGGAGACCGGCTTCCACTGCCAGGCGCTCGTCGATTACACGCCTGACTGCCTCGGAGTTGCTGCAGGACTGGAGGGCCTTACGGAGTCGTTGCACTTTTCCGGGCTCGAGTAAGAGATTTGTTCGTGTCAATGCTGCTCGGCTCATGGCCCTCCTCCTAGTGTGTATGTTCAACGTAGATTAAACACAACTGCCAGAGGGTCTGCAATCCAGAGCATTCACTGCTGACCTTCCGTGCTAGTGACGTGGCCTCCCCTCCTCTTCCGCACCGCATAATCCCCCTTTGACGCTCCACTGTCTTCTGAAGGTGCAAGTGCGTCTCACTTGCCGGGGCGTTGCTGACCGCGCTTGCCGCCGTTATCACTGCTAAGGTCTGATTTGATCGTGTGACTACGGAAGAGGACGAACGTTGGCTTCCTCAGTCGTACTGGGGAGTGCTGAATGTAAGAGAAGATGCGCAGGCGCTCCAGTAATGCTACAATACTTACAACGCTTACGTTGTAGGAGAAGCCCTATGAGATCGACTCGTTCCGTTGTCATCAGCATGCGTCTGCCGACAGAGATCGGAAACCGGCTCAAGCGAATGGCCAATCGGCATGGATGGACGCCTAGCGACGCGAGCGCTCGGCTGGTTGAGGAGGGCCTCAGGCGATCGGAATTCGCGTTTATCGACTTTCGCGATTCAACTGCGGGCCGACAAGCCTACATCCAAGGGAGCACGCTCGCGGTGTGGGAGGTAATGCTCCTCGTTCAGAGCTATAGGGCCAATGTCTCCTCCGTAGCCACGCATCTCAAATGGCCTGAAGCGAAAGTCCGAGCCGCCGTCAACTACGCAAAGGCTTTTCCAGAAGAGATCGAGAACGCGCTGTCCGAGAACGCTGCGACGGATTTTGAGGCCCTGAAACACATGTTGCCACAGGCCACCGAATTCGTCCCCAGAAGGGCACCAAAGGGCTGAGATGCTCAAGCTCCTTTTGGATGAGCATATCTCGCCGACGGTTGCGGATGGTCTTCGCCGTCGCCATCGGTTGCTCGTAGTTTTTTGCATGGCGGAATGGGAAGGCGGAGAATTCTTAGGACAGCAAGACTCCGCCTGTTTGCAGCAAGCAGCTGCGCAAGGGTTGACGCTCGTTACCTACGATAGAAGGACGATTCCCCCGTTGCTCAAAGCCTGGGCAGAAGAAGAGCGAAAGCACGGCGGTGTAATTTTTGTTGACGAAAAGACCATCTCGCCATCGGACCTTGGCGGCCTCGTGCGAGTTTTGAGCAACCTCTCCAGCCAGACGGCGAAATGGGACTGGACCAATCGAGTCTGCTTCCTGCGGCGTTGATGCAATCGCCCTGCTTTGCCGAAGAGATTGCGGCCTTTCTTTTTGCCTAAGCGAGAAGCTCAACTCGCCTCGCGAAATCTCGGAGTTCCTTCTCCCGCTCCTCGGTGGAAACCCACTCTCCGAGTGTCCTGCCACACTTTGAGCATATCAGCAGGTATACCAGCTGATCGGGGTTCGGTGCGCCATAGGCATGGTCGGGGTAAGTGCGGCATTTGGAACACACGAAAACAATTGTCCCCCACGCTGTTTTTGACTCCCGCCAGCCCATCAATCATGCAGAGCCTCCGAGGAAACACAAAGTTATCCCGCCAGGCCGTCTCTGCCAAGCAGTATTGCCGCGGCTAACCCAGACCGACCCCAGGTAGTTCAACAGGATGGTTCTTCTGAGTCCATGTATATGGAATGGCCGTCCCGTTCTCAAGTCCCGCTAGGTTTTCTCTGTTTAGACCAAGTCTGCCGATCCAAGGAAAGGAGGTCTTAAGAACATGCGTTGTCCATTTTGCGGAGACAGGCGAACAGAAGTGCTCAAGACCGTGTACCGCGGTCGCAGTTCGTATCGCCACCGTCGATGCCTCTACTGCGGGTCTCGGTTCAGTACTCAAGAGAGGCCAGTTCGCTGGAGCCGTGTCGAGCGGAAGTGGCCGGGGCGTCGCCCATTGCGGAAAGGATGGGGGAGTCTGCGGACGCCAGCTCTGCGTGGGAGGTGTGAGGTTGAGACATGCGGAGTGGATTTCAATCAGGCAGGAATCAGGCGGCATGTGGACCACATCGTGCCGACAAGGCTGATCCGGAAACTAAAAGCTGGCAATCCCGATCGCCGTGAAAACCTTCAGTGCATCTGCGCAACCTGCCATGGTTACAAGCTTCAAGCTGACCACAAGTTGTGCCTAGGCGATCAGCTGGGCTACCTCCAGATTCTTCGCACCCACAGTTTTGATCTTGGACGAGTCGAGCGGGCTCTGGCGCTGTACGGGCTATGAATCTCGCAGGAAACAGCTGCCGAAGAGCTCAGCTTGGCAGGGTCGTGGGCAAGCACCCCACGGCCCCGGCACCCGAGCGGCAGCAGCTCCTCGTTTATCTCAACGAATCAATGCGTGTCGCGCAGGTCTTAAGCACAGATCGCGCGCAGAACCAGCATGCAAAAGAGTAGGAGAGTCGATGCCCGGCGTAGGATCCCCCCGCGTAACCGAGATTCTTTTACGCCAGCAGCCAGATTATGTCAAATAGATAATCACGTTTGGTAGTACTGTGCGTGTATCCTATTTCTTGACACGTCCACTGTGAGTACGTAGACTCCACACCCGGAAGGGCGTTCGGCCATATCCCACGTTCCTCTGAGAGGGAAGACTGGGAATGACCCCACGGAGGGGAAGACGCCCTTCACACTTCAGGAGGACTCAAATGAAGCCCAGTCGGTCAGTGAGGATCGTCCAACCTGAGCGGTCGTCTCTCCTGTTTGGGACAGCGTTTTGCCTTGTTCTTGCTCTAGTGCTTCTTTCGATTCTCTTAGCGCCTATCCTCGGGCACCAATGATTCTACACAATTGAGCTTGTGGCCTCCTCGGGGGATTGATCTAATCTGTCTCTCGAATCAGCAATTCTGAGGAGGGGGAGGCTGACGATCCCTGTGAAGAGTAGGTTGTTCTGTCTGCTGCCGACTGATGCGTGTTCTGGCCCATGAACTGTGCGGCTCTTTCTGCCACTTCATAGCAGCTTGGCCCGACCTGGTTCCAACTGAATTTGCCAGTTTGCTAGAAGTCGGCCTACCCCTCACTTTGACCCTTGAGCAAAACGGGAGCAGAGAGCCGTGATCGGCCGAGCAGTCTTCTTTCGTTTGGATGAGGAGACGACAACCGAAGGGAAGGAGGGGTGGTCGATGCGTTGTCCATGAAACAGAAGCGTTGCCTGCTGCTCAAGGAATAGAAAGCTCAACCATTACTTGCAGTCTGACCCACAGGGACGATAATAGGCAGCCCTGTAGCCGGCCTTCAGTGCCTCACACTCGCTCATATATTTGCCCTGTTTTGTTGTTCCGTACCAGCGACTTCCAGGACAATGGTAAATACCGCTGTTCGTGTTCACCCATACTCTGATTTCATTCTTCTTGGTGCTGTCTTGAGTTGTCGGAGTTGCTTGCGGCGCAGGAGCAGACACAGGTCCGCTTATCAGGATGAGCCCAAGCAGTGTAGCGGCGATGAGGCGTAGGTATTTCACGGTGCCTCGCATTCAGCGGAGAATTGCTGCGACGTATATACTCTCGTTGGATAAAGTGGTCAAGTGGCGGACTATTTGCTTTCTATTTGTCTCAATGGAATAATCCTCTCATGATTGTTGGTAACCGCCTCCGCGAACTTCGCGAGGAAAAGAAGCTCACTCAGGGCGACATTGAAAAGCGGACAGGCCTAGTTCGGCCTTACATTTCTCGCGTCGAAAATAATCACAGTGTTCCGAATATCGATACTCTGGAGAGGATGGCGCGGGCTCTGGAAGTTCCAATGTATCAACTTTTCTACGATGGCGGGGATCCGCCCAAACCGCCGATCCTGCCCAGGGGCAAATCGTCGGACGGAATCGCGTGGGGTAGCTCAGGCGAGGATGCTCAGTATTTGGACAAACTGCGCCGTCTGTTGGGCAAGTCCAGCGAGAAAGACCGCAAGCTTTTGTTGCACATGGCGCAGAAAATGGCCAATAGCTAGGGCTCTTTGGCGGAAAACGAATTAACTATCATAGGCCATCTTGCATCGATCCGTTCCAGGACAAAGGCGGCATCATCAATTGCTCTGTCCACTAAAAATCCTTTCGCCATATTCGGCCTATTGGGGTCCAAATCGATCAGCTTCCGCGCAGCCAAAATCGTTGCCGCAAACAGAATGGCGAACTTTCGTTCCACGCTCACGCGAAGACTGCCGCACGTCTTCCGCGAGGTTACGCACCGAGTAACCTCTCAACTTCTTTGATGAGTTCATTGCAGCGGCCCTGAATCTCGTAGTTGAATTCTTCTTCCGCAGTTGCTTTCAAGACAGCCTTAGCGCTCTGATTGTGGACTGTGCAATGAACTTGTTCAATTCTCGCCGGGATACTATTCAGTCCCTGCCGCCGAATCTCTTATCTTTCCCCGAAGCAGTGGAGGATGAACTTGCTTGCCTACGACCTTAAACCTGACTTTGCTCAACAACATATGTCAAGGACCTGTCAATTCGCCATGATCTTCACTCGACTGTCGAATACCCGGTAATCTGTAAACTGCCCGCGACACCAGTAAACCTTCTTGTTGCGGTCGGCCTGTGTATAAATGGTGAGAGGGATAAGCCGTGGAGTCTCATTTAGCTGGAGCCATCCATAGGTCACTACACTCTGGTAGGCTTGCCATTTGCCGAGAAGGTCGAGGTGCTCCGACATGCGAAGGATGTTAGTGTCTTTGTCGGTCCAGACTTCCCCATGACAGGCAACATTATCAATCCTGTTGACTTCGAAGAATAAAAGATCGGAGATTACTTGAAATCTACATACACCGTCCTCGATGTCGGCCCAATACTGAAAAACCTTCATCCGCTGGCCGTTGACCACCACGTCGGCAGCCTGATGAATTTTCAACCCGAGTTCTGTTCCAACCATTTCGGGCAGTCCCGACCACTCATCACCGGGCCTTATTGCGTTGTTCAAGCGAGGGAAAGGCACGTCCCGTAACTCACTCTTGCCATCCGGATACTCTCGGAATCGTTGATCGCCGTCGATAACCTGGACTTCATACTCGGCCTCAGCGGAAGGCTCCTTGTCTCCCGATCCCCATTCGAAAGTCTGCACCGCAATAAAGTTCTTCATACTGTCCGCCAGAAGCTGTGCCTTCTTACGTAGCACCTTGACCTCGGGGGACTCCTCAACGCGGTGTTGCAGCCCCGTATGCGCTGGTACGAAGATGTCCGCCGAAACTGGTGAGATTTCGTTGCCGGGGAATAGTTTCTGCGCAAGGAACGGCTGCGTTTGACTCACGAAGTCTGCAAGGGTTTGAACTGGTACAGCCAGCGCCATCGATTCAGCGGTCCCACTCAGAATTCCTACAACCTTTTCTGTTTTCCGATCCACGACGATGCCGCCGCTTGCTCCACCCCGAATTGGTTTGTCGGACTCGTAGTCAAAAGCGAGAAGGCCCGATGTCGTCGGGCCTTTGAATATGGCGGGAAACCGGGTTAGTTTGCGAATCGGATTGATAATTCCCTTGGGATAACCGTAGATATCAACTTCTTGTCCATCCTCCAGCTCATCGAGGCTGAGAGTAAGGCCATGATGATGAGGCAGCGAGTGACGTAACTCAAAGACGGCAAGGTCTCGACCTACGGCATACGGCAGCACGTCGCCGTTCGGCAGGGCGTTCGCAGTTGCGTCTTTATCATGCGGACCTGTGGCAAGATAGCGTTCGAAAATCTTTTCTCCTTTGATCTTATGAGTCCGCGTGGCCATAGCCACATGGTAGTTGGTTGCTATAAATCGGCATGGCGCGTCCAAGCAGAAGCCCGTACCGAAGGTAGCACTCAGGTCGATTGAGGGGTCGAGCATACCAGTGATACCAGGTTTTACCAACGGAGTGATGTTCACAGAGGTAATAGGAACAACGACCTCGCTAAAATCCTGAGTGTGTTCCACCATGGAAGAAGGCGGGACTGTCGAGAAAGTCGACGAGGCTGTTTGGGCCGCCGCGATGGGTGATAGGCAGGAACATGCGATTAAGGTCGGAATGATCTCGCGCAAAATCATCATCAGATATCGCCCGACTCCGAATCAGTCGGGTTCTGATCCGGCAAGCGTTGCAACGCAACTTTTCCGCTATATTGGATCGCATAGGCCGAACGTGTTGAAAAAATAGGTAGCCTTGCTTAGTTTTCCTACCATGCTGTTTTGAGATCAGGCACCACCAACGGTCATCGTGTGTTTCTCCCTTCTGTGGGAGTGGAGCCGCGTCCGATACTGAAGGCTCTAAGTTGGTAGATTGGAATTCTCGGAGGCTCGCGGTGTGATGGTGAAAAATGCAGCTGCATTGCAACTGAGGTATGACCGAAGGTTATTCATGAAGCTCGATAGTCACTGGCAAGGGAAGTTTTGGGTAGGAATTATTTACAAAATGCTAAGAAATCATTCCATTAACTCGACAGGGACAAAGGTGCAGATGATCCCGGCCTTCTCATGCTCAGAAATAGTCAGGATTCTCGAGAATTCTTTTTTGCTCTCGAGAAAGGAGATCATGCTTCCTTTAAAGCCGTACTGATTGCGATGGATTCGGATGAAGAACAATTCCTGGCTGCCTTCCGTTCTGCTATTTGTTGCAGGATGCTTCCGCTTCAGATGTCGTCTCCGCTATACGCGCTGTTTCCCGCGGTGAAGCCGCCTGCCCTCTGCAGCTTTGCTACACGTTATTCCGTCTTGTCGCTCAAACGGCCAGGGAGATGCCTCTCCAAACCTCTAGTACAAAGCTTGATCTCACCTTGCGCCAGTAGCAATTGGTCTCTCTCGTGGCCAAAGGGCTCACCAACAAGGAAATTGCTTCTCGCTTGAATCTTTCCGAGTTTAGGGTGAGAAATCACATTCATCGAATCTTGCAACAGGTGGACGCCGGGAGTCGGAGTGAGGCCGTGGAAACCATTCGCGCTTACGGCTACTCGATCAGTTCATAACTATGGGCTAGTGCAGTTCTACCGGCAGGGGATAAACCCAAGTTGGCAAGGCGGCACCGTCAAGGCGATCCGCTTCTCCTGGTCGTTAGCATACTGCATGAGCCATTGGCGCTCGCTTGTGCTCTTGTTGCGACCGTTGCACGCTCTTTAAGTTTTGCACCTCTCCAGCAGATGCATTTCTTCGTTGGCTTCCGGGTCTTAAGCGATCGTCGTGTTCATTACTTTTATCTCAATCTCAAGCCGAAGTGTACGCCTTCCCGATGTCACCAAAGCGAATGGAGCACCACGGGCGATCTGCTTCGTAAACCGAGCACGATCGGGCAATATGCCCGCACGAGGCCCAAGGCCTGATAGTAAATTATCGAGCGGCGGGGGCGACCCAGCTTTCCGACCTCTATCCCAAGAGAGGCGGGAATAGATGACCCCACTTGATTGGATCGCCTCCCCCGCAGTGCTTGTCGAAAAAAATCGCCTTCCGGCGCCTCGGATTTACCGGCCGAGTGAAATTTTCTTCGCTTGTTCTTCCTTCCCGACCGAGGCGCGCTGGGCTATAACTGGAAACGCCGATGAGACGGCCAGCGCGAAACCCAGGCATTCTATCAGCCTCTCAGCGTTACCCGCATGGCGCATTCAAGTTCGACCAATCGAGCCGCGTGCTGAAAACAGAAAAAAGAGATGTACAATGCCGCGCTCGATGGTAAAAAATGCCGAATTCCGGTTGCAAAATATCGACACTGCTTTGGCTAAGCTATGAATAAGAGGACCTTTATCAAGCTCTTCTCAGCGGTAATGGCAAGCCCGGCTGTCTCACCTCTCTTAACCTGGACAGCCAAGGACAAACTCAAGAATTGGGCGGGCAATCTCGAATACAGTACTGACCGCTTGTACACTGCGAACTCGCTTGAACAGGTGCGTGGTTGCGTTAAGAAACGGAGCAAACTGAAGGTGTTGGGAACACGCCACTGCTTTAACAACATCGCGGATAGCATGGATAACTTCCTGTCCTTGAAGTCGATGGACAAGGTGGTTGCGTTAGAACCGGAGGCACGCACGGTGACGGTCGATGCAGGCATGACTTATGGTCAACTGTGTCCACTCCTCCATAGCCAGGGCTTTGCGCTGCACAATCTGGCCTCGTTGCCTCATATTTCGATTGCTGGAGCGTGCAGCACCGCAACCCATGGTTCGGGTGAAAAGAATGGCAATCTGGCCACGGCAGTCTCAGCACTTGAAATCGTCACGGCGTCGGGCGAGGTGGTTAAGCTATCCCGCCAACAGGACGGAGAAGCGTTTCTGGGAGCAGTCGTTGGGCTTGGTGCGCTGGGCGTAATCACAAAGGTCACGCTCGATATTCAGCCAACCTACATGATGCGGCAGTACGTGTACGAAAACCTGCCGCTCAGTGCAGTGAGAGAGCACTTTGACGGCATCGAATCAAGTGGTTACAGCGTCAGTCTTTTTACCGACTGGCAAAACCAGCGGATCAACGAAGTTTGGATCAAAAGTCGCGTTGAAGCGGGACAAGGGTTTGACGCGACCCCAGAATTCTTCGGGGCGAAACGTGCTACCAGGAATCTCCACCCCATTGCGGAGCTTTCCGCCGAGAACTGTACGGAACAAATGGGCGTTCCCGGGCCTTGGTATGAACGACTGCCGCACTTTCGCATGGGCTTCACGCCTAGCGCGGGTAAAGAGTTACAAACTGAGTACTTCGTTCCCCGTGAGCATGCGGTCGAAGCAATTCTGGCGGTTGAACGACTGCGCGATCAGATCCGTCCCCATTTGATGATTTCGGAAATCCGTGCGATTGCTGCCGACAGTCTATGGTTGAGTCCTTGTTACAAACAGCCTTGCGTGACCATTCACTTTACTTGGAAACAGGACTGGCCAGCGGTCAAAATGTTGATGCCATTAATTGAAAAAGAATTGCGTCCATTTAAGGCTCGGCCGCACTGGGGAAAGCTGTTTGCTATGCCGTCCACAGAGCTGCGATCTATTTACGAGAAATTGCCCGACTTTATCCAATTGAGCAAGAAATACGACCCGCATGGCAAATTCCGCAATGAATTCCTGAGCACGAATATCTTCAGCGCTTGATGCTTGTTTCCGCTCCGGCGTGATGGGCTATCTGCTCAAAGATGCTTCCGCCCCGGACGTCGCCGCCGCTCAACAAAGAGTGCGGATGGAAGGATGGCGACATAGTCGGCTCGAAGACGAGGACCACAGGAAGGAGATGAAAAACCGACTTGACTCACCGGTCTTCTCATGGAAGGAGTTACCCAGGGAGAGTCGTTCCGATGTCGGGACTTCTCCGGTCCATTCTACGCTTGACTCTAGTATGAGTAGGTATAGACTACCTGCGTATAACACATAGTTCTGTACTATACTCAGTGATAGATAACCGTGAACCGCTCTGACCCCAAGACTCGACGCAGAAGCCAAAGGGCCATGCGTCAACTTGCCGTGCTTGTCAGGGCCAACGTGCCTGACGGAAGATATCTTCAAGTACAAGCATTTACCTTGGTAGTGAATGCCCACGGTGGTTTGTTGGAATCCCCCTTAGAGATGACCACCAATCAGAGAATAACAATAATCAACCCGCAATCGCGCAAAGACGTTGGTTGCAGGGTGGTCCGAATCGAGAAACCATCCTCGGGTTTGTTCCAAGCTGCTTTCGAATTTGACCAGCGTAGCGCCCGTTTCTGGCCAATTGCCTTCCCCTTGACGATTGGGGTGCAGCGGAGGAGGTAGCAAATGATAATAGGTGAACGCCTGCGGAGCGAGGAGGACATCTATGATTGTAGGTGAGCGCCTAAGAGAATTGCGCGAAGCGAAGCATCTTTCACAAGGGGACATCGAGAAGCGCACAGGTTTGCTCCGGTGCTACATCTCGAGAGTTGAAAACGGGCACACCGTTCCGGCTATCGAAACACTGGAGAAAATGGCCCGAGCGCTGGAACTTCCGCTCTACCACCTGATGTACGATGGCGACGAAGTGCCAGAGGCCCCACCTGCAATCGCTTCGAATCGAGATAAGTCACAAGCATGGGGAGTTGGCGGTAAAGACGCTCGCTACTTTCAGAAGTTGAGACGGCTTCTTGCAAAGATGAACTCCGACGACAGGAAACTGCTCCTGCATACGGTTGAGAGAATGGCGCGCGGTAAGGGTTAACGCGCGTGCTTATTGGAAAACGGCAAGCGACTCGTAAAGTTTGGTGCTGACCACGGGGTCCACTTGCTGGCGTACAACGTGCGCAGCACGGGAAGGATGCATCGCGTGACGATTTAGTCCAGCGCCTTGCTGATCGCGGTGCAGCGCGTTAAGGTGCCTATAGGAGAAACGGCTGCGTGGCACGCTTTCGCTACTTGGGCGCAGGACCTGGTGAGAACGATTCATGGACGGAAGCCGAGGGATCGGTTCAGCGGGCGGGCGCAAAAAGAAGCGGACCGCCGCAGATGTTTTTTCTTGCTCCTTGACGATCGACCGAGAAAGAGTTCTGCGCGTTTTCAGTGCGCCTTTCCGCCGGTATAATCCAAACATGGTAACCATTGAATTAAGAAACTCGGGTTCAGCGTATCCGAGTCTTACATGATTTCTTCTCCCGACCTTACGCTCCGCGTGGTCACCATCGATGACGACGTGCAACATCTCAAGTTCATCTCGACCGTTCTCTCCAGCGATCAGGTTGTGGTTTCAACGGCTCCAGACCCGCATGCCGGGCTGGATCTGGTCCGAAAGGAGCGCCCTCATCTAGTTCTAGTGGATTTGATGATGCCCGGGACGACCGGAATCGAACTGCTCGAGAAGATCCTGGAGGTCGATCCTAATGCCGAGGTCGTTTTGCTCACTGGCCAATACAGCACCGAGTCCGCCGTGGAAGCCATCCAGAAGGGGGCCGCCGACTACCTAACCAAGCCCGTGGACGTTGAGAAGCTTCAACAACGCGTCGAATCACTTCTCTCGGAAGTGCGTAAGGGTCAGCGTTGTTTCGAGCTAGAGAATGAACTTCTGGAGAACTCTCAGTTTGCGGCGATGGTGGGGCACAGTCCCGCGATGCTCGAAGTATTTCATCGTATCCGGCGTGTTGCACCGCATTTCCGTTCCGTGCTGTTGACTGGCGAAACAGGAGTTGGCAAAGAGCTGGCGGCTCAAGCGCTGCACCGGCTGAGTCCGGTTGTTTCAGGGCCGTTTGTGACCTGTAATTGTTCAGCAGTCGTCGAAACTCTCGCGGAGAGTGAACTTTTCGGGCACGTGAAAGGAGCTTTTACGGGAGCTGTCCAGGATCGGATCGGCTTGTTTGATGCAGCCAACGGCGGAACCATTCTATTGGATGAGATAGGTGAGCTTTCCCTGGCATTGCAAGCGAAACTCCTCCGAGTACTGCAAAACCAGGAGATCCAGCGCGTAGGTTCTGCGGCGTTTCGTCGCGTGGATATCAGAGTGATTGCAGCAACGCACCGGGATCTCCGATCCATGGTAAAAGGTGGACGGTTTCGTGAAGATCTCTTCTACCGCCTCTCTATGGTACACATCAAACTCCCTTCGCTGGCCCAAAGAAAGGAAGACCTGCCTCTGTTCGAACGGCATTTTATAAAGCGGTTCGCTCAACAATACGGGAAGCCAGTGGGCGGGATCACTAGGCGTGCGCAGGCATTGCTAGCCAGGTATTCCTGGCCGGGAAACGTGAGAGAGCTTGAAAACGTGCTGGGAAGCGCTTGTATGACGACCGAGGGCGAAACAATCGACGTTTCAGACCTTCCCGAGTACATCCGCGTGCAACAGTCGATCGAAGTTCGCGATGAGATTCGCGGTGAAGAAACTTTCCCCACACTCGAACAGGTAGAAAGGGCCCATGCGGTCCGTGTGCTCGAATACGCAAGCGGCAACAAAGTGCGCGCCGCCGAACTGCTTGGAATCAGCAGGACAAAGCTGTATCGTATTCTAGGCGAGAGCGATTCTTCGGCCACCGACCGGACTCCGCCTGCAAACCCGCGGCAAAGCCCCGGTTGATCCTAAAGCACCTGCAGTTGCTGGTTTGCGGCAAGCTGTTTCTGATAATGGAAATTTTTCACTTTGCCTGGATTTCTTCGCTCTCATTCGGAGATGTGAATTCTATCTTCGCAACTGGCACAAAAATCGTACAGGTCAGAATGGCAGGTCATGCGCTACCCTCACCGGGCGGCGGGATGTGCGGTCTAGCGTCGATTGGGCGCCTTGGAACCACGAAAATCTCGGTTAGCCTTCGAAAGTGCGACTGTCAAGGGAATTTTCGCCCCAGCTGAAACAGGGATCACGATACCTCGCCGGCCAGCTTCGTTCGAGCCCCTTCCACCTTCAGCAACTAGCTCCTCAACGGCTGCCACGCACGCATCCTGTCTTAATTGAGGACAGTGCTTGTTTTTAAGACAGTCCCCGTTTGTTTCATAAGAGCCAAGGATCGAGAGCTATCGCTGTAAGTAACTGCGAACGCAGCAGATAGCTGAAATCCGAGGAATGGGCCAACGGGTGCTGTATTCCACTGCGTGCTACACCCTATGACAAGACCTGAGGGTTACATGAATCCAGCGGGAAAAGATTTCAAAGTACTGATCATCGATGACTCACCGGTATCTCGCAAGCTGGTGGAGTTGCCGCTGGCCAAGAAGCAGTACAAGCTGATCTTCGCGAAAACGGGCCAAGAGTCAACAAAGCTCTTCGAGGAACAGCGCCCGGATCTGGTGATTTTGGACTGGGGAATGCCTAACCTTTCCGGAGAAGAGATGTGCCGGCGGATTCGAGCGAGTTCGCGAGATTCTTACTGTTACATCATCGTAATGCCCGGCGGCACCGGCAGCGATTGTCTTGTCGCAGCGCTAAATGCCGGTGCCGACGACTATCTGACGAAGCCTTTCCATCGCGGTGAACTTATGGCGCGAGTGGCTGTGGGCATCAGGAGCATCGAACTCCATCGGCAGCTGAAAACGAAAACTATGCTCATGGAAAGGCTTGCTCTCACCGATGCTCTCACGGGATTGCCGAACCGCCGAGCCATAGAAACTTGGGCGGCTGGCCAGCTAAGTGGCGCCGCCAGGCACAAGTTCTCTTGCTGGGTCGTGGTGGCCGACCTCGATCATTTCAAACAGGTGAATGATACCTTCGGTCATGATGCCGGCGACGCAGTTCTCCAGAGATTCTCCAAGATTCTAAAGGCTAACACCAGGACCAGCGATCTTTGTGGACGCCTTGGCGGAGAGGAATTTCTGCTGGTCCTGACATATGCGGCGAAGCACGACGCGCTGGCGGTTGTCGAACGTATCCGCACGCAACTTGACAGGACGCCTTTCACATTTGGAGGGTGCACGATGCGAGTGACCGCGAGTTTCGGCCTAGCCGGCTTTGAAGGGCACCAGAAGCCGTCGATTTTCAGCAAGCTTCAGGCGCTCGCTGATGAAGCGCTGTATGCGGCAAAACGCGCGGGGCGCAACCGCGTTGAACTGGCCGCCGCCGCAGCCTGCTGAAGACCATGCGTCTCAGCTGGCACAAGGCAGGTTGTAATCTTTCATGAGGTTATGTCATGCAAGCAATCGAGAAACCAACGGCAAAAGCCATGCGGCGTAGCCTTCGTATACCGAAAGAAGTCGCTATTCTTCTGATTGGCTCCGACGCACGGGGCAGGGAATTTGTGGAGCAGACGAAGACCGTCGTCCTCAGCCGGCACGGCGCAGGTATCGTGTCAATGCATAGGCTCGGCGTTGAGCAGGAGCTCATCGTAATTCGAGAAGAATGTAAGCGAGAGGCAGAGATTCGAGTTGTCGGCGAGATCGGTTCAGAAGATGGCCTCTACACCTACGGCGTGGCTTTTCTCGATCCGGACATCGATTTCTGGGATTTCTGGGGCGTCGAGTTCGGCTCCCCAACAGATCCCGGAGCATCCGAGCCCTGCATGGTGCTTCAGTGCAACATGTGCGGCCGCCGTGAAGCCATCAGCCCTGACGCCATGGAATCGGAGATCTATGCTGTCCACGACGGCCTTCTTCGCGATTGCAAACAGTGTCACAGGTCAACTCTCTGGAAGCGAACTTCCGGGGAGGCTCCCGGCAATCTTGACATGCCCGAAGCCGCCGCTGTTTCGGCCGAGCTTACTCCTCCGCTGGAACCCATCCCCCCGCCCGCAGCCTCCAAGAACAGGCGCAAACATATGCGTATCAACGTGAATTTCGCCGGGCGTGTCAGCAATCATGGCTTTGAGGACGATATCGTTGTCTGTGAAAACATCTCACTCGGCGGTCTTTGTTTCAAAAGTAGCCGGTTCTATCAGAAAACGACAGCCATCGAAGTCGCAGCTCCCTATACTCACGGCTCACCCGACATTCCTGTTTCCGCTCGAATCGTCTACGTCATGGAACTCCCTGAAGAGAAGATGTTTCGCTATGGCGTCCAGTATCTTCATCCGGCGAAAGACGGCCGCTCTCCGGCACCCCTTTCCGCACTCTAGCGTTTTCCAACTCGAGCGCTTCAGCGTTGCTACCCTCCGGCGCCTTTCGGAGTGCCTGGAAGCGTTCACCGGCAAGCACGATTCAATTTCCTATTCCAAAACCCAATGCCCGCGCCTCTCGGTGAATCGGCAGGCATACCGCGGGTACGGCGTCTCCTCCCACTCCGACCGGATAATCTTCCCTTTCCCAACCTGGTCATCCTGAGCCCCCACTAGATACACGTCTACTGCGGAACTCTGGGACAATGCGACAGCACACGCACACAGAAAGGCGCTACGGCTGACGTTCTCGGTAGTCGTCAGAATTCCAAATGGCCGTCCATCCTCGTCTGTTCCGGTGAGCCTGAGCGGGACCCTCAGCCGAACGCGCACCTCAGATCGCCTTTCTTTACGCCGGGTCTTCAAGAAACCTGAGAGTTGCATTCGAAGAGCCTCGAAGTCCACCGGCTTTTCAAAATAAGCGACTGCGCCTAAATCGCGGCAGAACTGTTTGGTCTTGTCGCCAGCTTCTCCGCTGATGACCAGCACTGGGATCAATTGCGTTGCACTGAAGGACGTAAAGGTTTGGCAAAGTTCAAACCCGGAATACTTGGGCATCCGCAAATCCAATAGAATCGCATCTGGCTTGTGCTCCAGCGCTAGAGCCAGCGCATGTTCTGGCTCTCCCGTATCAACAATTTTGTAGCTATCAGAGAGGCTCAGGCGAATCAGGCCCCGCATGGCGGCGTCATCATCCACAACGAGAAGTGTGTTCATCTCTTCCTCTCCCGGTTATCTTTCGTTCTCTCAGTCCTGGCTTGCAAGCTCATCAGTTCCTGGCCCGCCTCCTGCGGTCTTTCCCTGTCCAGCACCTCGCGCACCTTGCCGATCAGCGCATCTTCCGTGAATGGTTTATTGAGAAGAACCGTGCCCCGTTCTAGCACCCCGTGGCCGGCAATAAAGCTGTCGGTGTACCCCGACATATACAAGACCCGCATGGCCGGCTGTTTTGGCTGCAATTTCTCCGACAGAACCCTTCCATTCATGCCAGGCATGACGACGTCCGTCAGGAGGAGATCGATTTTCGCCGAATGACGGGCTTCCACCTCCATGGCTTCCTCCCCGTTCTGGGCAACGAGCACGCGAAAACCATGGGATTCGAGAAACGACCGCGTCAGCTTTCGAAGCGACTCGGCATCCTCGACTAGCAGGATTGTTTCTGACCCGCCGGTCGTTTGTGCCAGGGGCGTGGTCACCGCCACGGTCGTGGCTGTTTCCTCGATCCTGGGCAAGAAGATCTGAAATGAAGCTCCCTGTCCAGGCTTACTGTCAACCCAGATATAGCCGCCGCTCTGTTTTACTACGCCGTAAACTGTGGCGAGGCCCAATCCTGTACCCTTCCCCAACTCCTTGGTCGTGAAAAAAGGTTCGAAAATATGGGCGAGCGTCTCGGCGTCAATACCGATCCCTGAGTCAGTGAGTGCCAGCATGACATAATGGCCAGGTTTCGCTCCCGGATGCTGCCATGCATACGCCTGGTCCAACTCGACGTTTGCGGTTTCTATAAGCAACTTGCCGCCTTGCGGCATGGCGTCGCGAGCGTTAACAGCCAGGTTCATAATGACCTGTTCGATTTGGCCTTGATCGGCTTTCACCATTCCCAAGTCCGCATACAAGGATGTGCTGACGGCTACGTCTTCTCCGAGCAGCCTGGGGAGCATCTTGGCCATGTCGAGAATGAGGTCATTCATGTTCAGGACTGCGGGCGTGAGGATTTGCTGGCGGCTAAAAGCCAGAAGCTGCCGCGTCAGCGATGCCGCCCGCTGCCCGGCCTTCTCGATTTCCTCTGCATGCTCGAGCAGCGCACTTCCGGGATCCAACCTTCGTTTGAGCACCTGGCTGTAGCCGATGATGACACCAAGAAGATTATTGAAGTCATGGGCGATGCCCCCGGAAAGACGCCCAACCGCTTCCATCTTTCCCGCCATCTGCAGCTGGCGTTCGAGGATTCTCCTTTCCGTCACGTCCTCGGCAAACACATCGAAGCAGGGCACACCCAGATGTTCCTCCTTCACTCTTCTCCCAGTGCACCGGACGGTGATGGGCGCTCCATCCCTGCGCTTCAATCCCACTTCAACGTCCTTGAACTCGTTTGCGCTGTCCAGCAGTTCCTTCAGCTTTTGAAAGTCCGAAGGGTTTTTGAAGATTTCAGTATCGAAGTTGGCTTTGAGCAGCTCGTCGAGATTCTCGTATGCCAGCATCTTTTCTAGCGCGGGATTTGCCCTGAGAAGCGTGCCGTCGGTGGCAGCGCGGAAGATGCCGTACGGGGCGTCTTCGATCATGGACCGAAAGCCGGATTCGGTCAGGCGGAGAGTCTCTGCGGCCTCTTTGCGTTCCGTGATATCGCGGTTCACAATGACCAATCTTTCGGGCTCGCCGGCAGAAGATCGGATGACGCTGGCCTTCGATTCCACTACGCGCCAGCTACCGTCTTTGTGACGAATGCGGTATTCAAGAGGTCTGCCCACCCCTGTGCGCTGCGCTTCGGCAGCAGCCTCTCGAACGCGGATGCGGTCACCGGGGTGAATCTGGTCGAAAGAAGACGAACTCTTCAGCTCTTCGGCGGTGTAGCCCAGCACTTTGTGATACGAGGGGCTGTTGTAGAGCCGGTTCCCCTCCATGTCGACAACCGCAATCATGTCGGCTACATTTTCGCCGATAAGCTGAAAGAGTTCTTCTCGCTCGAACAAGCGTCTGCGGGTGCGGTGGAGCTGGAGTTGCTGGTAGATGGTGTACAAATCGAAGAGCAATACGATGCCTACCAGTCCCCACATTGCTCGCTGCAAGGTAAGGGCAGACTCGGTCTTTTCGCCAGAATGCAAGAGCGGCGGCAGGAAAGACATGATTCCGGCCGTCAATAACAGGGTAATGAGTACGGCTGAAGCCCAGAGCCACCACTCACGATGCTCGATGCGGCGAAGGCGGTCCTTGGTTTTTCCTGGTCCTTTTCGGAGAGAATCCGCAACACTCGGTTCTGAAATAGTGACGGTGCTGGTGCTATCGGCCATCTTCCACCGTGGTGAGACCGGATTCGAAGCTTTTGATTTCATGGAGCGAAGGATGGTGTTGCACCTCAAAATCCCCCTGTTCATCTTGACTCGCGCAAAACCATTTCAATCAACCCCAGCGTCCACAGGGGATGAGATACCTCCAGAGACTTTAGGCAAAATTGGCCCCTCTGTTTATCGAATTCCGATTCTGGTCGCAAAACCAAGCAGACCCAGCCCGATGGTCACCAAGGTGTCAGTTGCTATTGCTTGCCGGCCGAATGACCCAGGCCAAGCCATTTAATCGGAGCGGGCAGGCGTCAGACCGCAGACTGAAAAATCACTCAAGTCAGTAAACAGCCTGCACGGGCGTACTCGCTGCGTTTCGCGGATACTTCCCCTTTAATGAGGGAAACGCGAACGGAAGCCCTGACAAGAAGCTGCGGCCCAAGGGATTCTTTGCTGAGCCTCTTTGGTAACCCTGCTTGATTTGTTTCCGAACCATAATACGTTAAAGCATGAAAGTCCCTGTTGCGAGCGGATCATTAGATCGTTGGAACAACCGGCAAGGAAGCCTTCGAAGGAGCGTTTGTGGGATACGGTCGTGGCCAACAGATCAGCTCAAGCAGACGGTTATTCGCTGCTGAAATCCGGGCTACCGAGTTGGACTCCGGCAGGGAGATTTGGGGAGAGACTGTGAATCTGAGCAAGGGCGGTTGTTACGTCCGCACTCATCAACCATTCTCCCAGGGCGCGCTGCTCGCAATAGAAATCAGAAACCATGGAGCGCGTTTTCTTACGGATGCCACGGTTGCATACACCCTCGAGTCGAAGGGAATGGGCCTTTCTTTCGTAAATGTACCGACCAATGAATTCCCCATTCTCGAAAACTGGCTTTCCTCCGCCGGAGAGGAAAGATCGACGGATGCGTCACGAGAAGCAAAACTGTAGCAACTTCAATTCCCTCTGCTCCCAAAATTTGGGCTTCTTTCATAGCTTCCTTCCACTCGTTCGAACCCGCTCCCGGGAATGTCGATGGAACGGCGGATTTCCTTCCAGCTCTCAATTGCGATGCCCAGGAAAGCATCGGTCACGCGCGAATCATAATGGCTTCCCGACCCGCGGCGGATTTCATCGTGGGCCTCTTCAAAGGAGAGCGCCGAACGATAGGGCCGATCGGATGTCATCGCATCCACGGTGTCTGCAACGGCAAATATTCGCGCTCCAATCGGAATGTCCGCTGTTCTCAGGCCTCGAGGATAGCCGCCGCCATCGCAACGCTCATGGTGTGTCAGGATAATTTCCGCGGCATCGCCAAGGAAAGCCATGCGTTTGACTAGATCAAACCCCAGCTGCGCGTGACTTCGCATGATAATCCACTCTTCCTCGGTAAGAGCTCCGGGCTTCAACAGGATCGCGTCGGGGATTGCCAATTTACCGATGTCATGCAGCCATGCTCCCATGGCGATGGTTTTTAGCTCATGCTCCGCGACTCCCATTTCTTTCGCGATTCTAGTTGAATACAGAGTGACCCGCTGCGAGTGTCCAGACGTTTCACTGTCACGAAGATCGATGGCTGCGCCCAGAGCCTCGAGCGTATCCTCATAGCCGCGCTCGACTTTCCAAAGCGCCGTTTCAAGTTGCCCCGTTCGCTCTTTGACCATTTCCTCGAGGTTCTGACGGTAATTCTCCACCTCCCGCTCCAGGCGTTTCTTTTCCAAGGCCCGCTCAAGGCTTGCCATAACAATTTCAATCTGCAAGGGCTTGACGAGATAATCGTCGGCACCTTTTTTCATCGCTTCTATGCCCACTCGAATGTCGTCCACGCCCGTCATCATGAGGAAAGCCAAATGCCGGTATCGCTGCCGCACCTCCGCCAGGAAGGCCATGCCTGAGATCCCGGGCATTTGAAGGTCACAGAGCACCGCATCGACGGGTTCTGTCTCAAGGGCCATCCGCCCCTCTTCTGCGCACGCAGCCACCTTGCACGCAACTCCCGCTTCTCCCAGCATTGTCATTAGCAGTTTCCTGGTCGAGAGTTCGTCGTCTACGATCAGTACGCGGGTGGCACCAGAGGGAGTCGAGTGGGCCGCGCCCGTTCCGCCATCTTTTTTCGTCTCTCCAGGTGCTTCGATCTTCATCTCCAAAGGGTCCCTTTTCTCGTCCAGAATTCTTCTGAGTTTTTCTGCCAGCACCAATGTTCCCTAAGGCTTCTGCAGGATTGCCAGCTGCGCTTGTGACTGCGCAGCGATTAAATTAACCTCCGTTGCGTAGCTGGTCGCAAAAATTGCCGCGCATGCATCCTCCACACATACGGAGAGGTGGTAAGCTGTCTCACTCGACGCAGGCCAAGCCCCCAAGAGCAACGCAGTTTTTATTTCAAGCCAGAAGCCGGGAGTTGGTCACGGAGATCTCCCAGCTCGCCCACCGATGACACAATCTCTAACAATTATGGATGATTATTATCATGGGAAGATTCTACGAGGTCTTTACCGGATCAGAGTTTCTCTCGAACACCATTATGATCTCTGCCGAATCCGCCAATTCCCGAGGTCATTGCACCGCGATCTGTGCCATCCGCTTGGGCCAGCGCGTTTTATTGTTTCATATGTGATCCCGTCTCGGCCCCCCGCTCTTGTTGTGTCTCTTCCAATCCAACCAGTCTTTTGCAATGAGTAGCAAGGTCAGAAAACCAAACGTTACTAAGGTAGCCCCTGCTAGGAGCCGTACGGTTTGGCTCGCATCCGAGCCGGAAACCGAACCGTAGAGAAGGACCGCGCCCAAGAGAAGGAAGATAATTGCAGAAATGATGCTCTTGTTATTCAGCATAGACATCGTTCCGAGCGTGGACGGCCTGCTCGCCATGGCCTATTCAACGTCTATGCTCGAATCGCGAGAATTCGGCTACGCCTGCCGAATCCTTGTCGATCGTTCTTAAAACGGGTTTGCTATACACCTTCTTCATTTCGGCGCCGCAACAACACCTAGGATTCGACGGCCCCTCAATCGAAGCTCTCTTCACTTCGATTTCGGCCCTGCACTCGACGTTCTGACAGCGATACACCTGCCCGCTCTGCATTGTCCTCATCACTCTCCCCTCAGAGAAGCGTCTACGCTGGAGATGTTACCCGTTCGGTTTCGCTGGATTAGGCTTGCCAGGTTTCCTGCTCACGATTATGACCAAGGGGAAATTCGCGGAAGACGGATGGGGAATAGGCCATTCATGATCCTGCGAAATTAGGAGGGCAGGAAAATGCCGAAATTGGAATGATGACCGGTGGCGGCGCTGGAACGTGAGTTTTATAAGCTATTGAAAACAATTACTTAACGTCAAGCCTCGCTCAACACAGTCCTTCGGAGCAGTCGGGGCACGAGGCCCAAAAACCACGCAGAGATGGGCTGGTCAAGGCTCCTTCTCGGGCTCTTCTCATCTGCAGATTGCTCATTCGTCCTCGATATTGAAATGCCAGCGAATTCAACAATGGTTGGGAATCCGAGCGGATGGTTGCTAGCTACGTAAATCCAAGCTCTTTGCCTGCACTAGCCGCTCCGCAAGAACGCTTTCCTGTCAAAACGAGAGGTCGGCTGGGCTGAAACGCTACAAGATTGGATAAGCGGTTCTGGGAAGACCAGCCTTGCACAGGCGGCCACCGTGCATGCGGTCACCTTCTTTCCCGCTCAAGATTTAATCCCTGATCAAGCCAATCCACGGAAAGACTGCCCTGGAATGGCACACGAACCTCCAGGCTGAAAAGCCATTGTGCTTGGTAAACCGAGCGCGTAGCTGTGCTTTTTTCCGTGGAACGCAGCGAATTCCATCGCGCCAACTTTGAGTCTCGCCGATCAAACAACGCCGCTACTTCGTTAGGAATCTTTCCGGATGAAGAGGTCTCTAAATCGCGTTTCCGTATCCCGAAACGAGTGATGGTGTGCGTTTATCTCATCTCCCACGTAAAGTACTGTTTCCTGAAGTGGTTACTTTCCCGAGCAACATTCGCAGCGCGTTCCGTTACTGGAAACACTTCCCTAAGCTGAATTCGCAATGCGGACCCGTTCTCGACTGACGGGTCCCCTATCTCAAAGTCTGATGGAGGAAACTATGAAGTTCAAGAAAACGGAAGTCTTTTTGTTTCTGCTTGGAAGTTTCATTCTTCTCGCAGCGCTTGCTCTCAGTTTGCATCCCGCGATTGGAAGCACGCAGATTCCGGTCATTCATGTTGCCGATGGAGGACAACCCCCTCCTCCTCCCCCTACACCTCCTACTCCTTGGACTCTTCGCTCGTCAAACCAAGGGACGCCAGTATCCATAGCAGATGGGGGACAACCTCCTCCTATCCCACCAAAGACTAGTTCTGTCACGCTAGCCGCGTAATCGCACACGGAGGGAGGAAGGCATGATCCTTCCTCTCTCCTTCCTGTTTTATGTTAGGATTTCCCTATTTGGCCCGCAGGCAAAAATGCTCTCTTTGGCGGTTTGGCTCACCACTCTCGTTCTCGAGACTCTTATCTTGCTTCAAGCCTTAAAGGGAGAGTTTCTCTCGAAATACATCCTGTTTTATGCCTATTTGGGCAGTGTCTTCCTTCAATCGATTTTCCTTCTTATCATTTACTTGGTCAGGCCCAGTTATTACGCGCCGCTCTACTGGTCCGCTGAGTTCGTGAGTGTTGTGATGGGGTGCGGAGTCGTTTGGGAAATCTATCGAGGAGCACTTGGCCGCTTTCCCGGCGCCGCGCGGATGGCGCGCAACGTGCTCCTACTCATCCTCCTCATGGTCATCTCGAATGTTCTTGTGAACACTTGGAGCAGCACAGTTTGGCAGCCTGCAGGAACAGTGGTGGAACTGGAACGCGATATGCGGGCAATTCAGGCGATGGTATTGATCGGCCTGGTTATCATCATCGCATTTTACCGCATTCCGCTGGGGCGGAACCTGTGGGGCATGATGCTAGGGTACGGATTATTTATCGGTACAAACGTAATAACTCTTGCTCTTCGCGCGCTCCTCGGTGACTCGTTTCAAACCGCATGGCGCTATCTCCAGCCGCTGTCCTACCTCGCGGTCCTGTGCGTCTGGTACATGACGCTTTGGTCTTACAAAGCTGCCCCTGCGCCAAAGGCACAACTGCAGGTCGAGCAGGATTACCAGTTTGTTTCGGCGGCTACAAAGAGAGGTCTTCTTCAGGCCCGCGCATATTTAAGGAGGGCGATGCGGCCATGAACGGAGCTTTGCCCTTCCTGGCGGTTGGTCTCGTACTTATCGTCCTTCTTATCCTCTTGCTCTTGCGCGAGAGATCTACCGATCAGGCTCGACTGGAGTCCTCAGAAGGGGACAAGACCCCTGAGGCCCTCCGCAGGGAAGCCTTATTGCAAGAGTTGACGGATAGACTTTTTGGATCGGAAGACTGGCACTTCATAGTGAAGCAGGGATCTGCCCCGCTGAGGC
>Ga0307475_10000360_pt1 | contig 27381 bp, 38 predicted proteins | sample atmos_gasesECM1C_FD_203317 | JGI IMG/M metagenome (GOLD analysis project Ga0307475, IMG submission 203317) | Hardwood forest soil microbial communities from Morgan-Monroe State Forest, Indiana, United States - atmos_gasesECM1C_515 | ecosystem: Environmental > Terrestrial > Soil > Temperate... | reverse complement strand
GATCTCGGACATTGCCGACGTCGCGAAACTCCTCGCGCTCGAGAAAACCTACTGCGAGCGGTGCGGCGCAGAGTTCCCGTTGTGGCCGCCGGAGCTGCTCAATCAGCACTTGCACGACGACCACGAGGCGATGTTCTGGCCCTCCGGCGTCGTCATACGGATCGACGCGAGCGCCGCGGAGATCGCCCAGGAATGGCACGACTACGAAAAGGACACGGATCTCGCGCGGAGGCAAAACTACCTAACGCAGTATCACGTCCAGTTTGTTTTTCTCGTCTTGCAGCACCGCTGCGATCTGTACCAGAAACTTGTCGCCGCCGGAGTGATTGTCGCTCCGGCCCAGGGGTGAGACGTGCCCGACGATTCGGCGTTCTACCAATGGTACAGAGCGTGGCTAGATAAAGAGCCGCACCCGGCAATCAAGACGGCCGCGAAAGCTGCGTGGTTTGCGGCTCGCGAGTCAGCACTCGAGGAAGCGGCGCAAGTACTTGACAGAGTCACCCGGTTTACGGGTGACGATGTAGAACGCGCTCGTTTCGTCGCGGTCGCGGCGCAAATTCGCGGGAAAAGATGAGCGAGCGCCCGCAACTCCGCATGACCGAATACGGGAAGCGGCGTTACGACTTCCCAGGGAGCCTTTTTCGCGAGACGTGCCCGGCGTGCGGAGCCGAGCCCTTTTGTTGGTGCCGGTCGCGCTCGAATTTTCGCGTGAGAGCGCACCCGGCGCGGCGCGGCGAGTCGGCGCGGCCGCCGGTGCGCGAAGTCCGCGGCGGCCGTTACGAAAAGAGGGAATCTTGACGACGAGGAAACTATTCGAGAAGTCGGACGTCTCCGGCGCTTTCTCTCGGCTCTTGCATGGCCGTTTCGAACGCGACGACGAAGCCGGTCCCCGCGGTGATGCACTCGCTCCCGTACTGTCAAAAGTTTGTAGAGCTCGAGGCACTCGAGTTTTTGACTTTCGTCCGCCGGTCGCGCGGGATCCCGGACGGAGCGCTCGAGCAGAGGCGCCGCAAATGAAACTGCGAAGATGGGTTCCCGGACTGTTTTACTTGACGCCGAGCGCGTGGATCACGTTGCCGCTCAACAACCCTTCCGGATGGGTTTTTGTGTTCTGTTTTCTTAAATGGGGATTTTCAATCGAACACGATCGCGGTATGCTCTAGCCGCCGACCGGCGAGGGGCGAGCCTGTAGGTGCTCCGCGGAGCAACGGATCGTTAATCCGGCCTCTTGAAAGCCGCGCCTCTCCCCGGTTGTCCTGAAAAAACTCCCATGCCGAAAGTAGGAGTCGCGATCGTAGTGGACGACGACTTCCGTCGCACGGCGGAGTGCCGGTATTGCCGGGAGCCGATCGGCCCGCACCCGTTCATCCTGCGGTATCTGATCGAAGCGCCGACGGATGTCATCTTTGAGCACTTGCACTGCGCGAGGTTGATGTCCGAAGCGGAAAACGCGCTCGACTTGCCCCGCCGTTAGCGGTTGTCAAAAAGCCCATATTGACGCCCGGACTTCCGGAGAGCTCCCCGGCATCCCCCCCCGCCAGTACCAAAGTCCTCTTGACTATAGTTTACCGTTTCGCGAAGATGCTACCCGGCGATTCGCGGCCGCCCTTCCTCTCTCGTCTAGTCCAGGCCGCGATCACCAAAGAGGGAAAGGGCGGCCCTCGATTCCTCGATCCGAGTGTCGCCCCTCTCCGTTCCCCGAAAGGAAAAATCCCGTGAGAAAAAAAACCGTTCAAGTACTCGGCCACGAGTTCGACGCTTGCCCCGCGTATACAACCGTCGCCGGGAAAGGATCCGGCTCGTCGCTCTCGATCGCGGTTCGCCGCGCGATCGATAACATGTTTGCCGATCCCCGTCTGCATCACCGGCAGATCGGCACGTTTAAACTTTCTGTCGTCGTGACGGCGGAGACAACCAAAACGCGGGCGAGCGCGAATATCTATATCGACGCTCCCGCGGCAAAGACGGCGGCCGAGCACACCGGTAATTGCGGCGAGTGCCTTATGACCCACGCCGACGTTGTCCCGCTCCGCGCCGACGGCTCGTGCCCGTGCTGCCAAGTGAATCACGCAAAAGGGGCGGCGTGATGGCCGCCGAAGCACGTCGCGGGTGCGGCTACCGCAAAATCGGCGGCTTGTACCTCGTCTCCGGCGGTCGCGGCGTGTACTGCGACCGGCTCCCGATCCCGCTCGACGTCTGTCCGACGTGCGGTCACGGAATCAAACAAACCCGCGGGTTCACTTGGGTTGACGCCGCCGCACTCGTCGGCGGCGTGCATCCGAATTGTCAAGACGACTTCGCTTGCCCGCTCTGCATGGCGCCCCACGAGCTCGGCCGGTGCGGCCTGCTCTGGATCGGCGAGAAGTTCTACAAGTCGCCCGCCGAGTTCGATCGCGAAGCGGTCGCGCTCGGCGTCTCGCGCCGAATCGCGGCGATCCCGCGCGGGTTCAAAGTCGGCGAGACGTGGATCCTCTTCGCCCATTCGAAAGCCGTCGAAACGTTTGAACCCTTGCGCGAGGAGGACGGCGCACTCGCGCTCGAACAAGGCACGACCCGGAAATTCACGCCCGGCATTTTCAAAGTGTGGCGTCCGGAACGGATCGAGAAGATCCTCCCCGAGTCGCGGCGCGGCTCCGCGGAAGCGGCCGAGCTCCGCGAGAAAGGCATCACACCGGTTTTCTTGCCGGACGACGATCCGGATCACCGCGGCTCGGTGTACGACGACGAGCAGGAAGAGGAAAACGCCCATGCGTGACTCTACGATTTTTCTCGTGCTTGGATTCTTGCTTCTCCTCCTCGCCGCCGCCGCTAGCATTCACGGCGTCGAGCACCCGGAGCTCTTTGAGGACTCGCCGATCGTCGGGCTCATTGCGATCGCGATCGGACTACACGAGCGGAGGCGGAATGCAAAACTTTAGCGCGGTGAAAGTCGGGCTCGCTGACGGGGGAAGCATGTCCGGGTACCGTTGCGAGAATTGCGCGTCCGTCTTTGCACTTGTCCTCGGCGCACCCTCCCCGCACTTTTGTCCGGTGTGCGGCTCTACCCCGAATCAACCGAGCGCCGAGCAACTCGCCCGGCTCGCGTCCGTGCTGAAAATTGCTCCGGAGCACGTCCTCACCATCCTCCGGATCTTCGCGACGTTCGTTCGAGGTTCACGATGACCGCCGCCGAGATCCGGGAGTATCTCGACGAGCACTTGCAGAAAAAAACTCTAGCGCACGAGCTCGCGGAGTTCCGCATCCTCGGCGAGATCGCGGCGCAACTCGCGGAGATGAACGCACGAGCGAAAGACCTGGACCTGATTCGAGACCTGGACCTGATTCGCGAGGGTGACGCAATGGCTCGCTTACTTGCGATGGATCCCGCGAAAGAGCCGTTTTTTAATGCCGCCGCCAAACAGGCGATCGCGCTATGGAAAGCGGCCCGCGGATGAACGGCGGCGGAACGATGAGCGATTTTCCTCCCGCTATCGTCGAGATCGTGAAAGAGATGGACGAGCGGCTCGCCGACGAGGGAGTCCGAATCGTCGCGCTTTTTGTCTACCACGAAAACAAGATGGCGCTGACGTTTACGCCAAACCTCACACCCGAATCGAAGCACGCCGCCATGATCCGCGCCGCGGAGATCCTCCGAAAATTCATCGCGAGCGAGGCAGTATGACCCACATCACGCGAGATCCGGCCGCGATCGCGCTCATGCGTTTCGATCGCGCCGAGCTCCCGCAGTACCTCACCCGCGACGAAGTACAGAAACTCGTCGAGCTCTGTCGCCCCTACCATCACGGCCGCGACCGGCTCTTTATCCGGATTGCGTTCGAGACTGGCGGCCGGGTGAGCGAGCTCGTCGAGATCCGCCGGAGCGACATCGATCTCACAAACCGGCAGATCCGTTTGCGAACGCTAAAACGCCGCATGGACAAACGCCGCAAGATAAAAAAAGCCTACCGCTGGATCCCGGTGAGTCATTCGCTTTGCGCCGATCTCGGCATATTCTTGCTTGCGCTCCGGCCCGAGCTCGGCGAGGCGGAGTTCGAGGACTTCCGGATCTTCCGTTTTTCCCGGCAAGCGGCCCACAAAATCGTTGCGAAGATCGGCAAACGCGCCGGGCTCGTCGCCCGCGGCGGCCGCGACGTCTCCCCGCACATTCTCCGGCACTCGTTTGCGATGAATTGCTTAACGCAAGGCGTACCGATCACGGTGCTGCAAGAGCTCCTCGGACACGCTTCGATCAGCTCGACGATGGTGTATCTAAAAACCGACCCGGCACAAGCCCGCGAGTTTCTCGCGAAAGTGAAGTTTTAAAAATGCCGCTCGCGGTCTCGCAAGTCGAATCGTTCTTGGGCGACCTATCCGAGATGTTCCATATCCGGCCGCCGCGGATCAGTCGGCGGCGGCGCGTGCGTTGCCGCTGGAAAAAGAAAACTTTACACCTCGGGCGAAACATCCGCCGCGACGAGCTCGCCCACGAGCTCGCGCACTACATACAGCGGGAGCTCGCGTGGCCTCACGATCCGAGCGCCGACGTCGTCCGTGCCGGTTCAGAATACGTCAAACGCGGCGGCCGCTTGCACGGCCGCCGGTTCGACGCATGGCGCCGCCTTGTCGGCAACTACATCGCGCAAGAGTTCGGCGAAGGCGAAGGCGTTTCCCTGTGACTTGGATCTGGATCGCGTGGACCCTGGGTTGCGTCGTCTATGTCCTGTGGGTGCGCGGCGACATTCCCGCGATCGAGCGGTCGCTCAAAAATTTCGTTTATTGGCTGCGAGGCAGGCGATGATCTCAATGGGATCGGAGCGTCAACCCGCGCGACGTCGGAGGAAAAAACGTCTGCATCCCTACCGGCGTCTCGAGAGCACTCTCAAAGACACCCGGCACGCGCTCGTCATGGCCGCCGAAGCCTACACGGAAACCCTCCAAGCGCTCGGCGATCTGCTTGTCTATTGGGAAGAAAAAGACTCCCGCTCCGGATGGACCGCCGCCGACATCGCGGCGCGGATCCGCAAGATCGCGAGCGGCCCGTTCAAATGAAACAAAAAGTCCTCGCTCCGGACTGCCCGCGGTGTCATGGCCCGCTTTGGTGGGTTCCCTGCCAGCATGGATGCAGCGGAGACCATTTTTTATGCGACGTTTGCGCCGTCGAGTGGATCTACCGGCCCGACAATCGGGAGTGGATCCGCTTTGATGAGCGCGGCGCGATCCTCGAGACGATCCCGCCGCGCCTCCCGCGTTTCCGCCGCCGCGCTACTTCGGAGTAGCCGGATCCGGCGGAAGCGGATCGAAACCGTTCGCCGTGAGCCAAGCGTTCACTTTGTCGATCGTCGCCTGATCGGCCTGATCGGCGGCCGCCGATAGCGCTTGAATGTTCGCCTTGTACTCCGGCCCGAGCGACTCGAAAGCCGCTTTAATCTTGAGCGCCGTTTCTATGTCCGGAACGATCACGGCGCCGAGTAGCGCCGCGAGTTTGTAGATCGTCAGAACGATACTCACTTGACTACCCCCTGGCTCTTGAGCGAGCTGAAGATGTTTTGGACGAGTGCTTGGATCGTCCCGAGGAGCTCGACGAGCGCTTGCTTCTTAACCGGATCCTTGACCGGCGAGAGTCCTGACGTTGTGAGATCCGAGATCGCCCCGAGAATCAAGTTGATGTCGGTCGCGATCGCTGGCCCGGAGATCGCGGCGCAACCGACGGCCGCGGCGTTGAGCTCGGCGGCCGTGGCCGTCGTCCCGGCTTCGGTCGCGGCGCAACTAGCCGCGGCGGAGATCCGGTCCGTGATGCGTTTGTCGGCCGCGGCGATCGTCGCTTGTCCGACGAGGATCGTTTTCGCTTCCGGGATCGTGAGCATCGCGGATTGTTGCAACCCGATCACGTTGTCGGCGAAACCGCTGTTCGCTTGCGCGACGGCGGCGTTCCACGCGAGGATCTGCTCGAAGTTCGTTGCCGGAGCTGTCGCGCCCCCTGGTAAGTGCCGCACCGCGCACCCATACATGAGCTCGAGCGCTCCGGCCGCGGCGAGCGCCAAACAAACCACGCTCGTGCGGAAAATCTTTCTCCGTTCAATCACTGGCGCACCTCCTAAGTTTTTGGCTGCTGTCCTACTGTCTGCGGGTTCGCGGATCCCGGCGCCGCCATTGTACTCCCCTGGATCGCTTTCACTACCGCGGCGACGAGCTCGGCGATGTTCGGCCGTTTCGTCATCTGGTAGGTGAGCTCCTGCCAAACGAAACTTTTAACATACAGGATCCCGGCCGAGAGCGCCGTCGCGAGTGTCGGGACGGCAAAAGAGAGAGTCCGCGCGTCGGGATTCCAAGTGTAATGGATCCCGATCGTGCCGATCGCCGCAGTCGCGAGAGCGAGGTAGCGTGCCGCTTTCGGCGACTCTCGATTGATCCATGCCGTGAGCGGCGATTTGTTGTTCTTGAGCCAGTTGATAAAACCGACCGCGAGCCCGGCCGTCGTGACGTGTGTGACTGTAATACTGTCCGTTATCATTTTGTTGCCTCCCTGATTTTCTTAGCGCACAACTCCCGTAACCGGTGCACCTCGTCGACGAGCTCGGCCTCCCGGCCCGCGCGGTTCGCGTGCACTTGCTCGAGCGCCCACTCCTTCCGTTCGAGCTCGAGAAACATTTTTAAAAAGTCGGAGAAAAAACGCTCGCGGCGCCGGAGCTCCGGCTCCGCGGCGAGCCGCTCGGGGAATTGCTTGTCGTAGGAATGGAGCCCGGCGGCGACGGCGCTCGCGATGCGCTCCTCCGGAGTTTCTACTAGTGCACGCATTCACTCGAGCCCCGTTTGCCGGTCAAACCTCTTCATGGAGTAGCGCCGCGATTTCTTTTTTCTTGTCGTCCGGGACGATGCAAAGGATCGCGAGGTTGACGTTGTTGTGACGGACGTTTTCGCGTTTCGCTCCGTCGGCGACTCGCTTCCCGATCCCATTGAGATCCCGTCGCATCCGCCGGACCATGTAGACAAACCCTCCCGCGGTGAGGAGCGCCGCGGGAGTGTAAAGATCGCTAAGATTCATAGCGCCGTGCCTTGCTCGAGCTGCGCGTAAATTTCCATGCGCGAGAGCCCGTTCGAGACGTAGTGCGGATCAAACGTCTGCCCGTCGGGTTTCCCGGTGTTCCACGACCGGAACAACTCGGGAAAGTTTTTCGACTGATCGAGCAGATACCGGCTCGCGAAGTAGGCGAGCAACTCCACGGTGAATTGCAGATAGTCGGTGGGCAAGAGCGCCGGTCCCGGCATCGGCCGCGCCATTTCGACAAAATGCCATCCCATGATCTGCGTCAACCCGCGCGACGTCGCGAGCTCGCTGAGTCGCCCGAGGCAGTCGGAAAAATCGCTCATACCGCTCATACCGGGACCGACGGGCTCGACGTAGTTGAGTAGCTCGGCGCGGACGAGCGCGTGTTGAATCCCCGCCGGACTGTACGCTTTGCGTTTCCCGAGAATCACCTCGGCGAGCTCGCTGAACACGGCGGGCTCGAATCGCACGGCCTCGGCGTTGCCGTCGCTTTCGTTGGCGATGAGCGCGGCGAGAAAACTAGGCGGGACAACTGTCTCCGCAACGGCCGCGGCGATGTCGTCGCGCCAGTGCCCGCGGACTACGGTCATAAGATCTACTTGTGGGTTAGTCACCGAAAACCTCGGCGAGAAGATAGACTGCGACTCCGAGCCCTGCAACGATCACGATCCCCTCGAGCGTGTTATCCGGCGGCGCGACCGTGCCCGGCGGCGGCGGAGGCGAGCTCGTGAAGAGTTGCGCGACACCGTTCGCGATGCTTGACGGCGTAACGGTTGCGGTGTACTGCCCGAGGTTCCGCAAGATCTTCGCGACGTAGTTTTGCGTTTCACTCGGCGCGTGCGCGAGGAAGTTTGCTCCCCATTGTGCGAGCGCGTTCCCGACGTTTCCCATGCCCCAGTCGTAGGCGGCGAGCGCCGTCGGTAGCGCTCCGAATTTAGAGAGGAGCTGCAAGAGGTAGGTGACGCCGCCTTGAATGTTTTGATTGACGTCGCGCGGATCGACGCCGAGCTGCGCGGCCGTGGCGGGCTCAAGCTGGAATAAGCCGATCGCACCGGCCGAGCTGTCGGGAGTGTTGGGATCGAGCCCGGACTCGGCTCGGGCGACTTCGATCGCGATCGCCGGATCGAGTCCCTGGCGTTGCGCTTCGGCGGTAATCAGATCGACGACGGTCGCCACGTGGGATCACTCCTCGAGCTCGAGCTCCTCTTCCTCTTCGTCGTCGCCCTCGACGTCGTCCTCGGCCTCGGGGATCTCCTCGTCCGGGATCCGAAACTCTTCCTCGATCACGTCGCCCGCTTCTAGGGCGGCGAGGAAATATTCGCAAGAAGCGAGATGGTGGGTGTAGTGTATCCGCGCGGTTTTTTCGGCGTCCGCGGCGGTTTGTCCCTTCTTGGACCAAAAGGTATGCGTCACCTTGATCTCGCCGTCTACTGGATCCACGATGTCTACGACGATTTTGTGTGCCATGAGATTAATTTTTAACCTCATACTGTATGCACGTCACGCTCGCAACGGAAGTGAGCGAGATCGTGAAACTCGTTCCGACCACCCGGCTCGTTTGAATCGGCGCCGTCGCTCCAGTGTTGCAGGTTGCCGTCGCAATTCCGGAATTGTCGTTCGTTTGTTGAACGAGGATTTCGCTGTTCGCCGTGACCTGCGTGGTGTTTACCGTGTAGGTCGTCTGACTCGCGGGGATCGCGACTTTCCCCGCCGCGGCCGTGCCGCACGCCGCGGGCGACGTAGTCCCGGCCGCGCCACCCAATAGACAATTCGTCAGAGTAAAGTAGCTCGGATGAAACGCTGGCCGCGTATAGATCGATTCCGTCGTGTTCTTCGCTGGCAACGGTCCGCCGGAAAAATTGCTCGCCGTCCCGGCTCCGGCGCTCGTGACGATGCTCATTCCCGGTTGCCCGGACGCGAGCGTAGAGTCCGTGACGACTAAGTCAGTCGTTTGCGAGCCGCCGCTCGGCGTGTAATATGCGACAAGAGTGTTGCTCCCGTTGTCCTGGCTAATGACGTCGAGCTCGATCACGTCTCCGGCGCCGCATCCGCTATTTGCGGCGGTCGCCACGAGAGCCGTGGCGACGCCCGTCGCACTCACGGCATTGATTGTGCGCTTGGCAATCAAGCCGCCGGAAGTCGAGCAGATGTATTCGTAGCGCGATTGGTTCGTCCCTCCAGCCAAGCTATCAAAAACAGTCACGGCCACGCTGCTTGTCGAGCTGATCGAGGCAACCGTAGCTTTGGCGAGCTGATTCGTTTGTCCAAAAACCGCGGCATAAGAGCATTTCGCAGTTCCGACGAAAGCGTTGCTTGCAATCGTTGCCCCGGCACTGGCGCTGTTACAAAGGAGATTGCTGTTCCCCAGTGCCAGCCAAGCCGCACCCCAACCGGTCGCTGTTCCTCCCGACCGCGTCCCACTATCAACCCCCGGATAACGCACGGCCCCAAACTCCATCGCGTTCGAGAACATGCCGCCGAAGTATCCTTGTCCGCCGCTGCAAAATTCGTTTCCCGGAGGAAGTACGGAGGTTATACCGGTTGCCACTTGCACGTTGATGTAGGTTATGATCCCCGTGGTGTACCCCGGATTCGTTTCGCTAAAATTGCAACTGCGAGCAAAAGCTCCAGCGACGAAAGTCTCGATGTCGTACCCCACCCAATCGACGCGCGTCCCTTGAGCCATGCTGCCACCGTATAGCCAACCGTTGATGTTCTCCTGATCGGTAAACTTAGTAAAAACCATTGGATGAAAGAGGCAACAAGCGACGTTGAGATTCCCCGTTGATGGACCGAGCACACCCGCGTAGGTGCTAAAAATTGAAGTCATCGACTCGCCGGTCGTGTGTTCGGTGAGGACTGCGTACCCGTAATAGGAGCCAGTCGCAAATGTGTTTTTGAAGTGAGCGAAGTTGCTTCCCCCCGATTGCATGGTCGTCATCCCGTAGGTGCTAGAAACACCTGCGGGAGCGCTGCCGAGCGTAGGATAAGGCTCGTTGTAGTCAGTCATCACATTGTCGTACTCTACCGCTGCGGCGTTCGACAGGTTGATTCCTATGGACCCGGCAAGTTGGTTGTAGACTTGACGCACGCAAAAATTGTGAAGGTAGATTTCAATTTGCGATGGTGCGAACGCCACGCTTTGCCCGATAACAAACATCGCACTCAAAAGATTCCCGGTGTTTTGGTAAGCGGTACCCTCAGCTTGCGGAGAAACAAGAAACACCACCCCGCCAGTTGCTATCGTCGTGATGCCTAACTCACCGTTCCATGCGGGGCGGCTTTCCCCGATTAAAATGTACTGGTAGCCAAGAGTGGATAAGCTCGGGAAACCTATGCCGTACCAGTTTGGATTTGAGCCCTCTTGCCTAAAACTTTTGATGAGATACGGGTTTGCTGATGCTTTGAAATTTACCGTTCCACCGGTGCCGTTGTTTTGCAGATTCGTGAAAACGCAGTTGTTGAGCACTGGAGCGATGTCCGTCCCTGAGCAATCGATCGCTCCGGTCGTGCCGTTGACTGCCGTGTAGGTAGATTGCGGATTTGTGGTTGCGCTTGGAGTTGCGCTCGAGCCGCCAGTCGTCGCGATGTTGTAATCCAAGATGGCGTTTGTTGTTGCCACGCCGTTGAACACGGCCAAAGCGAGCGCTACGTTGCCGCCTGTCGTCGTGACGGTGACAGTGCAAGCGCCCGCCGACGTATTCAGTCCGATCCACGTCTCGAGCCAATTGTTATCGAAGGCGTTTTCTGGAGCGCGGATTCCCGCTTCGGTCCACGTGGCTCCGCAACCCGAAACTGCGGTAGCGGGATTTCCAGTATTCGCGCGAACCGCGAGGACGAGCGCTTGTCCGGAGACTACCGCCGATCCCGTCGACACGGAAAGCGATGCCGCACTCGTGCAAGCTGATTGCGCGAGTGTGGGACTTGTAGCTTGTAGAACAGTAACCCCCGCGGCCCACGCGCCGCTTGTGACGGTCCACGGCGCAGCAATGGTGCTGCCGCTCCCCGCGGTCGCGTACTCGAGTGAAACAAAATTGACTCCAGTGATCGTGCCTATGCATGTCCCGGTATATCCGGCGCCTGGAGCAACGGAGGCGGAACCGTTAACGATTGTGCTACCTACGATTAGATTGCCGGTGAACGGCGAAGCTATCGGGGTGTTGAGGACGTTGTAGGTAGTCGGTAAAGCACCGGTCGCCCCGCCGCTGGAGCTCACGGCACTGAGAGCCGGGCAAGCCGAAAGACTCGAGCTGATCGATTGCGAAGCGCCGGTGATCGTAAGCGTCACCGAGCAACTCTGCGGACCGGTGCCGAGCGGCGGGGGAGCTCCCGGCGAGATGTTTACGTTGAACGTCCATTGTGTGCCCCCAGGTTGCACGACGTTGTTGTCCGGGAGCTGCATCAAAAACGAGCCGGTAGAGTCGAGCGTGACTCTCTGGCCCGTGCCGTTGATCTGAGCGCCGTTGAGCGTCGCGCCGCTGACACCCACGGGCAGAGAGAGAATGGGTTGTATCGTGCCGCCTGCCCAAGCGACCCCGTTGACGTCTTTCACCGTGCCCGAGACGACGGTTCGCTGCGCGAGCGCGGGAGCTGCGAAGGAAAAAAGCGCTAGAAGAAAAATCGCTGACTTACGCATGGGAGACCCCTCACGGATTCTGGAGTTGCGTCCAAGTGAAACCGCCCGAGACTTGCGAGGCGGCCGAAACGAGGAGACACAAACTATCTCCGGCCGTCGCGGTTTTGCCGATGAACCCGAACCCGGAGCCGAGTGATATTTGCAGGTTGCCCGCGGTCAAGTTCCATCCGGTCGCGGCCGTCGCGCCGCCGAACACTCCGGCCGTCGACGTGCCGCAAGTCGCACCGGTTCCCTCGACGAGTGCGACATTTTCGGCGGCGCTCGCGAGGATCTCAAACGAGCAAATGTGAAAAACCGTTCCGGCGACTCCGGTGCCGATTTGAACGCTGGCCGTCGTGTTGATCGGCGTGAATTGATCGCAAGCCGTCACCGCGCCGCTTGAAGAGTTGCCGCCTTGCGTCGAGTTCCGGATAAGCGACGTCTGCCCTTGCGGAGCAAACTGGTAAACGATCGTCCAAGTGTTCGCGCTTGCGCCTGTCGGCGTGAGCGACACTAAAACGCGGTTCGTATTGACGGCCGGGATGTCGAACCGCTGGAGCGTTGAGACTTGCGCGATCGCGACGTTAGAGAGTACGCGCGAGCCGATCCCGGAATCCGTCGGCGCAAGTAGGACGCTATAAGCGCCGCCCGCGGCGCAAGCCGCCGAGCATTGCACAAAGAGCGAACCGGCCGAGCTCCCGAAGGGAGTCGGAATCACGATCGTCGAAAACGCCGCGCTCGTCACCGTCGCGATCGTCACCGGGACACGATACCCGGACGCTTGCTGCGTGATCGCGCTCGTCGTCGGCGTTGTCGCGGCCGTCCCGGAATAGAACGCATTCACTCCGGCGCCGCCGCATCCGACGGCCTTGACAAGATTCGCGCGAATTACCGGGTAGTAGCCGACGGCGGTGACTCCGCCGAACCCGGCGAGCCCGGAGACTGCGTTCGCCGAGTTGTCGAGCGCGTCCGAAGAGATATTAAAAAAAGTCGAGCCGTCATAGCTCGCCTCGAGACGCATGTCGAGCGAAGTACAACTCCCGCCCGAATAAACGAGCGTGTGGACGGACTGTCCGTTGTTGGGGATCGCGCACGGCGAGCCGTTTGTCGGCGTGCATTGGAGAGCCGGGTTAGAGTTCGGCGTGACCGCCGCGGTTGTCTGCCCGCTAAAGACTTGCGCTTGCGCGGTGCCGAGCGTGACGGAGCCGAGATTTTGCCCTAGAGACGGCAAAGCGAGCGCCGCGAGAATCGCGGCGCCCGCCACTGCCCGGAGAATGTTAGACACTTTGTAAAACCTCCTAGAACCAAATTCCTTGCGGATCCTCGTCCTTCGGATAGAACCACCCGGAGAGGCGCCCGGCGATGATCTGCGCGTTGGTCACCACCGAGACGTTGAGCACCGTCATGGTGATGATGTCATTCTCCGAGATCCGGATGAACGCGCCGCCGCCGATCCGGCTCGGTTGCGCGACGCTTCCGAGCGAGTTGACGACGTTTTCTTTCCCGCGCACCGCTTGGTTGTTCTGCAGGATCCGCCAAACGAGTGCCCCGCTCCCGTCGATGAATCCCCCGCCGATGATGGCGTTCGCGATTTCTTTCATCACGCCGTTGAAACCGCGCGGGACTTGGAAAGAAAAGATCGGAGATTCGACGCCGATCGCGGGGATCACGATGTCACCGGCGTTATCGAAGTGCACCGAGTTCATGCTCGGGAAGATCCAGTTAGGGAGAGCGAGGACGATCGTCGGGACGGTTGGTTGCTGCCCGACGGTTTCCTGCGCGGTGTCGTTTGACGGCGGAGAAAGTTGTTGGGTGTCTAGGCTCATTCCCCGTACCCCATCGCAACGACTTGGATGTTATTCGTCGCTCCGCTCGTGTCCTGATTCTGGACGCGGATCAGAAGCGGCGAGCGTGTAGCGAAAAAATGCGGCTTACGCAAGATGAACGGCCGCGCCGCGCTTCCGAGCTCGTTTGCGAAGTTGATCGGATCGCCGAGCCGCTGATTCTTTTCCGAGTCGTACATCTGGAGCCGGAACCCCGCGGCAAGCGAGCTCGAGCCGATCAGTTGCGTGAGCCAAAAGCCCGGCGGCGTGGTGACGCGATCCTCGGCGTTCAAGCGAGCCGCGAGCGCAAAGTTGACGAGATACCACGCCGGGACTTTGAATTTTAAGGGAGCTCGAGAGCGAGCTCCGGGGAGATAACCCGGCGAGGCAGTTTTGCGGTAAGTGAGCCACAAGCCGAGCGCGTGACGGCCGGTCGTGCCCGGAACGCGCTCGCGATCCCAAATTGACATCCGCTCCCCCTTACTGCGCTTGCGAGATCACGCCCGCGGATCCTTGCGCCGGATTTTGCTGCGGGAATAGCTTGTAACCCCGCAACACGACTTGCATCGTGTTCGGATTGCCGGACGTGTCCCGGAAAGCGAAGTTGACCGACGTCGATCGCGCAAAGATGTACGGCTCGACAAGAGGGAAGGGAAGCTGCGCGGTGCCAAAAAAGTTATCGACGTTAACCGGCGCATTTGAAAACGATCGCCCCGTTGCGCCGTCCGACATCTGAACGTCGGCAAGATTTGACGTGCGCGTGCCGACGATGAACACAACCTCGAAGTCCGCGTCTTGCTGGATCTGGAGCGAGACGGGGAATCCGGTGCTGTTCCCTGGCACGACGGCGTTGACGACGTAGTCGAACGGGATCCGCAACGGCGGGAGTACCGGCGGCGGTGCATTTTTTCCATTACCTGCCATGACGCTTACTCCGTTCTCACAAACTTTGGGGAGGCTCGATTCTCTCGAGCCTCCCTCCTCGGCCCTGTCTTGCGGCCGCGTGTACTGCTCTCGTGCTGCTCGTTTAGCCCGCTACTGGACCGCTCGAGCGAGTGTGCCCTCGAGGTTGGCCCATGCCTTGATTCCCGTTCCGGCAAACTGCCCGGCGGCGGGAGCCGCGGCGATGGTCGTGAACGCGCCCGCCTGCGGGAGCGTCGGATTGAGCTCAACCTGAAACGCTTGTTGCTGCTCGATCTGCACGCCGTCGTGTTCCATGACGTACAGGTTGCGAGCATCGGGGTAGCCGTTTGCCGACGCGATGAAACTTTGCGTCGTCGCGGCAACCGTGGTTGCGGCCGCCGAAGAAACAAACGGTCCGCCGCCGCCGGGGAATTTCCCGACCAAGCCGATGCAGTATTCCTTGTCGTTGACGATGAACCGAGCGAGCGTGTTCCCAAGGAACAGGTTCAGATCGATCGGATTGATGTCACCGCGGAACATGACCGACAATGCGCGAGTCAAGTGCTTGTTAGGCGCCTGGAGCTGCGATTGTTGCTGCAGGTTGGTATGCAGTTTCGTTTTGTTGAACGCCGCGCCCCCGGCCGGAGTGTACTGCCCTCCGATCGGGATAGTGAAGAGGATCTGCGTCGTCACCACCGTCGCTACGGCTACCTCATAGTAGTCGTAAAGATGCTGCGTGATGATCTCTAGCATCCCGCTCACCACGGGATTCCTGAAACGAAACCTCGGTTTTCCGACTTCGCCCGCCGTGATTTCTGGCAAGTGCGCGAAGCGCGATGCGAGTCTGGATCTCATAAATTGCACCTCCTCTCCGATCTGAATTTGCCCGTGTTCGCGCGAAAATCTTTTTTTTCGGTTTACCGAGCCGCTCGAGTCGCTCGAGCGGGAAAAGTGTTATGCGGCGAAGCGGCTGCGGAGCCGGTACGTGGTGTCCATGCCCATCCCCGCGAGATTGCCGGAAGCGTCAACGAATCCCCCGCGCGTTGGCGGGACCGCCGACTGCGGGACTCCCGTCGGAGCTCCCTTCGACGCCGGAGGCAGAGTCGCCGCCGGAACGGCGTTCCAGAACGGATAACTCTGCGTCTGCATGACGCCGTCACTCCACGTCGGGACGACAAACTCGCCCGGCGTGTAGAGTCCGAGATCGAAGCTCGGATCTCCCGCGTGAGCGCCCATTCCGGACGTTCCCGTCGTGCCGAATACATCACCGAACGACACGAGCGTTTTGCCGAAGAAGTCCGAGATCAACCGGCCGCCAAGCATCACGGCTCCGCCGACGAGTACACCGACGGCGGCGTTGCGGCTGATAAACTTCTCCGCGGCAAACGAAAGAGCAACGGCCGTCAGTGCGTTCGCACCGTAGCCCATGATCCCCGTGTTGCTGTCCTTCAGGAACAATTGCGGAAGTGCGCGAGTTGCGACGCCGCCCGCGATCGCCCAAAGAGCAGTTGGGACGAGATCCCTCCCGCCGAGCGCCAGCGGATTACGACGGCGCCGACGGTGATTGACCATAAGCATCCGATTGCGGCTGCGACGACGGCGGCGGACCGGACGAGCCGCTGCAGCATAGCTCGTGGGGTTCGCGCGACGGCGACGATAGCGGCGCCTCGGACCACTGTGAGATCTGTTCTTCCTCACCCTTCTACGTTTCGGGTTCATAATTAAGAGTTCACCTCCTCCCGCGGCTGGATTTCGCTTTGCTCGCTTCCGCCGGACGAAACGCCCGGAGGCGTTTCTCCCTGGCATCCGCTTACGAGTCGCACGCCGCACGCGCGATCTCCTTGGGTTAACAAGCCTGACGGTTGGCACGTTTTTGCCCTCCTAAATCTTCACGAGGAACCGGCCGCCGTAGAAATAGCCGTTCCCGGTATCGAAGTCCCAAACAAAAGTCATTTTCGTCGCGCTGGCCGCATCCTCGAGCGCCTGAACGCATCCGAACACGTTGACGCCGATCGGACGAAACAAAACTTGATGCACCGGCTCGAAAACCAAAATGTTCGAGCCCTTGATCCGCCGCGCTCCGCGATCCTCCGGGATCTGCGTTACAAGCGGCGCTTCGGCCGGTTTCCACTTGCCGGTCGCCGCCATTGCTTTTTCGATCTCCTCTTGCGTCGCGCTCGACCCGGTCCACGATGAATCTGGCTTGTCCGGAAGCGGCGTGAGCGGCGTCAGTATGAGGAGATCCACGTCGCCCGGTGAAAGTCCAATGACCGGCCCTTGATCGAACCAATCGAGCGTCCGGCCTTCGATCGTGAGCTCGCGATTCGAGATCCCGAGCGTGACGCCCGCGGGCACTTCGCCCAAAACGATTTTGACGAGCCGCCCAAGCCGTCGCCCTTCTCCGCGCTGAATAAAGCCGCGGTGCAATTTCATCAAGTCCGTAACGGTGAAAACGGTCGCACTCCCGCCCATAGGTCATGCCTCCTTTAGCACGAGCCACAATCCGAGCCCCGCCGCCGCCCACGGCAAAAGACTCGAAAGACTTCCCGACGCGGGAGCCGCCGCTCCCGGCGCCGACGACGTCGCCGCGGCCGCGGCTGCCTGCGACTGCGCGAGATCCTGATACTCGCTTTGCTTGACGAGCACGATCGTCCGGAGATCCGATAGCATCACGCAAGCCGCGTTGCACTCTCCGGACGACGTCGGATCCGCTCCCTGAATGATCCCCGCGACTGCGGTGCGGAAACCGCTCACCACCGAATCGAGCGCCGAGATCCCGTCCGCGGGAGTCGATTGCCCCGACTGGACCATTTGATCGATCAGCTCGATCGACTGATTCGCCGCCGGAACCGCCGCGCAAAGCACGCCGCGCTCCTTCGCTACCGCCGCCGCGTGATGCCCGAAGATCGCGCCGAAAATTTTCGAGATCCCGGCGATCGCCAGCACGACGGCGCCGCCGATCGGCCCACCGGCCGCAAACGCTTGCGGCGCGAATTTTAAAGCTAACCCGCTCACGGTATTCGCGAGCGCCGGTTTCATTAGGCTCACCCCGGCGCAACCGGATTGCGGCGAAGAGTAGGCGAGCTCTCCGCTGGCTACGATCATTTGCCCGGCTTGAGCATCGGCGACCATCCCGGCGCGGATCGCGGCGTTGTGTCCGGCGCCGGACCGGACTTTCGCTTGCGGAAAAATTTGCTCCGCGGCTTGATCCGGAGTGAGCGCTCCGAGCAGAAAGCGGCCGGATGGTAGCGCGAGCGTCGTGCGCGGCGAGCGTGTGGAGATGAGTGCGTACATTAGTCAACAATTCCCGGCCTCTCGACCCGGTAGTTGCCGCCGGTGAAATAGATCCGCTTGCGAAGGTTGTCGAAAAACCCGCGCGGCCGGATCCCGCTCTCTTCGCCGAGCGTGTGCTCCCAAATGACCGGAGTGAATCCGGTCTGCCACTTGGAAGCGTCGTAACTAAGAAAAATCGCATAACCGAGATCGATGAAGTCTTTCCCGGTGTCGCCGCCGAACAAAGAGAGCGAGTCGGTGATGTCCTGATTCCCGCCGAGGAAGTAGATCTGCTTTCCATCGGGCGAGCTCGCGACTTTCACCTCGTCGTCCTCTTTGAATTTGATTTTTACCTCGTTGCCGTTTGGCGCCTCGAAACGCAACTCGACGGGCGGCCCGAGCGCGGTGTACTCCCCGCGGACTTCGGCGCTCTCTTGGAGCTCGAGGACTTCCTTCGGGCTCCGGCCGTGAAACTCTCGATAGAGATCGGCCGCGGCGTCGAGCTCGGGATCGTCGGGGTTGCGGTGAGACTTGACCGCTTCGGCGTGCGCGACGCGCTCTTTCAGTTTCGCGCGTGCTTCCTCTTTTGTTTCCCCGCTGGCAAAAAAGTTGCCGTACTGCGAATGGAAAACGGTAGCGACGAAACGGCCTCCCAAACCCTTGTCAAAGAACACCCGGACTTTGCCCGCGGGGTTTCGCTTGGTTTGCCGGAGCAAGTACTCCATTTCCTCTTTCGCTTCCGCTTTCGTCGAAAAGACCCGGAGCACCGTGCCGTGCCACATCAAAAAGTAACCCTGATTGACGGGCGAATATTTGATATGGAGCCCGCCGGTTTTCCCTAAGTCCTCGGGGTTCGCTTTTTCAATGATCCACTTCCGCGTCGCGGAGTCCCATCCGATAAACATTGCTTCGCCGGATCCGTCGGCGTTTTTGGTGACGCGCGAGAGCCACGTCCGGCCGTCCGCGGCGACGCGGCCCTCGCCGCGGAGATACGGATAGCCGAGACTTACGGCCATGCTGTAGACGCTCGAGGGATTTTTCGGCCGTTCGCTCAAACTGACAAAATGGCACGAGGGATTCTCGCCCCTGGGATGCAGGATCTCAACGAGCACCGCCGCACCCTTCCGCCGCGGCCCTGGGGGAACCGCGAGACGGATCTCGTGATCGCCCTGGCGTTTCGTGCGGACTCGGTAGCCGCGCGGGACCGGAGCGATCTCCTCGTGTTGGAACGCCGCCGCCATTTTTTAATCCTTGTCGTCGTCCTTTGCCCGGCCGCCGACGAGCTCGAGGACTTTGTTGCCCTGGCTATCGGTTTCAGGAAGATGGATCACCGATCCGCGATCGGTGTGAATTTCGTATTGACCGATCCGATCGACGTGCTGCATCACCGTCCCTTTTTCCTTGTTTCCTTTGGCGGGATCCCCGATAAAGGAAACCCGCTGGCCCTTCTCTAACCTCGGCATTTTCGCGCCCTCCTATTTGTGATCGTCGTACTCCAAGCCGTCGGCGCCGACTTTCGTCGCCGAGCCGTCGGCAAGTTCCACGTCGAAAGCGGCCGCGCCGTCATGGACGGCGGCGACTTGGCCCTCGAGAAAAGTTTTGTGCTCCGCGTCCTGCCACACCTTGACCGGATCCCCGATCTCGAGCGTGTGCCCGGACCGCGGCACGTGAGCGTAGCGATCTTGGAACGTCGCCCCTGGGACTTCCGGGATCGGGATCTCCGGGATCGCCCGGTCAGAACGGAACGCCCGGAGCATCGGCGTAAGATGCGCGAGGATGTCCGCTTTCGCGTCCTCGATCATTTTTCGTACTCCCACGGCCGTATCCTCCGAAAGCTGCACGCCCAGGTTGTGCACCGCCGTCTCGATTAGCGGTTCCACGATCGCGCGGACCTTCGGATCGAAAGTATCGATCTGCGCGACGTCGTGATGGTGAGCCGGATACGGCTCCTGCAGAGTTGAAACGGGTGTTTCTGCAGCGGCCGCGGACGAGCTCGCCGGCGCCGCGCCTGGCGCTCCGCCGGCGGAAGCGATTTCCGCATTTTTGGCGGGTTCCGGTAAGGTGGCCTCTTTTGAAACGCCCGTTGCATTTTCGTCGTCGAGAAACACACCCCACCCCCTAACGCTTCCCCATCACACCCGGCAAAATGAACACGGCGGCGCCGATTGCCGCGACCGGCAACCAATTGGCAGAGAGCCACGCCGAGAAAGTTGACGGCGGCGGAGGCGGCGGCGCCGCGGATCCGGCGGCCGTGCCCGGCGTGCCGATCTGGCCGAGGATCGTCGTCAAAGTTTGTTGCGCGGCGGCCGCTCCGGCCGTGTCACCGGCCGCGGTTGCAGTCGATAGCGCGTCTTGCGCTTGCTGCGCCATATCGAGCATTGAGCTCCGGTTTTGCTCGGCGAGGACTTGCGCTTGCGCTTGCTGCTCGAGAACGTCTTGTTTTTGGTGCCACAAATAAATCTGCGCGGTGATGTAGGCGAGGATCACCGCCACGGCTCCGGCGATCAGCAAGGGATTCCCGAGCCCGACCGGCGCTTGTCCGAAAATCGCCGTATAGACGCCGACATATTTCGAGATCAAATCGCCGAGCGCGGCTTGCTGCGAGGTGACGTCGCGGCCGATCGCGGCGGCGAGCGAGGAGTCGGCCTGCATCTGCGCGAACAAGTTATTTAAGCGCGACTGCGCGGCGCGGAGCTGATCGCCCAGGTTGAGGACGTCGGTCGAGTCCACTTGCACGGAAGTACTCGAGCTCGACGTCTGCCCAAGCCCGGTGAGTGTCGTCCGGAATAGTCGATTGACGTACACCCGTCACCTCACCCGTGGCCGTATTTTTTCCAAGCCCAGTAACCGCCCGCGAGCGCGGCGATCCAGAAGATCGGCGAGCTCGTGAGCGTGCTGAGATCGAGCCCGAGCCCGCCGCTCACCGGTTGCCCGGCATAAGCCTGCGTCGGCGTCGGAACGTAGAACGTCGCTTTTTTGTACTCGCCGAGCCGCGTGTTCCACGGCCGGAACGCGCCGCCCGATTGCGTGAGTGCTGCCTTGTACATTTATCGCCTCCCCTTCCCGCTCGACAAAAGCAAAACGAGCCCGACCGTTCCGAGCGCGAGAAAACTGTTCGGGATCCCCGGAATCATTTGCTGCGAGAACCAACTCACCGCGGCCGGAGCTGGCGGCGCCGCGACCTGGACCGTGCCCGAGGGGAACACGATCGTCGGCGCGATCGCGGGCGGCGTGGCCGCGACGAGTGTCGGCGTGGGAGCGATCGGCGACGGGTTGGTGAAAAAACTAGCAGGGATGGGCGGTTGCGGAGTCGGGAGCGGCGCCGGAGCAATCACCGGTAACCCGACGTTGGGAGCACTCGCGGGGATGAGTCCTGCGGTTGAGCAGAGCTCGCCGGTGAGCGGATCGATCACACTGTCGGGGCAATTGTTGGGATCTTGCCCCATGCCGCGGAGCGTCCGGCGCCGCGGAGCGAAAGCAAACGTCGCGCCCATGCCGCGCAAGGTTCGTTGTCTCGAGATCGCGTAAGCTGCCATGACTCACCGCCCCGCTTTCTTTTTGCCGAGCAAATAAACGGCGACGCCCAAACCGATCGCGAGGTATCCGTTCGGCACACCGGCGACGTAGTCCTGGCCGTTGAACCAAGTCGAGAGCGCGTTCGGAGTGGGCACGGGAGTTGCGGCGGCCGTCGCCGCGGCGGCCGCGGTTGCCGCGGTGAGCGGAACGGCTCCGCTCGGAAGCAATTGCGACGGATCCGGCGGAGCAAAGGGCGACCCCGGAGTCGTCGCGTCGCCGGGTAGCGCGTAGATCGTTCCGCCCGGCCCGGCGTAAACCGGCTGCGGAACCGGCGGGACCATCGGCGGCGGGAGGATCGTGAGCGGCGGCGCTCCGGTAGGAGCCGGAGTCGGCGGCGCCGGAAAAATTCCCGGATTCCAAACTACCGGGAGCCGCGCACACATCATGTTAGGCGGACAACCGACCGGCATCGGTCCCGGTTGCGGAAGCGAAACGCCGCCGCCATTCGCGAGCGCGACGGCGCCGAGCATGGTGCGGCGGCCGCGGCGCAAAACTCTTCCGGATCCGCTGACGATCGTCATGTCGCCGAGCGACGAGGGAAGTTTCATTTCCGGCGGCCGGTAGATTTCCGGCCGCATGTTCACGTCCTCGCGGATGATTTTGTTTTGTGGCTGTTTGAGGAAAGCGTAGTTCTCAAAACCGGTGTAGAGCGACGTCGCCCACGGCCGATGTCCGTAGGGATTCTTCGTCGAAGTTTGCAAGTAACCGCGGCTCATTACGATCGCCTCGCAAGCAACACCACGCCAAACAAACCGAGCAAAATTAAAGTTGTCGAGCTGATCGAGCCCGTCGCACTGACGCCGCCCGTGGGAAGTAGTCCCGGAGCGACGGGCGGAACGTAGCCGGGCGGGAGCGGTGACGGATAAGCGGGCATCGAAGGATAGACGGGGATCGCGGGAGCGTTCACGGCGCGGACGATCGAGCTCGTCGCGGCGCCGACGCTATTTGCGATGTCAGAGAACGATCCCCAATCGAAACCGTCCTGCCCGAGAGCTCGAGAGGGGAAGTACCGGCCGAGCCGCATATGCGTCCCGAGTGTCCGTCGCCTCATAGCGCACCCCGCACAAGCGGCGCCCGGAGCTCCACAGCAACCGAGCCCGCGGAGATCTTGATACTCGTCGGCGACGAGCGACCATACCCGTTTGCGGAAGCGCCGTTGCGGCGCACTTCCGAATCTTGTCCCTTTACGCGCGGCGTCGATCGGGATCCAGCAATCACCGAGAAGCACCTCGGCGTAGACGTGGCTGAATTGTTCCGGCGCTCCCGGATGCGAAGCGATCGTGACGATCCGCGTGTGGTAGCCGATCGAGCCGAGAAGCGACGGCAAAAGAATCGCGTTGATGTCGTCGCAGTCGCCGAAACCCCACTCGAGCGTCGTCGCGGCCGGGCGGAGACATTCTTTCCCCTCGGGATCTTTCGTAAAACGGATGTTCCGGAGCACCCAGGAATAAACGGCGCGGACTTCTCCGGCGTCGTCATACGGAGCGACGCGAGCGCCGCGGAGAATCGTGCCCGCGGTGCGATTGACGCGCGGATCCTTTTTCCCCTGCTCGACGAGCCCGCGGATCCGCGCGATCGTCTGCGCGGTTCCGTCGTCACCGGCGAGGAGTGGTTCGCTTTGGAGTGAGTAGCCGCCATGCGCTGCGGTTTGCATCCGGAGTCACGGCCGATCGATTAAATGGACGGGCAGTTTCGCGCGGCATTTTTTGGGCGGTGCCGGTTGATCGCCTGCCCGTCCTGTCTAAAGGTGCGACCGTTACGGTAAATCGGCCGTTGTGCCTAGCGATGTCAAGCGGAAACCGCGTGCACTTTCGTTGTATGTTCACAACACTCTACGCTTCGCCGGTAACTTACACGGCGCCGCACACGATTCGCGCCCGATGTACGCTTGACATCGTGACAGTGAGCGGCATACAACTGACTGCGGGGCGGTGTTTTAGCGGTCGCAAGCGGCTTTTTCTTCGACAAAAGGTGCGACGACCATGCCGACGGCCTCCGCGGGCACTGCCCCATCAAAAGCAAAAGTCTCGACGAAAACAATCACGACGCAAGTCACCGAGCCCGTCGAGCAAAATATTCCCGCGGCGGCGGCGCCGATCGAACCGCGAGAAGATTTTTGGAAGTACATCGAAAGCCTCTCGGCCGACGACTGGAAAACGCATCACGTCACGCTGTACCGCTATCCCCTCGGACAAACTAAGCCTCAGAGACTCGGCCGGTATGTCAAGACGTACAAAGCCGAGAACCCCCTCACGAGCGAGGATCAAATTTTCGACGAGTTCGGCGGGAGCCAGTACGACGCGCTTCTAAAGGGACCGGGGAAAAACGGCGAGCGTTGGCAGTTGCTTGCGAAACATTCCTGGGAGATGGACGGCCCGGCGAAAAATCCGTGGGCGACTTCATCGACGACGGCCGTCGCGCCCGGCCCGAGCGAGCTCGCCAACACTTTGCAAGTCGTCTTGCAAAATCTGAAAACCGCGGAGCGCTCTCCGAACGCTGCGGAGTCTCCGGCAATCAAAGAATCGATCTCGCTGATCCAGCAACTCACCTCGGCCATGCCGAAGCCCCAGGGAGTCGGTGAGCTCGTCTCGGCACTCGCGGATCTAAAGAAAATCACCGGCGCCGGAGACGGCGGAGGCAATTCGATCGTCGAGACGATCAAAGTCCTCAAAGAGCTCGGATTAATCGGCGCGGAACGCAAGAGCCTTGCGGGTGAGATCAAAGAGATTCTCGAGATCACCGCGATGATGGGCGGCGGAGGCGGAACCGGGAAGCGAGACTTTGCGACCGCGCTGATCGACGCGGCGCCGACGATCATTGAGAAGGTGACGCCGATCGCGGACCGTTTCGCCGAGACGGCTCGAGCAAATGCGCGGATCGCGGAGCTCCGCGCGGGAGTACGGCCATCCGAGGTATCCGCACCGCCAACACGTCAAGCACCGGCGCTCGTTCCGCCCCAAGCGAGCCCGGCGGCCGCCGCTCCGGCCGCGGAGTCTCCGGCGTCGGCTCGTGTCGTAGCGCCGCCGGAGACAGAAGCGCCCGCGAAACCCGCGACGGCGGTCTACCAAGCCCCTAACCTCGAGTGGGTGAAAGCGCGAGCCGTGCAACTGTTTGCCCTAGGCAAAGACGGCGACGCGATTGCCGAGTGGCTCGACTCGATCGACGAGCAACTCGGAAACTTCCTCGGCGGTATGGATCAGGAAAAATTCGCGGCATTCGTCCGCGGCGACGCGATCCTCTCGCAGATCGCGACGGCGCCGCGGTTCCCCGAGTTTGTCGAGCAGTTCGTTGCTTACTTTTCCGAAGAACCCGCCGCGGAAACCCCTTGACACACTCCCCGTGCGCGGGAATACTTCCCGCGTTTGTTGTTGATCCCGTTAATTCCGCGAGCGGGGGGCGGCGCTCGACTTTTCCAAGAGCTCGCGCCGACCCCACGGTCGCGGGGAAAGAGCTCTTGGAATGACGTCTGCAACACCGTTTCGTGCCCGCAGTGTTTCAAGCGACAAACCACTCCCACAAAACCTCGACGCAGAAATAGCCGTTCTAGGCGGGATCCTCCTAGACAGCAAAGCACTCAAAGAAGCCGCGGCGATCGTCAACAGTCACGACTTTTTTCATCCGAACAATAGCGATCTCTCGATCAACGGCCGGATTTTTCTCACCATGCTCCGGCTCGAGAAAGAAAAAAAACCGATCGATCTCCTCACCGTCGTCGATCACATGCAAGCCGACGGCGAGACGGCCGCCTACATCGCGTCACTCGGGACCGGAACGCATCGCGCGGCGAACGTCGCACACTACGCGAAGATGGTGCGGGAAAAGAGCGTGCTCCGCGCGATCGTCTTTAAAACCGACGCCATTTCCGCCCGCGCCTGGGACGGCGGGACTCCGGCCGAGGATCTTTACAGTGAGCTCGATCTGTTCTTGCGCTCGGCGACGATCACGCGCGACGGGCACTCGCCGTCGGACTTGCCGGAAATGACCGTTCTCGAGATGCCTCCGCGGACCTACATGATCGATCAAGTTCTCCCGGTCAAGTCGATCGCCATGATCTACTCGTGGCGGGGAAGCGGAAAAACTTTTTTCACCCTCGAGCTCACCTACTCGATCGCCGCCGGGGAGAAAAATGTTTTTGGTTGGGACATCCCCGAATCGCGGCCGGTGCTCTACGTGGACGGGGAAATGGACGCGACCGAGTTGCAGGACCGGATGCGTCAGATCATCCGCGCCCACGATGCGAAAATGACTGCGCCCGGCATGATGCGTTTTATCACTCCGGATCTCGAGAAGCACCCGCCGGAGATCCGCACGGCCGAGGGACGGCGCCGCATTGAGGATCAGCTCAAAGGCGGCGAGCTCCTCGTCCTTGATAACTTGAGCTCGCTGATCCCCTCGGGCGAGGAGCGTGAAACCGAAGATTGGGCGGTAGTACAAGAGTGGTTTTTAAAACTTCGCCGCTGCGGATACACGACTCTTTTCGATCACCATGCGGGAAAGAGCGGCGGTCAACGGGGAACGTCGAACCGCGAGGACGTGCTCAACCTCGTCGTGAATCTGAGGAAACCCCACGACTACTCGCCCGAGCAGGGACTCCGCGTCGAGGTGCATGTAGAGAAAATTCGCGGCCGCGCCGCCGGTCTCGTCGTGCAACCGTTCGAGCTCCGGCTCGAAAATGACGACCGCGGACGGTTGGTGTGGACCCGCAAGCCCTTGCGGACGATCGTTGAAAAACAAGTGTTCGAGATGTTCGCCGCGAAAGAAAAAGACCGGGACATCGCCGAGATCTTCCGGCTCACCCGTCACCAAGTCTACCGGCTCCGGAAAAAATTCGAGCGCGGTCAAGCGCCCGGATCCGAGGACGAGACTTTCGCCACTCCTTCGCCGGAAGCATAGTATTCCCAATATATTTTTTCTCAGACACTCTTGTCCGCGCTCGTCGTGTGCGCGGTTTTCTGCGCGGTGTTTTATGCAAATGCGCGGTGTATATACCTGGAGACAAAACATCACTTTGTTAGTCATACACTTACAAGATTTTTGCGCGGCCCTGCGCGGTCTCTGCGCGGTCTAGTACTATGTTAAGTGTATGTATATATGGTACTTAGTAAAAATCTGCGCGGTGTGGGTGGGACACCCCCCTCCAGAGACCTTTCGCCTAGGGAGAAGAAATGGCGAAGCGGGGGGCGAAAGTCGGGAAGTCCGGGGGGGGGGAATACCGCGCAAAAAAGACGTAAGTTATTCATTCTTTTAGAGAGACACCGAAAAAACCGCGCAAGTCGATTTTGTATCTTTGGCATTCTAAAGGACTTATTTTTTCACCCCGCGCACGTTACCCGCGCATCCCCGCGCAACCTACTGTATAAAGGACTTACAGCGTTTTTTGCCTCCGTGAGACTGCTCGGTGAGAATCTCATTATGAGACAGTGACCGTGTGAGGGGGTTTCTCTTGCAATTTCGCCTTATCTTCGGTAGTTTGCTGCAGCTGCCAGCTCGAGAGGGGTTGCGACCACGATCCCCGAAACAAACTCGTCTGATCTTTCCCGCCGTTGCGTCTCCGATCCGCGGCGTTCGCTCCGGCAATTACACAACCGGCTCGAGACGTGGATCGCCCGCTTCGCCTGGGAAGCGTATCGCGAGCGGCGTTACCTCGAGGCGGAAGCGCTCGGGGACGTCGCGCACTATCTCGTGCACCTCAGAAAGAAAAAAATGGCGCCTTGTCCGCAGTGTGGTTTGTGGACTAGGCTGCAACTAGAAGGGAAGTGAACGCAATGGGCGAAGCGAGGCGAAGGAAGATCCTGGGAATGCCGCCGCGGGAGCCGCCGCGCGTACAGCAAGCGGTGATCTCGGACATTGCCGACGTCGCGAAACTCCTCGCGCTCGAGAAAACCTACTGCGACCGGTGCGGCGCAGAGTTCCCGTTGTGGCCGCCGGAGCTGCTCAATCAGCACTTGCACGACGACCACGAGGCGATGTTCTGGCCGCAAGTCGCCCAGGAATGGCACGACTACGAAAAGGACACGGATCTCGCGCGGAGGCAAAACTACCTGACGCAGTATCACGTCCAGTTTGTTTGTCTCGTCTTGCAGCACCGCTGCGATCTGTACCAGAAACTTGTCGCCGCCGGAGTGATTGTCGCTCCGGCCCAGGGGTGAGACGTGCCCGACGATTCG
>Ga0307475_10000359_pt1 | contig 27400 bp, 16 predicted proteins | sample atmos_gasesECM1C_FD_203317 | JGI IMG/M metagenome (GOLD analysis project Ga0307475, IMG submission 203317) | Hardwood forest soil microbial communities from Morgan-Monroe State Forest, Indiana, United States - atmos_gasesECM1C_515 | ecosystem: Environmental > Terrestrial > Soil > Temperate... | reverse complement strand
GTTGTCGACGGCAGAGAAGGAAGTAGCGCGACAGATTGCAATAAGTTCGGATTCGGCGCTCGTGCCTGGGACGCAAGCATTTCTGGATAAGGTTAGCTCCATCATGTCCACGCAATCGCCGGATTTGTTGCAGCGAGCGCATGAGTTGATGAACGCGCCGCGAATTTTTGGGATGGAAATTGGTTTCAATTTGCCGGCGTTTATTATTGCGCTGGTGATTACCGCGATCCTGGTAGTGGGAATTAAAGAGAGCGCGCGGTTTAACTCGGCGATTGTGGTGATGAAGGTTTCGGTGGTGCTGTTCGTTATCGCATTAGGATCACGATATGTTTCTGTGGCGAACTGGGGAAGCGATTGGCACAATTTTGCGCCGATGGGATTCAGCGGCATCGGGGCCGGGGCAGCGTACATCTTTTTCGCGTACATTGGATTTGATGCGGTGTCCACGACGGCGCAGGAAGCCAGGAATCCGCAGCGGGATCTGCCGATCGGGATTATCGCTTCGTTGCTCGCCTGCACGATCCTTTATATAGCAGTTGCAGGCGTTTTGACCGGGATGGTGCATTGGCAGGAAGTTAACATTGAAGCTCCGGTGGCGCGAGCGTTTATGGACCGGGGGCTGTCGACGGCGTCGCACATCATTACGTTGGGGGCGCTCGCGGGATTGACCAGCGTGATGCTGGTAATGCTGCTAGGGCAAACGCGGGTGCTGTACTCGATGGCCAATGACGGCCTGCTGCCAAAAAGATTTTTCGCAGCGGTGCATCCCAAATACCGCACACCTTATAAAAACACCATTCTGGTGGGACTACTTGCGGCAATCGTGGGCAGCGTTACGCCGATCGACGATATCGGGCGAATGGTCAATATCGGGACCCTGCTGGCGTTCGTGATTGTGTGTATTGCGGTAATGGTTTTGCGACGCACCAATCCCGGTCAACCGCGGCCATTTCGCACTCCGTGGGTGCCGGTGGTACCCATCCTGGGGATTCTTTTTAATGGCTACATGATGTACAAGCTGGGCTGGGTGAACTGGGCGCGGTTGTTCGGGTGGTTGCTGATCGGGTTGGTGATTTATTTTGCGTATAGCCGGCACCATAGCCGGGTGAGCAATCCGGAGCGAGTCGAAGTTACCAATCCCTAGAAATATGCTTTAGTTTGTTGGTCAATCCCAAGCTCAAACTTCAATAAAAGCAAGGTGTGGTGATACTCCCTACTTTTGTGTTTCGCGGACAGATGCTTTACTGGCGTTAGTGCGTTCTCATAGTGTGTGAAAGTCAGGTAAAGTGTTGGTCTAAACTTGCCGATGAATTCTCTCTCTTCCACTTTGCAATCGTTTTGGCGCCGGCTGTCTGGCTTTGACATTGTGGCGCTGGCGATTTTTGCGTTGGGCGTAGTGGTGACCATTACGGAACTCAGTGGAGGTGTGGTAAGTTTCCTGAAATTTTTAGCGGTTCTGTGCCTGTTTTACCTGTTATTTCGCATGATTGGGTGGTGGCGGTCGCGACTGCTGTGGAGTTTGCGGAACCGCTTGATTGTGGCTTATCTGTTTATTGCGTTGGTCCCCATTTTGCTGATTGTTACGCTAGTCGGGCTTGCCGGGCGAATTTTGTATTCGCAACTGGGCGCGTACCTGCTTTATGAAGATATCCAGGTGCGCATTAATTCTCTCGCGGACATGGCTGAGCATATCGCCGCGGCGCACGGCCCAGCGACTCGCGGAAACAGCGAAGAAGAGTTTGAGAGCGATCTGGCTGCGCAATCGCATGTGGTGCATGACCGTGAACTGCCCAACCTGGCCATCACATTCTCGGGCGATGCGACGTTGCTGCATAAAGTGGCTCGAGGAGGAGATGCATTCGCGGGATTGCTACAGGAAGAGGACAAATTGTCGCTGGTGAGTTTTCGCGCGATTCACGGGAAGGAGGGCATCAGGGTTGTTCAGTTGCGAGTGCCGGTTACCCCGGAACTGCTTTCCGCCATCGCGCCGGACGTGGGTGCAATTCAATTAAACCCGATGCGGAAAATTTCAGTTGGGGATCAAGGAACCGCGATTTACCAGTCGGCGGGCGACCGCTACGCAGCGGGCACCCCAATAAGCGCTCGGGCGCGAGTGTTGCAACCGCAAGGTTTTTGGATCGATCCGGCGGTCAGTGTGGTGTCGAGGCTCAATTCGGTTTACGTTGGCCGTGAGGGCAAGGTGGAGTATGACCGGCCGGTTTTGGCGGTGACCAATGCGCGGCCGTCGCGCTTGAGCGCACGCATATTTAATTCTCTGGGGGAACTGCGAGATTCGTACCTGCTGTTGTTTATTATTGTGGGCATAGTGTTCCTGATTATCGAGCTTGCGGCTTTGATTACCGGGATCAGCATGACGCGCACGATTACCACTGCCATCTCGGACCTTTACCAGGCTACGCAATACGTGCAGTCCGGGGATTTGACGCATCGTGTGCGAGTGGACCGGCGAGACCAGTTGGGGGTGCTTGGTGAATCGTTCAATTTGATGACCGGGTCGATCAGCGGGTTAATCGAAGAGCAAAAACAGCGGCAGCGATTGGAGAATGAGATTTCCATCGCGCGTGAGGTACAGAACCAGTTGTTTCCGAAGCGGCTGCCATCGGTTCCCGGAGTGGAAGTGGAGGCGATCTGCAAGGCGGCGCGTTCGGTGAGCGGCGATTATTATGATTTTATTCAGCTGACGCCGACGCATATTGCCGTGGCGATTGCGGACATTTCCGGGAAGGGAATTTCGGCGGCGTTGTTGATGGCCAGTTTGCAAGCGGCGTTGCGGAGCCAATTGTTGATGGTCGGCAGCGAGCACCTGGGGACCGATGAATTGGTTTCACGGCTGAATAAGCACCTGGTGCGAAATACCGCGGACGATCGGTTTGCGACGTTTTTTATCTGCGTGTATGACAGTGCGACGCGGACGCTGCGTTACACCAATGCGGGGCATCTGCCATCGTTTTTGTTGAGCCAGAACAATGCGGTGCGGCTGGATAAGGGAGGCATGGTGTTAGGTGTGTATGAGGAATGTGAGTATGAAGAAAATTCGCTGATGGTGCCGCGCGATGCGGTGTTGGTTGGCTATAGTGATGGACTGGTGGAACCGGAGAATGTGTATGGTGAAGAATTTGGGATTCGACGGTTGCAGGAGGCGGCAGTACGGGTGCAGGCGTCGCCGCCGAGCAGCGTGGCGTTATCGTTGATGACGGCGGCGGAAGAATGGGCCGGGAGTGCGGAACAAGCAGATGATATGACCGTGATTGTGGCGCGGATGAAGTAACAGAAAACCCAAGATAGAAAACCCGAGGCAGAAAACCCCAAGACCCGGGTTCATAACTCAACTGCGAACCCGGGGCACCCTGCAAAAAAATGGCGGAAGGGATGCGCCCTTCCGCCATTTTCGTTTCAACTTTATTTCAAGTTAATGCGAGTTAGTTTTTGGGCTTCCGGGCTCCGTCGGGAGTCAGGAGCATGGCGGTGCCGCCGCCGGTGCTGCTGGCTGAACGGCCTTCCAGCTCTAGTGAGAGCAGGCCTTCGGTTGCGGAGGCTGCGACCAGGGCTCCGTTGCGGCGCACGCGCACGACCGGGAAGAAACCGTCGGCCAAGGGGTCGTCTACGCGCTTCCACGTTTTGCCGCCGTCAAAGGAAGCCAGCAAGCCATGCTTTTGCAGCGCCACGACCGTGGCGTATTCGCTTCCGGCCACATCCTGGAATTGTAGTTCGCGAACATCTGAACGGTTCCAGTTGCGTCCGGCGTCATGCGAGGTGTAGAGGCCCATGTTGGAGGTGATGTACAGGTTCGAATCGTCTACGCGGTGGAGGCGCAAATTGCCGGCAGATGCGAAGGACAAGTCCTTGCTCTCCCAGTGCGCTCCGCCGTCTGCGGAGTAAAGCAGGTTGCGTTGCGAGATGGCCCAGACCTGAGTGCCATCTAAAGTGACTTCGAGAGAAGTTGCGGGCTGTTTCAAGAAGGCATCGGAGCCAGCGTTTTTCCAGGTGATGCCGTGGTCCTTGGAGGTCAGGATTCCGCCGGCAGTGGCTGCAAACCACGCTTCGCTACCGAAGGTCATGTCGTTGACCTGCACAGCGACAAACGTAGTCGGCTTCTTGGAAATTGGGCGTCGCGCTGCAGTGGTCGCGGTGGTCTTTTTAACGGGTGCGCCCTTCTTGCCCTTCGTCGCAGCAGACTTGGTGGTTGCGGCTACGGGAGTTACTTCAGGAACGTAGAGACCGGCTTTTACCCACTTCTTGTTGGTCTCGTCGTATTTCATCCAGCCGCCGTTGTTTAACGAAGCCCACCACGTGCCAGGTGCAGCGTAAACATGTTTCAGATCGGTGCGCTTCAGTCCCGGTCCCAGAGCCGACCAAGTGTTGCCGCCGTCCTGAGTGGCCAAGAACGCGTCAGTGTCAAAGGTTAGGACGACCAAGGCGCGTGCCTGATTTTCGTGATCGATGGCTACGTCAAGAATGTGCTGGTGTTGGAATCCGGCGTTGGAAGAAGTAAAGGTTGCGCCGCCGTTTTCGCTGATCTGCACGCCCTGGCGTTCGGTGCCGATAATCAAGCGGTCAGAATGATTGGGGTCGATGACGATAGCGTTGATAACCCAATCGCCGGGAGTGATGCGCTTAAAATCATTCTCGTTGGTGGTCTTCCACAAGCCGCTTGTGGTTCCGGCGTAAAGCACTTGCGGGTTTTGGGGATCCTGGCGAATCAGCTGCGTTCTGCGGAATACGAAAGGAATGCCTTTGTACTTCGTCCAGTTCTGCGCGCCGTTCACGCTGTGATAAATGCCGGAGCAGGCGGTGGCGTGGACATTTTCCGGATTGGTGGGATCGACCACGATGCTCATGACGTCGGAATCATCGATCATGCCTTTTTGAATGGGGAACCAATCTTTGCCGCCGTTGGTGGTTTTCCAAGGCAAGTGATACGTTCCAGCGTAGATGGTGTTCTCGTCGTGAGGATTGAAAGCGACGGAGTCAAAATTGCGAAGGTCTTCGTGCTTCGCGGGAGTAATGAGAGTCCAGTTCGCGCCGTCGTCGGTGGAGCGGTAAACACCGGTCAATGATCCGGCTAGCAAAATTTTAGGATTCGTCGGTGCTTGCGCGAGAGCGCGCACCGTTTCATGCGCGAGGCCAATTACGTGCCACGAGTGGCCTGCGTCATCGCTGCGATAAACGCCGCCGCCGCCGGAATACAATGTCCAGGTGCTGGCATAAAGACGATTGGAGTCGCGGGGATCGACGAGAATGTGGGTGATGACGTCATCCTGGCCAGTGCCGATGCGGCTGATCAATCGCCAATTCGCGCCTTCATCGTTCGAAAAGAAAACGTGGCCGTCGGAAGTGCCGAGGTACAGTTTCTTGATGTTGTGTGCATCGGCCTCGAGAGATATAACCGTGCCACCCGGAGGGCCAACCTGACGCCAGGTTTGCGCCGGCGATGAGATCGCGGCAGCCATTCCGAACGCTGCGACTGCCATGGATCCGAACCATTTTGAATTCATATGGAGCTATTCTCCCAGACCGCGTTTGTACTCACAATCCCCGAGTTTACGGAGAGTGCTGGCAAAAATCGCCTGTTCTAGCGGACAGATTAAGGGCTAGTTACATATACGCAATGTACTAGTACACCCCAAGGTCCCAACCGGGCAGCGCCGTCGGCATCTAACCTTTATATGGTCATTGAGGATATATGGCCATTGATGAGGTCGAACGGAAATGGCAACTTATTTCCCGCGGCCGGGTTATACGAATTGGGAGAACTACCTGAGGTAGACTCCCGCAGCTGGGACAGGTTTGCCCAGCCCTAGATAGGGGAAACGCATGTCGAAGACCACATTCACCGGTAAAGGCAGGCTTGGCTTGCTGCTGTGTCTGACCGGTCTTCTTTCTTTAACGACTATAACGACGGCGGTGGCGATGCGGGCCCAAGACGACGGAGGTCCCGCGCACAGCACTACGGCTGCTCCGGATGAGAACAGTGCACAAGGCCCTGTCAACGATCCACGCTACGGGAATCCTAACGGCGATGATCCTCGGTACAACAATTCTGGCGACCCTCGCAACAATAATGATCCGCGCTACAACGACAATTCCAATGGGAACTATGCGGGTCGTGGCGATGATCTGCGTTATAGCAATTCTCAAGTTGACCAAGATGGCGCCTCACCCGATGCGCAGGATCCTCCCTCCCGGGTAGCCAGGCTGAGCTACCTTGATGGCTCTGTTTCATTTCAAGCCGGCGGCAGCGGCGATTGGGGCAATGCGGCCAAGAATCGGCCCGTCACCATTGGCGATAAAATCTGGGTAGATAAAGATTCCCGCGCGGAGCTGCAAGCCGGACAAGCTGCTATTCATCTGGGCGCGATGACCGCGCTGTCATTTTTGAATCTGGACCAAAACATTACGCAGATGCGGCTGGCGGAAGGCAGCATTAATTTCCGTGTACGCGAACTTCGCGAAGGCGACACTTATGAAGTGGATACGCCCAATATTGCGTTTACGGTGCGCGAAGCTGGGGCGTTCCGCATCGATGTCAACGAGACTGGCGATGGCACCCTGGTGACGGTGATTCGCGGGGAAGGCGAAGTTACCGCGGGCGGCAAGAGCCATCTGGTGCGCGCCGGCGAGCTGGCCGAATTTAACGGCACCGACTCCGATATCGACTACCACACTGACCGCGCTCCACAGCCGGACGATTTCGATCGCTGGGCCGCGGACCGTGACCGCAGAGAAGAAAATTCCGTTTCGGCGCGCTACGTGTCGCGGGACACCGTGGGTTATTCGGACCTCGATGATAACGGAACGTGGTCGCGAGAACCTAACTACGGCCCGGTTTGGTATCCGAACAGCGTGGCGGTCGGCTGGGCTCCTTACAGCTATGGGTATTGGGGCTACGTGGGACCCTGGGGCTGGACCTGGATTGACTACGCGCCTTGGGGGTTTGCGCCGTTCCACTATGGACGCTGGAATTATTTTGGCGGGCGTTGGGGCTGGTGCCCGGGGCCAATCGGCTACTATCCAGTCTATGGGCCGGCTTTCGTTGGATTCCTTGGCGGCGGCTTCGGCTTTGGCTTCGGAGTTGGCGTCGGGGTAGGCTGGTTCCCGCTGGGTTTCGGTGAAGTCTATCACCCGTGGTATGGCTACCGGAGGGGTGGCGCATACATTACGAACATAAATATTCACAACACGTACATTCGGAACGTTAACAACATCAACGTCGCGAATCATAACTACGCGTACGCGCACAACCCGGCGGCCGTAACGGCGACTACTCGAGCCGGCTTCGTGAATGGCCAGGCCGTGAATCGCGGCGCGACGCCGGTGACTGCTGCCTCCTTGCGTGGCGCGCAAGTTACAAATCACTTGAACATGACTCCGACCAGAGCGAGCTATACGGGAGCTGCAAGCGTTCGCGGTGGTCGGGTGGCAACGCCGCCTGCTTCGGTGCAGAATCGCGCGGTGATTGCGCGCACAGCGCCAGCAGCGGGGGCCTCGCACATGCCGGTGCGCACCGTAGGAAATTCCGGCTACAACGCAGGACGTAACAATACGTATGCGGGCAATCGTGGCACGGGAAACTCCGCTGCTTATAACGGCAGGGCAAGCGCCAACTACGGGAGCGGCTCGCCAAACCGTCCGAGCTACGCAGGTTCGGGCTCGGTGAACTCGCAAGGTGCGGCTCGCTATACTACGAATCGTCCGCCTTCGGCTAACCAAGGCGGCGTATACAACCAGCGGGGCGCAACATCTTCGCCGCGTCCTTATTACTCCGCTCCTCAGCGCGGCTATTCCGCGCCGCCGCAGCGCGGTTACTCTGCGCCGCCGCGAGCTTATTCTGCACCTAGCCGGACGTATTCGGCGCCGTCACACGCTTCGCCCGCTCCAAGCCACGGATCATCTGGAGGCGGACGGCCTTCAGGTGGCGGTGGCGGTAGTAGAGGCGGATCAGGGTCGCACGGCCGATAAACACAACACCGCGCTAGATTCGACTACAAAGAACGAAAACGGCCCGCTACTTCGAGCGGGCTTTTTTTTGCACTTGCGCAAATTGGATTTCCATTTTTGAATTTTGCGGGCAAATTTCGTTTGACATTTTAAATCTCTAGAATTTTCGTCGTTGCTGAAGCGTGCAGTATCGTCCACGCTACGCTGCTGCAATGCCGCAACTGTTCTTGCCTCGAAGGGTTTAATATGCATTCACCTGTCGGGGCTTTCCTGTTTAGCTCTACAGCGAATTCCCGATTCAGGTACTAAGGGGATTGGTGCAATGTTGACCCACGCTCGCCCACCCTTTCCCGGTTCACTAATTGTTCGACTCATTCGCACACCAGTTGTGTGCGAAGAGGATGGTCCAAAGTGGTCAGCAACAAGGAGAGAAGAACAATGTTTAGAAAACATGCCCGAAAGGTAGCCAGCGTTCTTGGAGTGGCAATAGCGCTCGCGCTGTTCCTTCCGAAGCTGGCACTTGCAGGTGATTATGACGATCCGCCATCGGTGGTAGCACGTCTCGCGTATTCCCAAGGAGCTGTTTCGTTCCAACCAGCCGGCACGGAGGATTGGGTCGACGCAGGAATAAATCGACCAATCACTACCGGCGATAAACTATGGTCGGACCAGGATGGCCGTGTCGAGCTGCAACTCGATGCGTCGACGATTCGATTGTTCCACAGCACTGGCTTCTCATTTCTCAATCTGAACGATAACGTGACGCAAGTACGTTTGACGGAAGGCACCATTCTGGTGCGCGTGCGTCACCTGGCTGAAAACGAGACATACGAAATCGATACGCCGAATCTGGCTTTCTCGATTGACCGTCCCGGCATCTATCGCATCAACGTGGATCAAGGCGGCGATGCCACCTCCATCAGAATTCGCGACGGAGAAGGCCAAGTTACCGGCGGCGGGGCGTCTTATTCCGTGCGCGCGCATGACGACGCGGTGTTCTCTGGAACGGATCAGTTGAGCGCGGACGTGCAGGATCTCAGCGCGGATTACGACGAGTTTGACACCTGGAGCGCCAACCGTGACCGCCGATGGGAACATTCCCGCTCGGCACAGTATGTTTCGCAGGATGTGGTCGGCTATGAAGACTTGGACGACCATGGAGACTGGCGCGATACGCCGCAATATGGCCACGTGTGGTACCCGCGCGTGGAAGTCGCGGATTGGGCGCCTTATCACTACGGTCATTGGGCGTATATCGAGCCTTGGGGATATACCTGGGTTGATGATCAGCCCTGGGGCTTCGCGCCGTTTCATTATGGACGCTGGGTAAACGTGGAAGGCCGATGGGGATGGATACCTTCGCCTCCGCGAGTTGAAGGCGTAGTTTACGTGCGTCCCGTCTACGCGCCAGCGTTGGTCGCGTTCGTTGGCGGCGGTGGTTTCAGCGTGGGCATCGCGGTCGGCGGTGGCGGCGGGGCAGTGGGCTGGTTCCCGCTGGGACCCCGTGAAGTGTATGTGCCGTCTTACCGCGTGAGCCAACGGTATGTTGAGAACGTGAACATTTCGAACACCACCGTGAACCGCACAGTGGTGAACAATTATTATCAGACCACGGTGGTAAACAATAACACCACCGTGAACAACGTTACGTATGTGAATCAGCGGGTTCCGGGCGCGGTTATGGCCACCAGCCAACAAGCTTTCACGTCGGCTCAACCCGTGGCGCGGAACGCGGTGCGAGTGGATACACGACAAATGGCCAGCGCGCAAGTGCAGGTCCGCCAACCGGCTATCGTGCCGACGAAACAAGCAGTGTTGGGGTCGGCGAGACCCGCGGAGCATCAACCGCCTCCCGCCGTTCAGCAGCGTGCGGTTGTAGCCAAGGCCGCACCACCACCACCGCCTCCATCGTTTGAAAGACGCCAGGAAGCGATAAAGAGCAACGGCGGCAGGCCTCTGTCCGTCACGCAAATTCGACAGATTCAACCCGCGCCTTCGGCACAGACGCAGCAAGCTGCAGCTGTCAGGGTCGCTCCACCTTCAAAGCAGGCGCCTGTGTCGGTGCGCGAAGCTCCCAAACCGGCCCAACCGGTGAACCGCACAGCCGCACAAGGGGCTCAGGGCAACATCGGGAATCGTCCGGGACAGCCGCAACCGGTGCAGCCGCAATCAGGGCAGCCGCAGAACAATCCTGCAAATCGGCCGGGTACTCCGAATAACCAACAGCCGGGGAATCGACCCGCTGAGCGTGGTACCACGACGCAGCCGAACACTGCGCAGCCAAATAACCGGCCGGGCGACCGTCCAGTGACGCAGCCTAATGCAAATCAACCCAATGAACGGCCAAATGCTCAACCAACTACGCGGCCAGGGGATCGCCCCGTAACGCAGCCGAACAACGCGCAGCCCCAGCCTAACTCACGACCGCCAGCGACTAATGATCGTCCGCCAAGCGCGCAGCCCAACAATCGTCCGGCCGACCGCCCTGTGGATCGCCCGGTGACACGTCCGAATGAACCGCCAGCGGCGCGGCCGAATGAACAACCAACCAACAGGCCAGCACCTACAGAGCGGCCCGCGGATCGCCCAGTAACGCGGCCGAACGAGCAGCCAGCGAATCGACCTGCTGATCGGCCAGCAGATCGGCCGGCCACGCGACCGAGCGAACAACCAGCTACTCGACCGGCGCCAGCGGAGCGGCCCGCGGATCGCCCAGTAACGCGGCCGAACGAGCCGCCACCGAATCGTCCTGCGGACCGCCCAGTCACGCGTCCGAATGAACAACCAAACAACCGGCCGGCACCCACCGAGCGCCCCGCTGATCGTCCGGCGACTCGGCCGAGTGAGCAACCAGCGCCGCGTTCCGCACCGGCAGAGCGCCCTGCGCCACGAGCAGAGCAGCCTGCGGCACGCCCGGCACCAGCTCCCGCTCCAAGGCCGGCGGAACGGCCAGCAGAACGTCCTGCGCCACCGCCACCGGCAGCACAAAAACAGCAGCAACAAAACCAACCACCGCCACAGAAGGACAAGCCTAAAGATAAGGACAAACCGCCGAGCCGCTAAGTACGCGGTTTGAGCTGGAGAGTTGCCGAGACGGGCGAGCGTGGCCAAACGGCCAATGTCTCGCCCGTTCATTTTTTTACGTTGCGCTAACTAACCAACCGGCTCGCACAGGTATGTACCTGCGGCAACTGATCACCCAAACTCGCCTGGCAAATTCGTTCCTGTGATATCTTCGAAAAAATATGAAATCGGGCTTACTCAGCAGTGCGGTGTTTCGTCAGGCTCTCGGTCGATTTGTCACTGGCGTCACGGTGGTGACTGCCGAACGCGCGCCGGGCCAAGTTCACGGCATGACCGCGAATTCGTTTACCGCGGTATCTCTCGAGCCACTTCTGATTTTGGTGTGCGTGGCCGAGCAGGCTCGCATGCTGCCGATACTGAAAAGGGTGCAGCGCTTTGGCATCAGCATTTTGAAGGATGATCAGCAGGCCATCTCTGATTTTTTTGCGCAGCCCGAGCAAGATCCGGACGTGGAGCGCGCTTTGGAGATACGGTTCGAATGGCCGACGGATGGTATCCCGGTTTTGGGGAACGCGCTGGTGCAGCTAACCTGCAGGGTAGTGGCGTCTCATGTCGCCGGGGATCACACTATTTTTCTTGGTGAAGTGGAAAGCGCGGAAGTCTTTGAGGGAGAACCATTGTTGTTTTTTCGGGGGACTTACCGGCGGATTTCACCAGCCTAGCATCCGCTTGACGAGGACTAAAAGCGCAAGAATTCATGATCAGCGCCGCCGAAACGCAGCTTGTCATGGCCCCAGCGATAATTGCTGTTCACTTTGTTTTTCGAGAAGCAGTGTTCGAACGCGCGAAGATGCGGAACAATAATTTGTCTTTTCCTCCTGTTCTATGGCTTCGCATTATTTTCTGGTTTGGTATCCCGATGTTTTTATTCGCAGCATACTAGGTATGCGGTGAGATCGAGTCAAGATTTGACTTGCTTTACCCCGTTTTGTTTGTCGCTCTTGCATCTCTGGCTTTCTTCTCATATCCAGCAACCATAAGCTTGACTTCAAGTGGAATTACGTCCCGCCGTTACTTAGGGCTTCGTGTGACGCGAATGAAATGGGAAGAAATTGCGTCAGTGGTTTCGTCGAGCCGCTTGAAGACGATTTCGGTCTATGCTCATGACCGTGACTCGATTGTTCACACACAATTCAATGTCGATCCGGCACGCTTCAAGAGGGAGCTAGGAATTCGCCTCTCATCGTCGATCATCGAACAATGACAACGTACGTTTGAGCTGCGGATTGCGCCGCTAATGGTGGCCGCCCAGGGGGTCGCGCTTTACTCCGTATTGGGCGCCCCATTTGTCGGTCATGTGGCCGCGAATTTCCCATAATTCGGGGAAAAATTTTTGGCGCATGCCTTCTTCCAATATTTCCACGGCGCGGCCTTTTAATGATTTCGCACCAAACCCGATGGTGCGGTGAATCAGTTGCATGTGTTCGTAGCGAAATTTTTGAAACAACGCGTCAAATTCCGCGAGGGCCTCGGCTACTACATAGGCGTCACTATGGGAATATTCGGAGTCGTAGATTTTTTCTACGGTCAGCTTATGCTTTTCGAGGTAGGACGATTTGAAGGAATTCCAGATGGGCTGGAACATTTTTAGTAGCACGCGAAAGCCGGGAGATTCTTGCCCGCTGCCATTTCCCAGGCGCGTTCGAATGGCTTGATATTCTTTAGGAGACATGGTTTCCAATACAGCGATCTGCTGAATCATTATTTTTTGTAACAGGTGAACGCGGTGGAAAAGGGTAATCACCCGATTGGTATTTTCCTGCTGCAAGTACTCGTCGATGTCCAGCAGGGTGTAGGCGATCAACTTCATCCACAATTCTTCGACCTGATGGACTATCTGGAATTGCAATTCATCAGCGTTGCATAGCTCCTCAAATTTGGATTGGCACGACAACAAGGCCTTGGTATTGAGATACAGCTCGTAGTCGAGGGTGCCCTCGCCATTCATCATGGAATAAAACTGCTCACGATTCATGAAGCCCCCTGGTTGGCAACGTTCAAGCGCATGTTATCTGGATGCCTTGTGGATGGAGTGCTGGCCTTCGAGAATTTACGGAAATTTATCGTTCGGAGCTGCCCGATGGGCGGGCAGGTTCGGCGGGATCGCTCATCTCTTTGCGGTGGCTCTTCACTTCGCGCAGGGAATAGATGGACTTGTTCTGGGATTCATAATAAGTGCGAGCAATGATTTCTCCCAGCAGGCCCATAGAGATGAGCTGCACGCCGCTGATGAAAAGCGCCACCGCAAGCAGCATCAACGGGCCGTGCTCGGTCATAATGGTCTGGCCGTAGTAAAATTTTACGAAGGCCAGAAAAGATGCGATCAATATGCCAGAACCCGCGCCTGCGACGCCCAGCAAACCAAAAAACTGCAGCGGACGGGTGGAGTAGTCCAGCAAAAATTTAACAATCAACAAATCGAGAAAAACGCGAATGGTGCGCCCGATTCCATAATTGGACTTGCCACTTTTGCGATCCAGATTGGAGATGGGCACTTCGGCGATTTTCGCACCGGTGGAGCTGGCCAACGCGGGAATAAATCTGTGCAACTCGCCGTAGAGTTGAATCTCCTGGATAATTTCGCGGCGATAGGCTTTGAAAGTGGTTCCGAAGTCGTGCAAGTCGATGCCGGAAAGGCGGGCCATCATCCAGTTGGCGGCGCGGCTGGGAATCTGGCGCATGAGCCAATGATCTTTGCGCTCGTGGCGCCAGCCACTGACCAGGTCGTAACCTTCTTCAATTTTTTCGAGGAAGCGGGGAATTTCTTCGGGGTCGTGCTGCAGATCGCCATCCATGGAGATGATGATTTCGCCGCGGGCAAAGTCGAAGCCGGCTTTTAATCCGGCGGTTTGGCCGAAATTGCGGCGCAAGCGGACGAGGTTGACGCGGCGGTCATGTTCATAAATTTCGGAAAGCACCTTGAAGGTATTGTCGCGGCTGCCGTCATCGACAAACACCAGCTCGTAGGGCTCGCCGATGGAGTCCATCACTTCGGTGAGTTTCATGTACAACGGTGGCACGTTTTCCTGTTCGTTGAAAAACGGCACCACGATGGAGTAGCGTATGGGAGATTCGCTTCTCATGCTTTTTCAGCGACCTTCTCAGGCCTTTCCGGCCACAAAGGCATAGTCTATCAGGCGAATCCCTTGTGACGCGACAAGATTTCGAATGTCCGGGCTGATTAAGATCCGCAGTTCCAGTTCGCGCGAATCCTGCAGCCTGGTTGCGGATTCTTCCAGTTCTTTATCCATAAAGCCCGGATGGCACATCATTTCGGTGGTGCCTTCAGGCAAGTTTCGCAGCAGGCATTTCATCCCTTCGATGGTCAACTCTCCGGTTTGGGCGATGCCGCAAAAATAATCCGTGCTCGCGATGCCCGCGGCTTCCGCCAATGCGCCGGCATCTCTCGCTAAAACTTTGAGTACGCGTGCCTGCACGCCTTGCTTCATTACCAGCGGCACATTCTGGTTTTCTCCGCTGGATAATGCCGCCCGCAGCGAAGAAGCTTCATGCGAGATGCGCACGGCGGCAATGGCGTGGCGCTTGGCCAGGCGTAAGGCAATTTCAAACAATCCCGGCAGCATGTGCACATGCTTGTGACCATCGAGATGTGTTGGGCGAATGCCTGCGTTGACCACTTTCTGAATCTGACTCTCCCATTCGAGTTCCACTTCGTTTAACCGCAGGTTTCGCCGGGCAACGCGCAGCAGCAAAGCTTCCGGTCCGCCGACGAACTCGCCGCGCGCATTGACGATGCTTGGCACTGTTTCTGGGGAGGATACCGGCCTGCCATCGCTTAAATTCAGGTGTACGCCCACGCCCAGAGAAGGCGTGGCTTTCGCTAGTTCCACAGCGGAGGCGAAGGCCGCTCCGTTGGCCAAGATTGTGGCGCTGGTCACGATGCCGTTGCGGTGCCCTTCGGCAATGCCGCGATTTACGCCCTCCGCCCAGGCAAGATCATCGGCATTTACAATCAGATTTCTGACAATCGCGTTTGCCACGGCAGTCCCGTTTTACCTGCCCTAAGGGCCAGATGTACCTTCGGTATCATTTTGAAACAGTTCCATTGACCGCATTTGTTTGCAACTTTAGCATGACCTCATCGACCGTAGTGGGTCTCGAAAGTTGTTTTTTGAGTCCTGAGACACCTATGTCAGTAAAGTTCATCGAATCGCATCAGGGTGCCACGCGCCATAGTATGCAGCGTCGTGGGCCGCGCATGAACTCCCGCGTTCCCGTTCGCATTGAGTGGAACACAGCCGCAGGCGAGCGCATTCAGGTGGCAGCGCACACGCGGATCGTGAATCCTTATGGTTGCATGATCGTGCTGAAGCAGTCGCTGGAACTCGAGGATCGGGTGGCGCTCACCAACGTTGCCGCGCATACCACCAATGCCGCGGTAGTGGTGTGGAAAGGCGGCGCTCGGCCGGACGGATGGGAATATGGCATCGAATTGGTCGCGCCGGAGATGGATTTCTGGGGGCTGGAGCTGTGAAAAGCAATTCTGAAATCAATAGCTCGGCCGCTACCGGCACGCGCCCAGGGCTTACCCGACAGCCTACGGCTGAGGAACGGCGTCGCGCGCAACGGGTTCTACTGCGCATGCCAGTGTTGCTGCATGTCCCCAATAAGCCGGAGCCCGTAAAGGCGGAAACGCACACGGTCAGTCAAACTGGCGCGATGCTGTTAGTCGCTGAAGGTTTTCCGGCAGGCGCCAAACTTACCATCGAGCACCCGCAAACGGAAGCTCGCATCGAGGTTCGCATCGTGCGTGCAGCGCAATTATCGCAAGGCGGCTCGCTGCAACCGGTGGAATTCCTGACGCCGTCTCCGCACTTCTGGGGCGTTTTCTTTCCTCCAACCCTGAATTAATTCCGTTCCACCGCGTAAACGGCGCTCCCCAATCTCTCCCACAGTTGTCTGACTTCGCGATTCAATTTTTATTGAATGGTTAAATTAATATTTGTGGAACCGCTGGGTGTGGCGGTCAGCGGCACAGTAGTCGCGCCCGTTACGGTTACGTTAAGCGTGCCGCTGGCGGATGGCGCAGTGGTGGTATTACCCAAGTAATGCGCACTAACCCGGTGAGTGCCGACAGCGACCAGACCGGTGTTTATCGAAGCAGTGCCATTCGAGAGTGACACGGGCAGACCCAACGCGGCGCTCCCATCGAAGAGCTGCATCTGACCGGTGGGATTCGCGCCCGAGGACGTCACCGTGACATTGAACGCAAAATTGTTATTGGCGGAGGATTGTTTCGCGCTGGTGACCGTCAGCGTTGTGTGCGTGGCGACCTGCGTGCCCCCTCCCCCACTTGTCCCACTACTTCCGCCGCCGCATCCCAAAGCAAAACTCAACACGCAGAGTAGTCCCAAGCCCAGCGCGGCGCGAAGCTGTTTTCGTCCTCGTATGCCGGGGAATAGCAGGAGCCAGAGCGAGGCTAGACCTGAGCCGACGCTGAAGGTCCACCAAGTTGTCAGATGGGTTCCGTTTGAATTCGTGGGAGGAGTGGCATTCATAGCTGCGTAGAGGAACGGGTGATGCTGTGGCGAAATTCTGGAAGCAGACAATGTTGTGGACGGCGCGGCGACCTGGACTGTCAATGAACCGGTCACTGGCGCAGTGCTTGTGATGGAGATGGTCAGCGGATTTGGAGTGCAGCTAACGCCGGGTGGCAACGCCGTTCCCGAACAAGTAACTTGCACGCTGCCGGTAAACCCGCCGGCTGGAGTGACGGTGATCGTTGATACGCCATTACTCCCGGCTGTAACAGTTACAGGCGTGGCAGTTATGTTGAATGAGCCAGAGGAGGTGACGTTGACGGAGATAGCAGTGGATGGCCCGGACGGCGAGTAATTTGAATCTCCGCTATACGTCGCGGTCACACTTTTCACGCCGGAAGTGGTGAAAGTGGCGGCAAAAGAAGCGGTGCCGGATGCTGAAGCGCCGTTTGTGAGATTACCGGCCGTGCCAACCACTGGCGCGGTTCCTAGCGTTGTGCCTGCGGAGCTGAAAGTGATTGTTCCGGTTGGACCGGCCCCGGAACTGGCGGTGGCGACCGTCCCTGACAGAGTGATGAGGGAGTTCGCCGAAGCATTGGGAATGGGGGTCATGGACACGGTGGTGCCCGCCTTGGTGACGGAAATAGCATCTGCAGCGGATGTGCTGGAGGTATAGCTGTTGTCGCCTGCGTAAGCGGCCACGAAGCTGTGGCTACCCGCCGGCAATTGAATGGGCTGGTCTTCGAAATAACCCTGGCGGTTCAAAGTTGCGACATTGGAAGACACGCCGCTGTTGCTGTTCGTGAAATCATTGAGGGCCGCACCGTTATCGGTGATGGTCACGTTGCCGGTGGGACAGGGAATGGTATTGATGGGCGGAATCGTTCCATTCGTCAGGTTCGCGGAACAGGAAGTACCGGAAGCATTGGTCACATCGACGCGCATGATGTAAGACGAACCGTAGGCTGCGGTGCTGGCGTTGGTGTTGGTGACGTTGTTGGTAGTTGGATCGAAGGTCACCAGGGTAACAACCGTTTTGCTGCTTTCTTTACCGACGGTCACCACTGCGGGTGCCGAGTCGCTCTGTGCGAAGGTGCCGTCGCCACTGTAATGCGCGACGACGTTATAGGCCGTGCCACCGGGAAGCATGTTCGTGGCAAACGTTGCTGTGCCACTGCTCAATGAGAAGGGGCCGATTCCGGTTTGCGCTGCACCAGCGGGAGTGGCGATCAGGGAAACTTGTCCGGTGGGTGTTCCGCCCGATGAGGTTACATTTACGGTGAAACTAGCATTCGATCCGTGGGCGATTGTGATAGTCGGAGAAGCGCTGATGGTGGTGGTGCTGCTTGTCAAGCCGACGCCGCCCCAAGAATTGGCGAGATTGGCGACATTCACGGTTCCCAGGCCGGTGGCCAAGTCGTAACCGGCGGTGGCGGTCCACGCCGGAGTACCGGCGCTAACCATTACACCGTATTGGTTGGCGGCGGTGCTGGTGTTGCTGCAATTCGCAGTTCCACCCTGGCATGCCACGGAAATATTTCCGGTCGTCACGTCGTAGAATATGCAACCGGCCGCGGTGACGGCTGCCGGGTTTGAGGCGCATATTTTCGTGGGATTCTGTTTATACAATTTATAAAAAATGTAATTTGCGTTGCCCTGGCGCGGCGCCGGATTTGACCCGGTGGCCTGGCTTTGATTGATCAAGGCCAGGATTCCCGCGAAGGCTTGCACCGACCCGGAAGTCCCACCGACGCCCGAGAAATCGGTGAAAGGTGACTTCAGATCACAGGAACTGGCGCCAGTGAAGTCTTTCTGACAAACAATGTAGAAGCTGTTGTTGGTGCCATCGCTGGAGAATAGGGAAACATCCGGGAGGTCGCGTTTAGCGTCGTTGGGCATGCCGGTGATGCCCGCTTGCCATGCGGGTTTGGCATAGACCGAGCTGGGCCCGCCGCTGGCTGCAGCCAGATCGGCTCCGGTGGAGCTGTCCGCGTTGATGATGCTTGCGGTGCATCCGGATAAACCTGTTGCAGCGCAGGAATCGTTCCAGGTGGTTTCGGGAATATAGGACTTGGCCGATTCGGTTGGCGGCGTGCCGGAATTTGTGACACTCCAGTAAGCCGACGAGGGATTGGCGGTGCTGTAGAGGAAGTCTGTGCCACCGACGGCGATGTTGAAAGGCGTGGAAGCGATTCCGTTGACTGCCAAGCCGCTGGAAGCGAAGTCGGTGGAATTAGGATCATCGCAAGATGCGGAGCCGTTATCGCCGGTCGAGACCAGCACAGTGATGCCTTGCGCCGCCGCTTGTTCCCATAATGCGTTATAGAAGGCATTGCCAGCGGTGCCGAGGCCGACTTCGCAGGAACCATAGCTTTCGCTCATTATCCCGGCAATGTTGTTGTCAATGATGTACAGAGCGGATAGATCGATGCCGGCGGTGGCCACCGATTGCGATGATTCCGAGACTATTAGCTTAACAGTGGCTTTGGGAGCGACCGCACCGGAGACCTGCACGTCCAGATCGGCTTCTGACTCGTCCTCGGTCAACCCGGGATCGGGACCATTTAAAACGATAACGGGATCGTTCACCGGCAAGCCAAACATGGCGCGATACTGTTGCGCATCCGCAAGATTGATATTCGACTGCCCTACGACGGCGATGGTTTGTCCGGTGCCGTCCAGATTGGAAGGAATAGTGTAGATTTTCGCAATGTCAGCGGGTCCGAGTCCGTTGCACGGCTGAGCTGAATTCGATCCACAGCCGGCGTAGGAAAATAGCGGCTCGATAGCGCCGCCGCTCGCGGCCCGATGAAAATTCCCCAACTTGTGGGAATGGGCGAACTTCGGAAAATTATGCAGGGAGACCACACCGGCAACTACCGGGGCCAAGGCAGCGGGAATTTGTGGATCGCTGGAGTTGGCGAAGTGTTGCGCGCCGTTCACTAGGTAGCGGTGAATTTCGGTGTGAAAGGCATCGCGCACCTGTCCCGCTGTCCCAGAAAACTGGATCGCGGTGCGTCCCGGTCCGACCTGGATTCCGTGAAAGCCTTTGGCGCTAAGCCAGCTGGTAGTCGCCTGGATGTCAGCGTCTGTAGGTCCAAATTGCGCGCCGAACTGTTCGGGAGTCAGCCAGGCGTGATGGTTTGCGGAATTGAGGGTGAGTTGATCGTCTAATAATTGGCGTAGCGCGGTTTCTAGTTCGGGCGCGCGCTGCAATAGCAGCAGCATACGGTCCAGCGGTTGTGCATCGCTAACCGCGCCTGAATCAAATTTGGACTGAGCCAGCGGATGGACATTTCCTTTGAGGACCACCAGCTGTTTTTCGTCAACGGCCTGGGTGATTCGCGCCGGCCTGGAAGGTACCTGGGACACGGTGGCATTGTTGGTCTGCGTCTGCGCCGCGGCAGGGAAAGGCCATGCTGTCGAAAACAAGACAACCGCCAGGGGCACAATTTTCGAGAAATGGAAAGCGGGGTCACCGGTGTGTACCAGTTGCGAATTGGTTTTCATCGTTTGGCCCGAGTCCGGATTTTGAACCCGGCTTGAGATTTCATTCGAACAATTTCTGCGGCGAGGTGCGGGGACTTGGCGCCGGCGAACGCACCGGGAATATTAAGTTTTATTAAGAGCAAATAGGTTTCCAAGGAAGGTTCCACCCAGCACTCCCTAATTAATGAAAGCTATCGCATTTCGGTCAGATAACCGGCTTGTAAACCATGTTTTGGGGCAGCTTTACGACCCGAACCGCGCCAGCCCCAAGCCGAGTGCTCTGTCTGATGCGGACATGATTTGCTTAGGATGCTTCGACACCCTTAATCTCGAAAGCATCACAATCGGCGTTTGTGGAGAGCTAGGTTTTCCAAGCCAGCGCCGGTCAGTTCCCGGTTTTTTGCGAGGACCGACCAGCGCTATTTTCTCAGGGTTTAGCGCAAGCGTTGGCGGTTTAGATACTCGGCTGATTTTCCACGCCAGTTCACTGCGTTGCGAATGCGAACGGCTTAATGCACGACCGATTCTGTTACGCCGCGCTCCAGAAACTCCGCGAACTTCTCGGCAATGATCGGACGGCAGAAAAAGTAGCCTTGCCCTTCGCTGCAGCCTTCTTGCTGCAGGAAGTGCAGTTGCTCCTCGGTCTCCACTCCTTCGGCGACCACGCGGTGCTTCAAGCTCTTTCCGATGTTAATCAGCGCGCTGAGAATCATGGCATTGTCAGGGTTCGAGGAAATGTCGTTTATGAAGCTGCGGTCGACTTTTAAAGCATCCAGTGGAAATTTTCGCAAATAGCCGAAGCTCGAATAACCCACGCCAAAATCGTCCACCGCTAGTTGTACGCCGATATCTTTCAGTGTACGCAAGGTTTGCATAGCAGCTTCGGCGTCTTCCATCAGGACCGTCTCGGTTAATTCCAGTTCTAAATTGTAGGGATCCATTCCCGTCGAAATCAGAGCCGCGCGAACACTGGACAAAAAATCCTTGGATGCGAATTGCAACGCGGATACATTCACGGCGATGCGCACCGGTGGCAACCCCGCCTCCATCCATAGACGAGCCTGGCGGCAGGCTTCCAACAATACCCAATGTCCGATGAGTACGATCAATCCGGACTCCTCCGCGATGGGCACAAACTTCAGGGGTTGAATCAGCCCACGGTCCGGATGCTGCCAACGTAGCAGCGCTTCCACTCCGCTGATCTCACCGCTGTCCAAGGCAATCTTGGGCTGGTACATCAGCATGAATTCGTTTCTTTCGAGGGCACAGCGCAAGTTGCCCTCCAGGCTCTGCCACTCCACGACGCGCGGCTGCATCTCTGCGAGGAAGAACTGGCAATTGTTGCGGCCCAGCTTTTTAGCTTCATACATGGCGGTGTCAGCGCGATGAATAAGCGTTTCCGCGTCAGGGCCATCGTCTGGATAGGTGCTGACCCCGATGCTGGCATTGATTTGCAGAAGTTTTTGGTCAATCAAGTAGCCGTTGGACAGCGAGGTGAGAATTTTTCTGGCAATGAACACCGCGTCCTCGGCGTGCCCTACTTGTGAGAGCAGCACCACGAACTCGTCGCCGCCGTGGCGTCCCACGGTATCCGAACGGCGCACGCAAGCCACGATGCGGCCAGTTACCTCTTGCAGCAACCTATCGCCAACGGCGTGTCCAAGCGAGTCATTGATCCTTTTGAACAGGTCGAGATCCACGAACATTACCGCTAACTGTTTGTGAGAGCGCCTGGCAAAGGAAATGGCCTGATTAATACGGTCATTCAACAGCGAGCGATTCGGCAGGTCCGTCAGGAAATCGTGCTGGGCTTGGTGCGAAAGCTCCAGAGTCTTGACGCGCGCGGCGCCCAGATCATGAAAGACGGCCACCCTGCCGGAGATGTTTCCATCCCGGTCGCGGATGTACGCGGTGCAGTTTTTTATGTTCAGTTCAACGCCATCGCGCCTTACCAACGACCCGGTGATGGTGCGAGGCGAGAGCCTATTGGCCTCTGAAACCAAGCGCGGTTCTGGCGCTGAGACCTTGCGAGCATCGGAATCGATGATGCCAAATATTTTATTTAAGGGTTGGCCTTGTGCTTCCTTTTGCGACCACCCAGTGATCAATTCCGCCGCGGTGTTCACATGCGTCACGCGGTCTGCGCTATCGCTGATAATCACCGCATCTCCAGTGCACAGCAACGCTAGCGCCGCGCACTGTTGATAAAGAAACACCCGTTCGTCCGCAGCCCGGTGCTCGATCATGGCGCGTACCGCCCTGCGCAAGCGGAAGTTGTCGAAGTTGCTTTTCAGTAGATAGTCATGTGCTCCGCGTTCGACCGCTTGTCTGGCCACACTCTCGTTTTCCGTGGCGCTGAGAATCAGAATGGGGACGTGCGGGGCGGCGGTGAGCAGCCTTTCAATGGTTCCCACACTGCGTCCATTGGACACTTCAATATCCACGATGACTCCTCGAACCCCGCCCTTGGCAATGCGTTCGAGTCCATCTGACAATTTGATACTGCTCTCCACCGCGAAGGCGCCGTGCACGTAGTTAGTCAGTGCATTGGTGATTAATCGGGCGTCGGCCGGTTGGCATTCAATCAGCAGCACACACTCATTTTTTGTCGTTTCGTTCATAGCTTTCCCTCGCCGCAATCTATCCGCAGACGTGTTGGTGCATTTAACTTGCAGGAAGGGGAGTAAAAAAAGACTTCAAAAACCGTTCAGGTAATTTCGAATATACTTCAACAAATCAATGCTGAGGCGGCCCGCGCACGGCTCCATTTCGCGGTCCTCGTTTTTATCATGAACGCGTGTTTTACCACACAAAAGTATTCCATCTTAGGAACAGCGTTTCTGTACTAAATGAGGCAGTATTAGAATCAGCTAATGTTGATAGTAAACAGGTGTTACTGGCTTTCTGCGAGATCCACCGCATTATTTCTACAAAAACCGCTATCATAGGCCCGCATTTGTCAGGTCTTTCACGAGGGATATCACCGATGAAGAAGTTATCTTGTTTATACTTTGGACTCCCTGCCGTACTTGCGATTTCGTTGACCAGCGCACCATCGTTTGCCCAGCAAGATCATCCGTGGATGAATTCCAACCTTTCCCCCGATGAACGCGCTGAGATGGTGTTGAAGGAATTGACGCTGGACGAAAAAATCGATCTAGTGCACGGCGAGGGCATGCCCGGATGGCAGGGGAAGGTATTTCCCAAAGCATATTTAGGCAATGGCGGCGCTGGATTTGTGTTGGGTATCGAGCGGCTGGGAATTCCCATGATTCAGATGAGCGACGCTGCTTACGGAGTGCGCAGCAGCGCGGACAACGGAAGATATTCGACGGCGCTGCCATCCCCCATTGCATCCGCGGCGAGCTGGGATCCACAAGCGGCGTGCGAATATGGCGCGCTGATCGGGCGGGAGTTGCGCGCGCAGGGCTACAACATGACTTTAGGCGGCGGCACGAACATTACACGGGAGCCGCGCAACGGACGGACATTCGAATACCTGGGCGAAGATCCAATTCTGGCGGGCACGCTGGTGGGCAATCGCATTAAGTGCGAACAGGCGCAGCACGTCATCGGGGATATCAAGCACTATGCCGTCAACGATCAGGAAAGCGGGCGCAACGAAGTAAATGCGGTGATCGGGCAACGCGCGCTGCAGGAAACAGACCTGCTGGCGTTTCACATTGGCATCGACATTGGCAATCCTGGCGCGGTGATGTGTTCCTATAACGCCATCAACGGCGACTATGCGTGCGAAAACAAATATTTGCTTACGGCTGTTGTGAAGAAAGCGTGGAAGTTCAAAGGGTTCGTGGTTTCCGACTGGGGCGCCACACACAGCGTAGTGAAAGCGTCCGCGGCGGGTCTAGATAACGAAGAGCCTGAAGATATTTATTATGGCGAGCCGCTTAAGAAAGCGGTGCAGGAGGGCAAAGTTCCCGCTGCGGAACTGGATGATCATGTGCGACGTATTTTGCGTTCGGAGTTTGCCAGCGGGATCGTGGACTTCCCAAGACAGAGAAGCGTTGTGGATGTGGAACGCGGGCTGGAAACTGCTCGGCAGGTCGCGGAACAAAGCATCGTGCTGCTGAAAAACAATAAAGGCGTATTGCCTTTGGATCGCGCCAAAGTGCACTCCATTGCAATTATTGGCGCGCATGCCGACGAGAGCATGATTTCGGGCGGCGGATCAGCGCAAGTGGATCCGCCGGGATCCGTGGCGCCTGTATGGAAGACGCATGTGTGGTTTCCCACATCGCCGTTAAAGGCTGTTGCTGCCAAGGCTCCGGGGTTAAGCGTGAAGTTTGCCTCTGGAGCCGATCCAGCGGACACCGCGGCGTTGGCCAAGCAGTCCGACGTCGCCATCGTGTTTGTGCACCAGTGGACCAGCGAGGATTATGACCTCCCGAATTTATCGTTGCCGGATAACCAGGACGCGATGATTGACCAGGTGGCTTCCGCGAATCCGCGCACCATCGTGGTGCTGGAATCTGGAAGCGCGGTAACCATGCCCTGGATCGATAAAGTAAGCGGAGTGTTGGAAGTGTGGTATGCGGGGAGCAAGGGCGCGGACGCGGTGGCCAACATTCTTTTTGGCGACGTGAACCCTAGCGCTAAGTTGCCAATGACTTTTCCGCGCAGCGAAGCGGATTTGCCGCATCCTCGAGAAGTAATTCCGTCTCCGAGCATGCTGGGCAAGCAAGCAGTGATGGCGACTGGCGAGGCTAAACCGACATTTGAGGTGCATTACGATGAAGGACTGAAAGTTGGTTACAAGTGGTACGACGCCGAAAAAAAACCGGTGTTGTTTCCTTTTGGATTTGGCCTGTCCTATACCTCGTATGCCTATTCGGACTTGAAAGTGAAACCTGGCAAAGAGAAGGCGACCGTTACGTTTACGGTGAAGAATACCGGTAGCAGGCCGGGAGCAGAAGTCGCTGAAGTTTATGCGGCGCTTCCCGCGGAAACGGGAGAACCACCGAAGAGACTGGTGGGCTGGAGCAAAGTCAAACTGCGGGCCGGGGAAAGCAAGGAAGTGACGGTTAACATCGACACTGCGTACCTGTCTATCTTTGATGAAGCATCGGAGAGCTGGAAGATGGTGCCGGGCAGCTACTCGTTCATGGCGGGCGGGTCTTCGCAAGACTTGCCGCTGGTTCAAAAAATCACGATAAAGTAGTCGTTCAGACGAATAAAAAGGCCGGAATTTGCGCCGGTGCGTTGACGTATCGTGCGTTTGCGAAAACTGATAGCAGGTCCGGTATAATCGGCGGCATTCGAGTTTAGTGGAGGAAACATGGCCGAGCCATCTTACGAAGAACTGAAAGCAAAAATAGCGGAACTGGAAAAGAAAGGCTCTGGGCGGCGTACTGGAGCGCTGGAATTTCGTGTGGGTGAAAAGGGTGGCGTGAGCGTCTACGGACTGGGGCGCTTTCCGGTCACACTTTATTACGAGCAGTGGGTGCGGCTGCTGGATGCCACGCAGGATTTGCGGGCTTTTCTGGAAGAAAATAAAGCTGCCGGAAAATTGAAACTGCGGGAAACGTAATTCCCGGGAACAGTCACGCGATCTAGTGGTGTGAGATGCGTGAGAGGAGCGAAGACCCAGGTTCATAACTCAACTGCGAACCTGGGCACACTCAGCGCTTTTTGGATTCGCGATGGGTGGGCGCGAATGTAATTTTCTCTGCCTGCAAAAACTAAAACGGCAGGGAAGAAAAGTCGACGTTACCGCCGGAAAAGATCACGCCAAGTTTAGGGGCGCGGCCATCAGGCCGCGGCGGTAAGTTCAAGGCGGCGATGGCGCTGGGCCGCAGCAATGGAGCGATGGCCACCGCCGATGATGGCTCAATGATGATTTTCATGCGCTCCCAGATCAGGCGGGTGGTGGAAATAATTTCTTCTTCGCTGGCCAGCAAAATCCCATCCACAAGTTTTCGCAGAATGGCGAAGGTGCGCGGAGCGAGAGAAGCGCGCAAACCGTCGGCGATAGTGTCACTGGAATCCTGAGATTGTAACGTGCCGCTGGCGAGGGAACGATAGGCGTCGTCGGCGCGCTCCGGCTCGCAACCAAAAACGCGAATGTCCGCGCGCAGGCCTTTTGCGCCGAGGCACGTGCCACTGAGCAGACCGCCGCCACTCACGGGAGCAAAGACGGCGTCGAGATCGCCGATTTCTTCGAGGAGTTCCTTCGCAGCGCTGGCTTGTCCGGCGATGATGCGATCATCGTCGTAGGGATGTATGAGATATGCGCTAGTCTCGGCGCGAACGCGAGCGGCGGCCTCATTGCGCGCGGTGACGGTCGGCTCGCAGAGAGTTACCTGCGCCCCGTAACTTTCGACAGCGCGGAATTTTACGGCTGGCGCGTTTTTGGGCATCACCACCCAGGTTTTTACGCCGCGCCAGGCGCCGGCGCAGGCGATGGCCGCGCCGTGATTGCCGCTCGATTGGGTCACGATGCCGTGCGCAACCTCGGCATCGGTGAGCGAAAAGATGGCATTGGTAGCGCCACGTATTTTGAACGAACCAGTCTTCTGAAAATTATCGCATTTGAAAAAAAAGTTGGCGCCGGTGAGTTTATCGAGCGAAGAACTTGTAAGCACTGGAGTGCGATGTATTTTAGGAGCGATCCGCGCGTGGGCTTCCTGGATGGAATTCCAGGAGGGAGGCGCGAACTCTTCGAGAGCTGCTTTTTGATGATCGTCCATGTGTGACAGGGGTTTTGAGTTTGTGGCGGCCATTATGGGTGTCCAATGCACAGCAGAATACTGGAAGGGCCAGTTGGCGCAAAGCGATTGAGTTTGTCTGCTCGCGTATCGTGAGTGCCAATTTGTTTCTTGACGTGTCCCGCAGCTTTGTTACGCTGACTTGCCCTTTAGTCGAGACTCGCTAGACGTTCTCCCCGCGTGGAGCAAGTGAAAATGAAAGACCCGGAACGCCGCTGGCTAACCCGTCACAATTTACGAACACCGTTGCGCTTTCGCGCGCTGGGTGTCGGCGCGGATGCCAGCGAACATTTTACCGAAGCGCTGAACGTTTCGCGTGGAGGATTCTTTTTCGCATCGTCGGCGGCGCTGCGAGTCGGAATGAAACTGGAAGTTACCCTGCGCATGCCTGTAGAGGTGACCGGAACCGCGGCGCAGGAAATTAATTGTACTGCGCGGGTGACCCATGCACGGGGCGAGCCTTTTGGGGATGGACGAATTGGTTTTGGTGCGGAAATAGAAAAGCACACGGATGCGGCGCAGCAGAATCGCTGGGTAGATTAGTGCACAGTCAGACAGGCGAACATTTCGTGGGGAATGATCTTAGCGGTGATTTAAAGTTGGAACGGTGACGGTAGTTTTCGCACTTCCTACATTTTCAAA
>Ga0307475_10000358_pt1 | contig 27466 bp, 22 predicted proteins | sample atmos_gasesECM1C_FD_203317 | JGI IMG/M metagenome (GOLD analysis project Ga0307475, IMG submission 203317) | Hardwood forest soil microbial communities from Morgan-Monroe State Forest, Indiana, United States - atmos_gasesECM1C_515 | ecosystem: Environmental > Terrestrial > Soil > Temperate... | reverse complement strand
CCCGAAAGGCCAGGTTCACAGTTTCGAGCCCGTTCCGATGTACCACACGAGGCTTCGCAGGCTCGTGGAAATGAATCCCGATTACCGGATCAACGCAAATTGTTGCGCTGTGGGCGAAACACCAGGCACGGCGAAGATTTACGTAACGCGCGAAGCGGGGCAGAACACGATGGTTACAGGCTACAAGACTGCGGCTGAAATTGTCTCGACTGCGGACGTTACGGTCGTGCGGCTCGATTCGTATATCGGCAAGCGGAGTCTCTCTCGAGTGGCGCTCATAAAAATTGATGCCGAAGGATTTGAGCTGCCGATTCTGAGGGGATTGAGCGGCTATTGGGAGAGCACAGGGCATCGTCCCGCCATTCTTTGCGAAATCGCACCGCGTGCATATCCGCTCATGGAGCGGAACCTGGGTGACCTGGCAGACTACATGTCGCAATTTGGCTATACCGCGCGCGACTTGATTGATGCTTCCGCCACAGTCAATTTGAAAGCGATGCGCAACGTCGAAGACGTGCTCTTCCTCGCGACATCGGAAGCCCAATGAACCGTGACAACACGATAGCCCATTTTCGGGAGAGCTTCTCGGTCTCTCGATTCGGCGTCCCTCTTTTTGCGGGAACGTTAGGCGTTACACTCGCGTTTCTTTTTTTGAACGTGTCTCCCTTCGCCTTCCTGCTGGTCCTGGGCTGCGCCACGACAATCGCCGCGTTGCTTCTCTATCCTGAGTTCGCTCTGGCGCTTTATGTGGTTGTGGGTGACGTGAAGGGCGACGATCGGATCGCCTCATTGGGTTTTCTCGATTTGACGCTCGCTGTGGGTGCGATTTTGCTGGCTGGCATCGGTCTCAACATGCTCCGCAAAAAACGCGGTCTGCCTTTGCCTCCTGTGTTCTTCCTTTATATCGCGCTCGTTGCCATGATGGCCGCAAGCTTGGCCTACACGCCCGTCCTGGATGCAGGGCTCGAGAAACTCGGGCGATTCCTCACGGTGACTGGGATTGTGATCGTTGCGCCGTTTTTCCTTCTGGGAACGCCTCGCGCGATGAAGCGCTTCCTCATGGGTTACGGCGTGTCGGCGTTCGCGATCTGTTGCTATTCGCTGAAGGAACTCGGCGGCTCCGGACGGCTGGTGACTCCGAGTAATTTCACGATTGGCCTGGGCCACATTGCATGCGCGCTGATACTGCTCATCTGGTTCGGGCTCATGACGCGGCTATCGTTCACAAAACGAATCCTTCTGTATCCACTTCTCGCCGTGCCCGCGGTGGCGTTGGTGGGTTCTGGGTCACGCGGTCCGCTGATTGCCCTGAGTCTTTCGCTTCTCGTAAGTTTGTTCTTCTACCGTCGCCTGCTTCTGGATGCCGCATGCCTCCTGGTTCTGGGAATGCTCACGCTATCTTTCATCTATATTCCCGAAGCATCCGTCAATTATCTTGCAACGCTTGTGCAAAGCCGAAGCGCTGAAGCGCTCTTGAGCTTCCGTGGCGAGCTGATGGGCCATGCAATCCAGCTGATCGAGCGGCATCCGGTTCTCGGAGTCGGCATTCAGGGTTATCGCTATTATTCGCCAAACGCGGCGCTCTACAACTGGCCGCACAATATCTTTCTTGAGATCGCGTGCGAATTGGGGATACCCGCAACCTTGGTGGGCTGCGCGATCTTTGCAAGCGCGGTTTGCGAGTCGTTTCGACAATTGAAAGACCGCCTTGCGCCTTACCTCGTGTTCTCGGAACTCGCAGCTGCTCTGGTGTTCGCCGGGATCGTGAACGCGATGAACACCGGCGACATCAACTCAGACCGTTCCACATGGCTTTTCATCAGCCTCGTGTTTGTGGTTGGCTCGCTACGAAGGCAAGCGCTGGAACCTGCAAGACTCGCCGCCCATGGCAACTCAAACCTCTGAACTTGTTCGCGCTCCTGCATGCACCGTTGCGGAGGCCAAGATTACCTTGTGCCACTTCACGGTCACACAGAGACGACTCAAGAGCCGATCGTTCTACATGGAATGCATGCCGCTGGCAGCCCGTGGAATCCGCATTCGCTATGTCGCTCCCGCGCGGACACCGGAACGGCACAATGGCGTTGATTTCATCCCTTTGCGGTGGCGTAGCAATCGTATACTCCGCTTCCTCTCGACACCTTCACTTCTCGCGCAGCTTCTGCGTCAGAATGCCGGCCTCTATCACTTTCAGGATCCGGAGTTGCTGCCGCTGGCTTTCCTGTTGAAATGGATTTTCCACAAACGAATCGTGTACGACGTCTATGAGGATTTTCCCTCGATGGCGCTGACCAAGGCGTGGATCCCACGGCTCCTTCGACCAATCGCGGCAAAAGCTGTGGCTGGCGCCGAGCATCTCGCAGCGCGTTGCTTCGATGGCGTGATAACGGCCGACCCGTTCACCCTCCGGCGCCTGGCGCGCAACCGCGCAAGCAGGAAGCTTGTCTTCTACAATTTCCCGAATCTGGATTTCTTTCCACCTCCCATGGACGCGCCTAAGAATTTTGACATCGTCTATCGCGGCGGCCTTTCCGAACGCGCGGGCACGTACCTATTGCTCGACGTTATGCGAAAACTTGAAGCCGAAGGAAAGTCTACGACACTTCTTCTTATCGGATATGGGGACAACGACCTCGCGGAAAGGAATTTGCGTGCTCAGATTCGACGCCTCGGACTTGAGTCAAGTGTCACGATTCGGCCCAGGCTGGAGCATCAAGAAATGGCCACGGCATTTAGCCAGGCGCGAATTGGTGTGAGCCCTTTGCAGGCGATCCCCAAGTTCCTCCTAAATATTCCCGTGAAGATCTTCGAATACTGGGCCTGTGGGCTGCCTGTGATTGCGAGCAATCTCGCGCCGATCCGACCCTTTTTCCACTCCGCAAAAGCAGGACTTCTATTCCCGCCCGGAAATTCCGCCGAGCTGGCACGATGTATCCGCTGGATGCTGGATCATCCTGAGAGCGCCGCAAAAATGGGGCAGCACGGACGCGCAGCAATCATCGAGCGGTTCAATAATTGCAGTGAAGGTCGCAAACTTCACAGGTTCTGCACCCAGATCGTTCGAGCCTCCTGAAAAATCGCCGCCATGAGAGCAAGCTCCATGTTGGAACCACTTTTGAGGGGCAACTTCGCCCACTTACAAAGCGTATACGACCGCTTTCCATCTTCTGCGCGCAATTTGTTGACCAGCGCACGGGGTTTGGTGCTGACGCGCATTCGACACGCGCCCGAGACTTATGCAATCTTCCGCAGCCTGCGCGAGCACGAATCGTGGAACGAGGCAGACATCGCTGCTTTTCAGCTTCGCGCCTTGCAGCAAGTGCTCGACGAGAGCCGCCGCACAGTTCCCTTCTACAGGGACTATCCGCGCGTACAAATAAGAACCCTCGACGACCTTCGCCGGTTTCCAGTCCTTACTCGCGAGACTGTTCGAGAAAATCACCAGAAACTCCTTTCTTCCGCCACGCCCGCGCACGGCCGGATCCTCGCAGGAACCACTGGAACGACGGGCGCCAATCTGAAAATTGCCTACACCGAAGATTTGGCGCGGGAAAATTGGGCATTCACGCTGCGGCAATGGGCTTGGGCTGGCGTGGCGCCCCGCGAACCGCGCGTCACTTTCTTCGGAGCGCGGATTGTGCCTCCCAAGCGCACGTCGCCGCCCTTCTGGACACATAACTTGCCGGAGCGGCAACTGCTCATGAGCATTTTTCACCTGTCCGAAGACAATGCGCCAGCCTATCTCGATTTCCTTCGTACGCAAGCGGGTCGAGTACTGGAAGGGTTCCCGTCCGTGCTCAGCATCCTGGCGGACTTTGCTTTGCAGCTCGGAGATCGAATTCCGATGCGGGCGGTATTTACCACCGGCGAGCCGCTGTATCCGGCGGTTCGCGAGAAGATCGAAACAGTTTTCGGTGCGCGCGTGTTCGATCACTATGGAATGACGGAGTATTGCGGACTGATTCAGCAATGCGAGCGTGGCCGGATGCATCTCGCCATGGAGTACGGATTTCTCGAAATCCTCGATGGCGACAACGAACCCGTCGGTCCTGAAGAGGACGGCTACTTCGTCTGGACGGGATTCCTCAACCGCGCTATGCCGCTGATCCGGTATCGAATCGGCGATCGCGGGCGCTGGCAGACTGGCGGCCGTTGCGCGTGCGGACGCGCCTTTCCGATGGTCGTCCCCACCATTACCCGCGAGAGCGACATCCTTCGCTGTCCCGATGGGCGGCTGTTTTCTCCGCGCGCGTTGAATCAGCTTCTCAAGCAAGCGAGCTCGTTGCGCTTTTGCCAGATTGTCCATGATCAGGCGGACCGCGTGGTTGTTCGGGCGGTTCCTGGAAACGGTGACGCCACTAAGGACATTTCAAAAATTTGCGCGCGGCTACAGGAATTGCTTGGTCCCGGAATGCAGGTGACAACCACAATTACCGCTGAACCCGTCGCTCGCCCGGGCGGCAAAATTCCGCTCATCGTAAACCAGGTGCCGAAATGGATGAGAAACGCCTGATCGTCAATGCCGACGATCTTGGCATGAGCCACGGGATCACAGACGCGATTCTGCTCGCGCATCGGTATGGCGTCGTGACAAGCGCGTCGCTGATGGTCAACATGCCTGCTGCCGAATACGCGCTCGAACGGCTGCTTCGAGCCCCAAATCTCGGCGTGGGAGTTCACCTGAACATCTGCCGGGGAAAACCAGCATTGCCGCCAAGCGAAGTACAAACTCTTGTCGCCACTGACGGCAGTTTTCTCGCCCCTGCAGTAATGGCGCGCAGGCTATGGCGCTGGCAAGTGGCCGAGTGGCAGATCGAGGCCGAATTTCGTGCTCAGATTCAGTGGATGAAGAAATACGGACTCAATCCTAGTCATGCTGACTCGCACCATCACATGCACATTTACCCCGCGGCCGTCAGGCCATTCGCGCGCGCCCTGGCCGCCGAAGGAATTCGTTGCGCTCGCTCGCCCCGCTGCAGTCACTGGCCGAAGAACGGCACGATCGGAGGACCGCACAAAGGTGCGCCTCTGCGCCGCGTGCTCGTCCAGTATTATCGAAGTGGATTGCAAAAGATCCCGTTCCGCAGAATTTCGACGCCGGAGAGCCGCATCTCGTTTGCTGCACACGATTGTGCTAACCTCGGCGACCTCGCGAGACAATGGATGCTTGCCCTCAAGAATCTGCCGGCGGGAACATTCGAGCTTGCGTGTCATCCGGGCATCATGGAGCCGGGTTTTTCGGAAACCGATGCAATTGGCTTCCAGCGAGAGCGCGAATTGCGCTTGCTGATGGACCCGGAGATGCGAAAGGCAATCGAGCGAAATGGAATTCGGTTGATCACCTTTAATGAACTACGCGATACGCGCGCGGTACGCAGGCGTGTCGCGGCGGCTGCCGCTCTTTGAAAGTGTGGACTCAATCATGTTGATTCTCTTCTGGGCCAGCGCCGCGATCGTGTGCTACGTGTATTTTGGATATCCCCTGCTGCTCGGACTCGGCTTTCTCGGGCGGAGACGTGGCATCCGGCGCGGAACAACGCGGCCTCTCGTCAGCTTCATCATCGCAGCCCACAACGAAGAATGCGTCATTGAGGAAAAAGTGCGGACCATTCTTGCATCGGACTATCCCCGCGAACAAATGGAGGTTTTGATCGGAAGCGACGGTTCCTCCGACGGCACCGAGGAGATCGTCCGCAAGTTTCAAACGGGCGGCATCGGCCTCGTTTCCTTTCTGCAACAGCAGGGAAAGAGCGCCATGCAGAACCGGCTTGTTGCGGCGGCGTCCGGTGAGATTCTTGTGTTCACGGATGCCGACAGCTCTCTCGCGCCCGATGCGCTTGGCTCCCTCCTGGAGAATTTTGCGGACCCGAGTGTGGGTATTGCCACGTCCCATCCGCGCTACGCCAACGAATCGGAGACCAACATCGCGGAAAATGAAAGCATCTACTTCCGTTACGATGGTTGGCTGCGCGAGCAGGAAAGCGTCCGCGGGCTGCTGGCGATGGCGTCGGGGCCGCTTTTCGCCATGCGGCGGTCGTTGTGGCAACCGCTCGATCCAAATCTAGGAGACGATTTCGTTCTTCCATTACAGGTGGCTGAGGCCGGGCTGCGCAACGTCCTCGATTCGCGCGTCAAAGTCGCGATGCCTCTTGCGCAAAATCGCGCAGACACAATGCTGCGCATGAAAGAGCGCATCGTGAGCAAGGACCTGCGCGGCCTTCTGACTCACCACGAGCTCTTGAATCCCTGGAAGCACGGCGCGCTCGCCATTGGTCTGTGGTCGCACAAGCTGTTGCGCTGGTTCATTCCGTTCTTTCTTCTTTGCCTTGTGGCGAGCAATCTCATGCTTCTCGGCCGCCCGTTTTTCCGCGGAATCTTCCTGCTGCAAGCAGTTTTCTACGCGGTTGCGCTCGTCGGATTCATTCTCCGCAACCGTGCGGTTCGGTTCCCGTGGTCGGTGCCCTTCTCCTTTTGCCTTGTGAATTTTGCCGCGCTTCTCGGCACTCTGAGATGCCTCAGCGGGAAAACGTCCGGGCAATGGAAGCCCGTCCGTAAGCATTCAGCGGCCGCTTGAAGCTCCGAGTACAGTCCGTCGCACGCACCGTGCTCCCTTGAAACACAAACAAATTCGCCTCAACGCATTGACCACTTTCGCGCAGGTCATCGGCAGCGCAGCCGCGCTTTTCTGTCTATATAGATTCCTGATTCGCACGATCGGCGTCGAGCGCCTGGGGATTTGGTCATTGGTCCTCGCGGCCACGTCTGTCGTCACACTCGCGAACCAGGGTTTTTCGACGAGCATCGTGAAATTCGTGGCAAAGTACGTCGCGCGCGAGCAAACCGAAAGCGTTTCCGTTCTCATCCAGACGGCTGTGATCTCAATCGCTCTGGCGTTGGGCCTACTCTCGATCGGACTCTATCCCGGCGCCAAGTGGCTGTTGGCGATCGTGCTTCCTCGATCCCGGCTTGCGGAAGCAATCGCCCTGCTGCCATACGCGTTCGTCTCGTTGTGGATCAATTTGGTCGGAAGCATTCTGCAGGCGGGACTCGCGGGCTACGAATTCATCACGCACCGCAACTACGTTGTGCTTGGTGGATCTGCTCTTTACTTATTCCTTTCCTTCGCACTTGTTCCGCACCATGGCCTTCTGGGGCTGGCTTATTCCCAGACGATCCAGGCCTCCGCCTGTTTTCTCGCGTCATGGGTTTTGCTCCGGCGCTGTGTGCCCGGTTTGCCGTTCGTTCCTCACCGCTGGAATCGGGCGCTTTTCCGTGAGATGGCTGGCTACGGACTTCATTTTCAACTGATCACGATTAGTCAGTCCGTGCGCGAGCCGGTGACAAAGGCGCTGCTCGCCAGGTTCGGAGGTCTCGAACTTACCGGCTACTACGATATCGCGCTGCGTTGGGTTGTGACGTTTCGGGAGTTAATTGTCCAGGCCAATCAGGTTCTCGTGCCCACCATCTCGAGCCTGCAGGAGCGCGATCCGCTGTCTATTCCTGTTGTCTATCGTGAGTCCTATCGCGTGGTTTTCTTCCTCGCGATCCCCACGTTCGCGTTCCTCACCGTCGCAAGCCCGCTTGTTTCGCTGATCTGGATTGGCCGCGAAGAGCCGGTCTTCGTGCACTTTGTCGTGCTTCTCGCGGCTGGTTGGCTTGTCAACACTTTGGCCAACCCAGCGTATGTTGTGGATTTGGGCACGGGAGCGCTGCGCTGGGTTTCCATCGGGTGCATTGTCACCGCCGCGCTGAACGCTATACTCGGATTCCTCGCTGGCAAGTACATCACCGGAACAGCCGTGGTCGGCGCGTACGTCTTCTCGCTGATTCTCGGATATGCCGTAGTGATCGCTGCTTATCACATCGAAAACTGTGTTCCGCTGGCCGAGCTTCTGCCAAAGGAAAGCTTCGGCATTCTTTTTTCAAGTCTCGCTGGCGCGGCGATTTTTCTCCCGTTCGCAACCGCGTGGAGCGGGCATTCTAGGCTCTCGCTACACGTTGCGTTCGGATTTTGCGCGGCAGCCGTCGCGATCATCGTCGTTCCCATGTGGCTCCATCCGATGCGCAAGCGTCTGATGAACTGGGCGATTTCTCGCTTGCCCGCATAGTTTCCGGTCATCCCAATGAACTCGAAAAGCCTGCTCTTGTGGGAATCGGCACGCGATTTGCCGGTTGTTGCGCGCATCGCGATTGCCGGCGACTTCTTGCCTGCCGGCGATCTCGCGTTTGCCACCGGTTGTGGTTGGCGCGAGATGGCTCGCGGCCTGGATTTCTATTTTCACGATGTCACCACAACCTTCTTAAATCTGGAATGCGCGCTCGGCGTGGAAGGCCTAACGCCGAGGCCTCTCGCCGGAGTTGGCCAGATTGTTTCCGCGCCGCCTGGCTCCATCGATTATTTGGAGGAAATTCGATGCGATGCCATCGGACTGGCAAACAATCACTGCTACGATTTTGGCTCCGCGGGCCTTGAGCGGACTCGCCAGGCGATCTCAGTCCGTGGAATGCTTCCTCTCGGCGCGGGCCGCAATCTAAAAGACCCGCCGGAGGTTTTCGTCTGGCAGGGTCCTGGCGGCGTGCGAATCGGATTCTGGGCGGCTGCAAAGGCTACCTTGGATCCGGCAACGTGCAAGCGTCTGGGCATTGAGCCGGGCACGCTCAGCCGATCCATGCAAGCTCTCGCAGCGATGAAGAATCAGGGCGCAGGTTTCTGCATCGCGCTCCTGCACGCTGGTTGCGTTCGCACGAATCGCCCCGACCCCGAAGACGTGCATTGGATGGACTTGCTCGCAAAATCGGGTTTCAATCTCCTGGCAGCTTGTCATTCCCATCGGATCGCCGGCTTCCAGCAAATCGGCAACTCGCTTGAGCAGCCATCCTTTTGCTTCTATGGCCTTGGCAGCCTGGTTTCCGGCTACATTTCATCCCCCCTCGAGCGCGAAGGACTCATTGTTGTCGCTAGTTTCGGTCATCACGCTCAACTGGTTCGGCTGGAGGCCCGGCCTGTGCTATTGGACGAGACCGGATTTGGAACGATCCCTGCGACGGAGAGTAGCCATGCCATTCTCGATCGGTTCGAGCGCCTCTCGGGCGAGATTGCCGATGGCTCTTTCGAGCGTCTGTTCTACCGCGATATGTCGAAAGGGATGTTGCAGTTTTATCTGCGTGACGTGCGGACGGCTCTTCGCGAATCCGGCCTTCGCGGTCTTGCGCGCAAAGCCGGCCGGATGCGTGCGCGCCACGTCCGGCGCCTGGTTCACAAGATGATCGGGTGAGAGCAATCAATCGCGGGTGCGGCGCGACGGACTAGGTCGGATTCGAAAGGATTGTCCGTGTGCCTCGCCGACTGCGTTCTTTCGGCGAAGATTGCTTCTGCGAGTTGCCGAGCTGCACGAGAAGTTTACGAAGCTTGGCGCGTTCTTCGAGGTCAATTTCCACCACTTCGAATGCGCGGGCCTGCGTGTTCGCGTCGCGGACGATTGTTTGCGCCTTCACCGACTTCGTCGCCGTGTTCAGTTTCATGCCCACCATGCTGCCCGGATACAAACTCTGCTCGCAGATCGCGATTCCTCCGCCTAGAGTTATTTCCGGAATCTCCAGCCGGCAATTTTCCGTCAGGTTCGTCGTGGTGGCCGTCACCGGATGTTCCAGCCGCATCCGCGGATAGCGGCGCTGGCGAATGGCGGAAGAATTCGGGTCGGCGTCGAGAGCCTCGATCGAGAATTCCGCGACACTGAGGCCGCTCTTGGGAATGAAACTGCGCACCCACTCGGCATCGATTTTCCCCATCGCTTGCACTGCTACCAGTCGCAGTTCGCTCGGATTTGCCCATCGCCATGCGCGGCGAAATTCCGCAATTTTTCGCAGCACCGCTTCCGCGCCTGCCGTGCGCAGGCGGCCCAGAGCTTCGATCGCTTTCAAACGCAGGTAATCCGTTCCGTCCGGCGGCAGGTCGCCCTCGGCAAGGCGCAGCAGGCGCATGTCCGCCCCTTGCTCGCCGCTCAGGCCTATCTCGTCCACCGCGAGTGGGCGAATCATGGCGTCAAGGGAATCAAACAAATCGAGCAAGAGCTGGCCGCGCTCCGGCGCGCCGCCCCCGGCGATCTGCCGGACCACTCGGTCGTGCGTCGTACGCTTCCATTCTTTCATACGCGCCGGCAGCGTTTTTGCCACCGTGTCGAGGTCTAGGCGCGAAAGAATGCCGACCGTATCAATGGCTTCGTTCGTGCTGCCCTCTCGAAGCTGCGCGCGGAGATGCTCGAGTCCTTCCGGACCCAGTCCATTCATCATTGTAACGAGCAAGTCGCAATCTTCTCGGAAGCCGGCACGGCTGAAACGCACCGCGACATGTTCGGCCGCGGGTACCGGCAGGCGGCGCAGCAAGTCCGAAAGCCCTCCCGGCACAGTTCCAGTCTTCAGGGATTCTTCGATGAATTCGGGCAGGCGGTTTTCTACCGCGATTCGGGGCCGCAGGTTCTTTGCGACGCCCGGGTGGCCGGTTTCCACGTAGTCCATCAATTCAACGGCGCGCTGGATCGCCGGGTAGGCTCGCTTTTTTGTGGCTTCCTGCGACAGTCGCACAAACGCCGCGCCCACCTGGCTCTGCATCTCCGAATCTTTTTCTTCGGCTAGCTGCACACCAACTTGGCGGATCTTGTCCATCAGCAGTTTTTCGTCGCTTCTCCCGTAGAGCTCCGCCAGTTCGGCAATCCCTGTTGCCGTCTGGCGCCGCTGTTCGGGTACCTTGCTGGTGATACAGCTCGCGTAATTCCGCAGGACTTGTTCCGCTTCTTCGGCTTTTTTCTCCGCAATCAGGCCGTCCACGTATTCCCGCACCTTCAGCGGCGGAACGCACCACGCGTCGGCGGATTCAAGAACTGTTTTCTTCTTGGCTTCCGGCACTTGAGCCCAGAACTGCTGCGCCAGCATATCAACATGTGATTGGACCTGAATCCCGGCGCGAGCCATCTTTTCTTCGTACACGCCGAGGATTTTGCGCAGGCTGTCCAGCTCCGAGTTCATTTCATCGAGCAACTGGCGCACGGCGTTCACTTCCAGGTCGCCGCGCTCGTAACTTTCCAGCGCAAACCGTATGGCAATGTGCTCGGCCAGCTTCAACAGCGTCGGCCTGTCCGATGATTCGGAGGGGGCTTGCGCCGCAAGAGCCGATAATGCCTGGCTGATCGTAAAACGCGCCCGGCGCGGAAGCGTCGAGAGACGCGATTGAAAAGCGTTGGGATCGAGTTTGTCCTTCGCGGAATCTCCGGTCCGCGCAATCTGCGCGAGAACTTGAAGAATTCCCTGCAGCTCATCTTCCTGCAAGCTCATCAAGCCGGTTTCCACGGCCATTGAGCTCTTGCTGCTCCGCGCCGCGCGGCTTCCGCGGATACCTGCCGTCGCGTTGCCCCAACGGCTCGGAGGTTTCGCCCCGCCACTGGAAGTCCCCGCGCCTGCGGGGCCGCTTCGCGTCCGTCCTCCGGGGCCGCCAATTGTACCCGTTCCTGCTCTGCCGGTTCCGTGACCCGCGCCGCCGCCGCTCCCGCCACCTGGTCCTGCCCTTCCCGTTCCGCCGCCGACTCCCCCGAAACCCCCTGCGGGAGTTGCGGCACTCGAACCGGATACCCTTGCTGAGCCTCCGCCTGGGTAGCTATCGCCGCCCGTAACGGAGGCGCCGCCCGGTCCCGCGTTCCCACCGTTCGAACCATCTTTGTTCAGCCAGAAGCCGCCCGCACTGTCGTCGAGCGGTGCGCCGCTGCCGCTCCCACCAATCACGTTCCACGTGTTTGATCCTCGTGATGCCGCACCCGCGCCGCTGCCGGATCCTTGAACGGGAATACCGTCAGGCGGTTTGCTGCTCGGTCCGTTCGGGCCAAGCTGCTGAGCGGACGGCGCGCCGATCTTTTCATCCTTGTTGAACCAGAATCCGCCGGTGCTATCGTCCAGCGGCGCTCCGCCGCCGCTTCCGCCAATAACGTTCCAGGTGCTTGAACCGGCGGGACTGTTCCCAGATCCGGGCCAGCTCCCGACCGCGCCTGAGCCGCTGCCAATTCCTTCTGTACCTACGCCGCCAGCGCTAGGGACGCCTGAGCCACCGCGACCTGCGGCTCCACCAGTGTGGTAGTCTCCCGTTGCAGGGGCACCGCCGACGGAAGGTCTGCCAGCGCCAGATTTCGGTCCATTCGCCCCTTCTTTGCCGAGCCAGAAGCCGCCCGTGCTGTCGTCCAGCGGCGCACCGCCGCCGCTTCCGCCAATAACGTTCCAAGTGCTTGAACCGGCGGGACTGCTTCCAGATCCGGAGGCCTCTCTTCCTGCGACACCACCTCCAGCACTATCGCCGCCTAGGCTGTCGACGGCAACTCCTCCCGTCCTCCCTGCGCCGCCGGGGGGTAATGCCGGTCCGCCAGACACATCCTTGTTGAGCCAGAAGCCCCCCGTGCTGTCGTCAAGAGGTGCTCCGCCTCCACTGCCACCAACAACATTCCACGTACTGGAACCGCTGCCAACAGCACCGTCTTTACCGGGTTGAGAAGACATCCCGGAACCTCCGAATTCATACCGACGATCGCCCCCTGGGCCTCCAGATCCAGATCCGCCAGAGCCCAGGCCGTCTCCCGACCCGCCTTCGCCTGAAGCATATCCACCATCACCAGTGTCACCGTCGCCGCCAGAGCCATGGATCCCGCCTCCCCTGGTTCCTTCCGCAGCGACAATCAGTTGGAGCAGCTTTTCGGGGTCGCTAAAGAGATCATCGGAGCCGGAGTTTAGGCCAAGCGTGCGCGCCGCGAGTTGTGCAGCAACCGTCGACCTGGCGACGGCGGAATCCGCCGGCACGAAGCAGACTTCGTTTACGTGAATGTGCGGGTCGCTCTGAAGGGCGTCTTTCAATTGCGCAGCTAATTGTCCGGGTTTTGCGCCGGTGCCGGTTGGAAAGCCGCGAACGAACCGAGCCAGGCTCGCCTGCGTTACCTTCGGCGAAAAGTGGATGCTTGCGATACCCGCTGCTGACAGCATCTTCGCGAAGCTTTTTTCCGCCGCCGCAGATTCCAACGCTATGCCATCCAGCAAGAGCTGATCGCCTGAAACAGACAGCAGAAGACCAGCCTCATTCTCCTGGTCGGCGCCGAGAGCCATGCGCAACTCGCCCCAAGCCGTTTCGTATTGTTTGGCAGTGCGAGGATGACCGAAGTCATACATGCGTGCGAACTTGAGGAGAATGTTCAGGCTGCGAACGAATGCGCGAGCCGCGGCTGGTCGAGTGTGGGCGGTCATGACAGTCTTGGGGCAAATGCCCCGCCTCAATGAAAAATATGGGGTTTAGCACCGGTTCGGGCAATGGTACCAGTGTCCATTTCAGTACTACGAGAAGGCCTACAAAGCGGCTGGGACAATGGTCCTGGAACGCGGGGAGCGGCGAGTCCGATCGAGCCAGGTCTCGAGATCGTTTACATCACCGAGGATGGTTTGCGCGCCTAGCTTTCGCAAGCGTCCGCCTCGCTGCCGCCTCTCTTCGCTTCGAACTGGCAACACGCCGGCGAATGGAACTCGAGCGGACCGGGCGGCCATCGCGTCATCGACATTATCACCGACGTAGAGGGCGATCCCGGGGTCGCGCTCGTCCAGGATTGCGAGCAGGCCTTCCGGATCGGGCTTTCCGCGCTGTACGTCTTCGACTGTGACAATCCGCTTGAAGAATCCCCGCACCTTCCACCGGTCGAGCGTGTAGTCCAGCTCGCGCCGCGTTCGGCCCGTGAAGATAGCGAGCTCGGCCGATTTTGCAAGGCGTCTCAGACTGGACTTCGACAGAAGCCACTTTTCATGCGCTACATTTCCGCTGCCGTTTTTTCCCCAGTAGATTTCTTGAAACCGGCGCTTCACTTCTTCGTATTTGAAATCTCCGCCGAGCGAGCGCACCCAGATGTGCGATAGCTTCCAATCGTCATTGAACCCGGGACGATTCTTCCAGCGGTGCAGTTCGGCACGCGTGACGCGCATGCCTGTGAACAGCCGGACGGTTTCAAGCGTGGTGCGCTGAAACGATCCACGCGTGTCAACCAGAACGCCGTCCACATCGAAAATGATCAAAGAAGGCGCGGCTCTCATCGAATTGTTTTCGCGGGACGCAAAGACCGACCGGAGGATTGCGCGAATTCGTCAGGAATGAGGTTTGTCCGGCTCGGCGGGAGTTTCGGATGACTCGGACTCGGGCTCGGGCTCAGGTTCGGGCGTTTCCGCTCTTTGTTCTTCAAGCAGGTCCGAGGACCACACTTCTCCGGAAGCAACAGGAGGAACGGCTGCATCTGGGCCGGTTTCCGCGGGCGTTTGAGGTTGCTCTCCGGGTACGGCAGCGTCCGAACCGGGCGCCGGTGCCACAGCCGCCGCGGCGGCCGTGGCGGGTGTCTTCAAAGCTTCCAGGCGCACGCTAAAGAATTCAGCCAGAAGATCGAGAAGCAGTTTCGCGCCGCTTCCGTCGGCATCCTTCGTTGGGTTATAGGCCGAAACTTCCAGCGCGGCGAGATGCTTCTGCTGCGCGAAAATTTTCAAAGCCTCGCGCACTTCGTCGAGCCGCAATCCGCCCGAACCAGGGTAGTTTGTCGCCGGAAAATCCGCGATAACGTCCACGTCGAAATGCAGAACGAATTCGTATCCGTTCGCATGGATGCGTTCGACGGCAGCTTGCGCTGCGGAGGCGGCACCCATCCGCTGCACGTCGCGGGCGAGAAAACGGCGCAGCGACGAGTTCTCGAGCAATCGCTCCTCGGGAGGATCGAGGCGCGAGACTCCAAAAAGCGCCAGATCCGGCTCGCGCACCAGCGGAGGCTCGCCCCAGAATCGCACAAGCTCGGCAGCGCCGCGCCCGGTAAGGTGAGAAACGACCATGCCATCGACGCAGCCCGAAGGCGTCGTCGCCGGCGTGTTCAAGTCAGCGTCGCCGTCCATGTAGATCATGCTGACGTTGCGGAAGTAGCGGCGGGCGCCCGCAACCGTGGCAAGCGCAACGGAGCAGTCGCCGCTTACGATCAGCGGCAACGCGCCGGATTTGACGGCTTGTTCCACCCGCGGCTTCAGTGCTTCAAGCGCTGCAAGAACTCGCGGCACGTTCCGTGCACGCGGGCTTTCTTCGTCGGGTTTGAAGAGCTGGGGAGGATCATCGCCAAGATCGGCGACTTCATAGCCGACAGCACGCAGACGGTCAACGAGACCGGCCTCGCGCAAAGCAGCGGGCGCGCCTTCATGCCCCGACGACATCGCGGCGGCGCTTGTAGGCGCGCCCAGGAGGGCAATCTTGTTCGGCTGGCGGAGGATTTTCACCGCCACGCAAGGGCTCCTTGGAGTTCGATTTTACCGCTGGGGCCGCGACCGGCTATCGCGCAGCGGGGCCCTGCCGCGCAGCAAGCTCCGGAGGCAGGGTAAAGCGCACGTCCTCGCGAATCAAATCGAGATCGCGATGATTCGTAAAGCCAAAGCTCGACAGGCGCTGGCTTACCTGCTCGACCAGAACCTCGGGCGCAGACGCGCCCGCCGTGAGGCCGAGAGTTTTCACCTTCTCGAGCCAGGATGCATCGAGGTCGTTGGCATCCTCGATCAACCGCGCAGCAACACCTGCACGTTTCGCCACTTCGACCAGACGATTCGAATTCGAGCTGTTTGCAGAACCCACAACCAGGATCAGTTCCACTTCGCGGGTCAGCGCTTCGACGGCTTCCTGGCGATTCTGCGTGGCATAGCAAATGTCGTCGGACGCGGGGCCGACAATCGACGGAAAGCGCTGGCGGAGGCGCGCCACGATTTCCTGCGTGTCGTAGAGAGAGAGTGTGGTTTGCGTAAGAAATGCCAGGCGATCCGGATCGGCAACTTCCAATTCATCCACTTCCTGAACGCTGCCGACGACTAGGGTTTGGTCAGGCGCCTCGCCAGACGTGCCGACGATTTCCTGGTGATCGCGATGGCCAATCAGAATCAGCGTGCGGCCTTCACGCGCGAACTTCAGCGCTTCGAGGTGAACTTTCGTGACGAGCGGGCACGTGGCATCAATCACTCGCAATTGCCGCTCCTGCGCTTCGGTGCGCACCTTCGGCGGAACGCCGTGGGCGCTGAAAACGAGGACGGCACCCTCCGGCACTTCACCGATGGACTCGACGAAAATCGCGCCGCGGCGGCGAAGTTGATCCACCACGTAGCGGTTATGCACGATCTCGTGATGGACGTACACGGGATTGCCGTAGGCTTCGAGCGCCAGCTCGACAATGTCCACTGCGCGAACCACACCGGCGCAAAATCCCCGGGGACGCACGCGAACCAACGTCTTCGTGCCGGTGACGATACTTAAGCCGTTCGTAATGCCCTGGATGTTCGTAAGCGTCAATTCACTCTCCATAAAGACTTCATTCTACCTGAACCCATCCCCTCCCTGCCACCCAAGAGGGGTTATCGTGACTTGTTACTACAATTCTTGGGAGACAGCGGTCACCGGCGTTCGTTGCCGGTGTAGGTGACGCGCCAGGTGCTTTTTGAGCCGTCGTCGGTGAAGATGAGCGAGCCGTCTGAAGCAACTGTTACGCCGACGGGGCGTCCCCAGACCTCGCCACTCGGAGTAACAAAACCCGTGATAAAATCTTCATATTCCCCCGTCGCCTTCCCGTTGGTGATAGGAACACAAATGATTTTGTAGCCCGTGCGCTTCGCTCGATTCCATGAGCCGTGCTCCGCGGCAAAAGCGTAGCCCTGATATTCGGCGGGAAACTGTTTGCCCGTGTAGAAAACCATTTGCAGGGAGGCGGAATGCGATTGGACCAAGACGTCCGGCACGAGAACTTTGTCTTTCAATTCCGGATGCTTTCCGGCGTGGCGAGGGTCCTGATTGGAACCGATGTAATACCACGGCCAGCCGTAGAAGCCGCCCGGGGTGATGTGCGTGATGTAATCGGGTGGGAGATCGTCGCCGAGATCGTCGCGTTCATTGACGGAGGCCCACACATCGCCGGTCGTGGGATTGATCGCAATCCCGACGGCATTGCGGATTCCCCAAGCGTAGATTTTTTCGCTGGAGCCGTCCGGGGAAAACTGCAAGATATCGGCGCGATGGTCTTCGGAGGCATCGTCGCTGACGTTCGAATGCGAGCCGACGGAAACGAACATTGTCTTACCGTCGCTCGAGAACACGACGTCGCGTGTCCAATGGCCGCCGCCGTGGAGGAAGACACCCCCCGGAAGACCAACCAGTTTCTGCATTGGACCGCGAGCTTTCAGGTCGCCATTCTGGTACGGAAACCGGACGACGGCATCCGTGTCACCCACATAGACGAATTGGGGATCCGGGCCGGGTGGATAGAATGCGATGCCGAATGGCTGATGCAGCCCGGAGGCGAAAACCTCCATGGTTTGAACCTTGCCATCGCTGCCGATGCCGCGCAACACACGAATGCGGCCCGCGCTACTTTCAGCGACGAATAGATCACCGTTGGGAGCCGTCATGACAAGCCTGGGATTCACAAGTCCGGTGGCGATTTGTTCGACTTTGAAACCGGGGAGAGCCTTTGGCCAGGCGTCGCTGGGCCGTGCAACAACATGAGCCTCGTTATCCACCGATGGCGTGGCGTAAGGTTTCGGCAAGTCGCTGGGAGTAATCAGGCGGCGCACGCCAGGGGCGTCCGAGTGCCAGTCGCCAAGCGCACCCTGACCTTTCAGAAGCTTCCCGGAGGAATCATCCGGGATGGCATTGCGTTCCGTGGCGCGAGCGTGAATCAGCAATGCGAATCCAATCGCGATTATCGCGACGATCAGCGCTGTGCGGTGGATGAAAGATGCGAGAGTTTTCATGGCGTGAAGGTTCCCCTTCCAGGAGTCAAGAGCGGAGGAAATCTCCGAAAACGCCCCGAGCCCGAGGCTCACTTATTATGATAACCCGGCAGAGGATGACAGATCAGTTCAAAGCGAAACCCAAGATTGCAGCGCGAGCGCGAACTGGCGAATGATTTTCAGGAAGCAAAGCGATCAGCTATCGGCTGAAATGCTGAAGGGGATTTTGGAACGACGGGCCGCAAGCAGCGGGCGAGACGCTGCCGCGGCCCTGGTGCTTGTTTTCGATCTTTCGAGGTCGATTACTGGGCAGACTCTGAACGTGGATGGCGGAATGACTTTCTGCTGATTTCTTCGACCAGGCTATAGCCGCGGCGCGCAGAATCGGCTGCGACGTGAACTCCCACCTCGGCGAGATCCAGGCCGCGTTCGCCGATCGCACCAATCAGATAGGCAATCGCGCCGAGCGTAAGCAAGAAGGCGAAGCCCAGTGCGAAAAGCAATTCCGCAGCGAGAAGCTCTCGAACGAAATACGCCTGCAGAACGCAAACAATTGCGATGGCGAACAACATCCCTTTGCGAAGCTTCGCCTTTTCAACGATGCCACTGACGAACAAACCGATTTGACCCATTGCCCTTGTCATTTGACCTGATCCTCGCATGAGCCTTTCACCTGTCCTTACGTACAGTTAGATGCACGGGCGATACCAAAGGCGTCAAGCGTAAGTGCCTGGATTAGCGGAGGATGCGAAAAGGAGATACCTGTACCTTTATAAAAAAGGGAAAATGGTTCCAAAACGAAGGGAAAATCTGCGGCAGACTTTTTTTGGCGCCGGATTTTGTCTGCGGCGTCGCTCGAATCTAGCTTTTTGTTTGTTTCGCCTTCGCGCTTGGTTCAGCGGCCCTCAAAGGGATACCGATCCTGCGCGAGCACGGCGTCGGCAACGCGGCGCCGCAGGGCAATCGTGTCGAGCGGCGAATGCTTCGCGAAGCGTCGCAGGACGGCGAGTTGCGTGACGAGAGTGTCGCCATCCACGGTTCCAGCGAGCGCGGTGCGCGCCTGCTTTTCGACGCGGTCCATCGCGTCGTAGATGAAGGCGCGAGCCGCGTCAACCATGGCACTGGCGGACTCGCCGCGGAAGGCGGAAGACTTCTGCGCGCGCCGAAGCGCCGATTCCATGGCGTAGACGTCCATTACGATGTCCGAGAGGGCGGCGACGACTTCCTGCTGATCCGCCAGGGCTTCGCGGAACTTCTGCACGGCGGTGCCGGAGGCGAGCAAGAAGACTTTTTTGGCCTGCGCGAGCGAGCGCTCCTCTTCGGCGAACGGGCCGGAGGGAGCGTCTTCGAATGACGGGCCAGCCAAAACTTCTTCGCCAAGCTTCATGGCGGCGGGAATCAAGGGGAGGACGCCTGCCATCGCGCGCTTCATCAGCATCTGGATGATGAGCATGCGGTTGATTTCGTTCGTGCCTTCGAAGATGCGGTTGATGCGGCTATCGCGATACGCGCGCGCGACGGGATAGTCCTCGTGGAAACCGTAACCGCCGAAGATCTGAACGCCTTCGTCTACGCAGAAATCGAGCGTTTCGCTGCCGACGACTTTGCTGATCGAGCTTTCGATGGCGTATTCCTCGAGCACCTGCATGGCCTGCTGGACTTTGTCCGCGCCCGACTCCGGGGCACCCACCGCCGATTCGACCATGCCCGCCGAGCGATAAATCATGGACTCGACTGCATAGATGCGGATGGCCATCTCGCCGAGCTTGCTCTTGATCAAGCCGAAATTGCAGAGCTGTTTTCCGAAAGCGGTGCGTTCCTTGGAGTACTTCGAGGAGGCTTCGAGCACCTTCTTCGAGCCGCCTAGGCAAAAGGCGCCGAGCGAGAAGCGCCCGACATTCAGCGTGTTGAAAGCGACCACGTGGCCGCGGCCGATTTCGTGCAGGAGATTCTCTTTGGGGATGTGCGCGTTTTCAAAAAAGATCGGAACAGTGGAGCTGCCGCGAATGCCCATCTTTTTTTCTTCCGGACCCACGGAGAAACCCGGCGTGCCTTTTTCGACGATGAAGCACGAAAATTTTTCTCCGTCCACTTTGGCGAAAACGACGAAAACATCCGCAAAGCCGCCGTTGGTGATCCACATCTTCTGGCCGTTCAGGACCCAGCTCTTGCCGTCGGGCGAGAGCACGGCGCGCGTGCGCGCCGCGAGCGCGTCCGAACCGGCCTGGGGCTCGGAGAGGCAATAACAGGAGAGCAATTCTCCGGTGGCGATCTTGGGCAGATACTTTTTCTTTTGCTCTTCGGTGCCGAAATACACGATGGGAATCGTGCCAATGCCGGCGTGGCCGCCGTGAGAAACGGCGAACGATCCGTAGGCGGCGAGCTTTTCGGCAAGAATCGTGGCGGAAACTTTGTCGAGGCCCGAGCCGCCGTATGCTTCCGGAATCGCGCCGCCAAGCAAGCCGATGTCGCCGGCCTTCTTCAGCATATCGGCCATCACGTGATCCTTGTGCAGCTCAAGATCCGGGATGGCGGGGACGACTTCTTTTTCGACGAATTCCAGCGCCGTTTGGCCGATGAGTCGCTGATCGTCGGAAAGGTCGGCGGGAGTGAAAATGTCCTCCGGGCGGCTGGGCGTGATCAAGAATGCGCCGCCGCGGTTCATTGCGGCCGGAACGGTTGTTGTTGTCGTTGCCATCATTCCCTCGCTTTCGATATGCTGCCGGAACGGACGATAATTTGGTAGGGACGCTAGGGCATGATTTTACCGGGAAGCGCTTGCGAGAGCAACAAGGCTGCGGCGCAATAACCACGATTCAGACATGGTGGAGGGCGAACTCCCACGCTGCGCGTTATGCTGGTGCTCTTGCTCCTCATGACTTCTTTGACAAAGTAATTTGTCTTGACAAAAATACTAGTCCATTGTGAAATGACGGCGTGCTCGCGCAACCTCAGATAAGGCCGCAAGAAACCGCGTGGGACTTCATATCGGAGATGCCTCGTGCCGCGGCGCTGTTGCATCCTTTGCGGCTGCGAATTCTCGAGGCGCTGGCCAGTCCCGATTCGGCGGCAGGCCTGGCTCGCAGACTGCGGCTTCCCCGCCAGAAGGTGAACTACCATGTGCGCGAATTGGCGCGCGCGCATTTTTTGGAACGGGCCGGGCAACGGCGCCGACGCAATATGGTGGAGCGACGCTTTCGTACGACCGCGCGAGGCTATATCCTTTCGCCCGACCTTCTCGGGCGTCTCGGCCTGCCGCGCGAACAGGCGCAGGATGCCTTCAGCGCGGCGGCGCTGCTTGGATTGATGGCGCGCGGGCAATCCGAACTCGGACGCGCCAGCCGCGAGGCGGCCGAGAAAGGCAAACGGCTCGCAACACTTTCGGTGAGCTCCGAGCTGCGATTCGAGAGCGCCGAGCAGCGCGCGCGGTTTGCCGCCGAATTGCGGCGCGTGGTCGTGGACGTGGTCGGACGCCACGCTTCGCCATACGCGCGGGAGGACGGCTCGGCCGCGCCCGGGAGACCCTATCGTCTCCTTCTCGGCTGTTATCCCATTCCACCCCGCAAAGAGGAGAGCGACGGAGGCCATTGATCATGCCAGACGAGAAAAGTTTCAAGCACAAAGGCCGAACCATTCGGGCGGACATTCGTACGTCGGCGACGCCGCAGCAGGCATGGGAGGCGTGGGCCGACCCAGAAAAGATTTCGGGCTGGTTTGTGGACCGTGCGAGTGGCGAGGGCACGACCGGCGGCACGATGACGTGGTTCTTCGACAGCTTCGGCTACGTGCTGCCATACAAAGTTGTCGAGTCAATCCCGGGACAGCTCTTCGTGCTCAAATGGGACCCACCGCAGGGCGACGTGGGAATACTCGAAATTCAAATCGCGCGCGAGGGCGGCGAAACCGTGGTGCGGCTTATCAACTCCGGGTTCCGGGAGGATGCGCAATGGGATGAGGAGTACGAGGGAACGGTTTCCGGATGGAGGATGGCGCTTGCTCTTTTGAAGGAATATCTCGAGAACTATTTCGGACGCGGAAAGAAAATGCTGTTGATCATGCGGCCCGCGGCGTTCACGTACCAGCAACTGCGGGAGTATTTTGTCGATTCGTCGAAGCTCGCGCAGTGGCTTTCGACCTCCGGCTCGATCGGCAAGGTTGAAGATCCGTGCAGACTTGCATTGCGCGACGCCGGCACGCTCACCGGGCGGGTGCTTGCGGTGACGAACTGGGAGGTCGCGCTTTCGTGGAAGGAAATCGGCGGCGCGCTCGAGCTAAAAGGTTTCGCGATGGGGCCGCAACGACTGCTCGGCGTGCGCATAATGAGCTGGGCATTGGATGAAGCTGGGGCGAAACGGTTGGAAAAGCAATTAGGTCCTTCCGTCGATCGGTTGGCGACTCTCTTCCCTGCTGCGGCGATCGCCGCCGGTGCGGGAGCGGAACAGCGGAAAGAACCATTCGAGAAGAAACCATGACCTCACCGAAAGCAAAACAGGAAAAGCGAGTCATCGAAAAGTGTCGAATTCGTCGTGCCTCCGCGAGGATTCTGCGTCGCCGCTGAATCTCTCAACGACGCGCTCTTCTGGCTGACGATCGAAAGCTCCGGCCCCGAACATGAGGCACAGATCTGGTTTTCAACTTACGGATTGCCGCAAGAACAAGTCACGAAGGTGGAAGCCCAGTGGAACGGCGAGCTAGAACGAATCCTGAGATACCTGAAGGAGCCGAAATCGCAAATTAAGGGGAAAATTATGAAGACGACCCTCGCATTTGCGAAAAATGTGGTAATAGCGATGGTATTGGTTGTTGCCGTGGCAGCCGCGCAGGAGATGCAAGCGCCAAAGCCTGGACCTGAAATGGAGGCGTGAAGTTAGTTATTCCACAAGGAGAGACAATGCCACACCCCGTCGTGCATTTCGAAATCGGATGCAAGGACAGCGAAAAAGCACAGAAGTTCTACTCGAGTTTGTTCGGCTGGAAAATTCAGCAGGCGGGTCCGGCGGCGATGATTGACTCTGGCGGCATCACCGGACATATCACTGCGCTGGGGCATGAGCCATATCACTACACGATTTTCTACGTCGAGGTTGAAGATGTGCAGGCATATCTCGACAAGGCAAAAAGCCTCGGGGGAAAGACGCTGGTGCCTCCGATTGATATTCCCATCGGTACCTTCGCGTGGATGCAAGACCTCGAAGGCAACACTGTCGGTTTATGGAAAACAAAGAAGTAGACCGGTTTCGGAAAGACGTCTCCGTTCCTAGTGGAGCAGCCGAAATCGCAGATTGAGGAGGAGATTATGAAGACGACTCTCGCATTTGTGAAAAGTGTGGTCATGACAATCGTGTTGGTTGTCGCCGTCGCCTCCGCGCAGGAGATGCAAGCCCCGAAGCCTGGACCTGAAATGGACCGCGTGAAGTTCTTGATCGGCACATGGAACTTGACCGGCGAATACGCGAAATCCTCGATGGTGCCGCAGGGTGGAAAATCATCGGGCTGGTACACTGGGCAACTCGGGCCGGGGGGATTCTCCGTGATTGCCGATTTCGAATCGGACGGGCCGTTCGGAAAAGAAATCGGCCACCAGGTCTTCACCTGGGAACCCAAGCAGAGCGTCTACACGGTCGTGACGGTCGGAAACTTTCCCGGTGCCATTATCGGAAAAGCACACTGGGATGGGGACAACCTGATCACGGAATCGGAATTCGAATTTGGCGGAGCGAAGATGAGCAATCGCGCGATCTATTCGAAGCTGCAGGACAAGTCCATCCACATCGAAGAGTCATCGCGAATGGGAGACGGCCCGATGGAGCTGCTGTGGAGAGCCGACGCGACGAAGAAGTAGAAACGCCTTGCGGGTTTTGCCGCTGCAGAAGTAATGTGTGCCGCTCGAAGAGTGTCACGCTACGGAGGGGTACATGGCGAAGAAGATCTTCCTGGGCGGCCTAGTTGGCGGAATTCTCGTGTTTCTCGTGAGTGGATTCTTGCACGCGGCGACGAGTCTAGGCGAAGTTGGCATCCGGAACTTGCCGGGCGAGGATACGATCGTCGCAGCTATGCGCGCTTCGATTCACGAATCCGGATTCTATTTCTTTCCCGGGCTCCCGGGCGGCATGCACGAGAAGCAGACTCCGGAGCAGCAAGCAGCGTATCTTGAAAAATACAAGCAGGGCCCGACGGGGATTCTGATTTACAGCCTCGGCGGGGAAGGATTGCAGTACGGCAAGTTGCTCGTAATCCAATTCTTGATTGGCCTCATCGCGGCGTTCATCGTAGCGTGGGTCCTGGCGATGACAGCAGGTACCACAACCTATCTCACCCGTGTGATGATGGCGCTGATGCTGGGCGTTTTTGCTGGAATCTTCGTCGACTTGCCCTATTGGAATTGGTATGGATTCCCGACGAACTACGTGATCGGCCACATCCTCGGCGGAGCACTCAGTTGGGCCATCGCCGGCCTTGGCATGGCAGCGATTGTGAAACCTTCCACCGCCGCGTAGCTGACAATGCGAACGAAGTTGGACGTCCTCCTGCGAACTGATCTCAACCCGCAGGAGTGCTTACGGCGCCTCCAAGAGGCAAGCGATCCCGGAAAACGAACCCTTTTCTCGCTATCGGGATATAAAGGGACAAAGCCTGTCCTGGCAAAAACCGAGGGTAGCGAGATCAAGCTCTGGAAGCGCCGATATTATCGAAACGACTTCGCCCCCTACTTTTTCGGAACCCTATCGCCCGCAGAACGAGGTACGCGTATCGAAGGACATTTCGACATGGATCGCTGGGTCAGAATCTTTATGACAATATGGCTCGCGTTCGCCATCATGATTGGCGGAGCGGGGTTCATTGCAACGATCTCGCATCCGATCCACGGAGACGCTTGGATTGGCGTGCTCGTGCCGCTAGGTCTGGTACTCTTCGGAATTTTCCTTCCAAAGTTCGGGCGATGGATCGGAAACGGTGAGGAGGCTTTCCTGAAGGAATTCCTCGAGCAAACTCTCGCGGCGAGACCGGACGACCGCCAGACCTTTTCATCTTCCGGAAAAACAATCGAAAACACGCCGTTGTAGCTGCGCACTCAGACGGCGCGCTCGAAAATGCCGGCGGCACCCATGCCACCGCCAACACACATCGTAACCAATCCGTAGCGCGCGTTGCGGCGTTCCATCTCGCGCAGGATTGTCGCGGTGAGCTTCGCGCCCGTGCAACCGAGCGGGTGGCCGAGCGCCACGGCCCCGCCGTTCACGTTGATGCGCGCAGGATCAAGCCCAGCGAGTTTGATCACGCTCAGCGCCTGCGCCGCGAAGGCTTCGTTCAACTCGATGACGTCAATTTGATCGAGCGTCAATCCGGCGATTTTCAGAGCTTTTGGAATCGCGTACACGGGGCCAACGCCCATCTCCTCAGGCAAACAACCCGCTGTGGCGAAGGAAACAAACCGCGCGAGCGGCTTCGCGCCCAAGGCGCGAGCTCGATCCGCGCTCATAATGACGGATGCTGCGGCTCCATCGCTCATTTGCGAGCTATTTCCCGCTGTGACCACGCCGCGCACGTGAAATGCCGGCTTCAGCTTACCGAGCACTTCCATCGAGGTGTCGGCGCGCGGGCCTTCGTCCGTGTTGAACGTCAGCTTTGTCGTTTTCGGCCGCGAACTGCCGGCACCGTTTCCGCCATTTTCATACGCCGTATAGCTGACCTCGACCGGCACAATTTCATCCTTGAATTTTCCTGCCGCGATGGCCGCGAGCGCCTTCCGATGGCTCGCATAGGAAAACTCGTCGGCCTGCTCGCGCGTGATCCCGTATTTCTTCGCGAGATTCTCGGCGGTCAATCCCATGCCGAGGTAGGCGTCCGGGTAGTTGTCCATCAGCCAGGGATTCGGCGCGACTTTATTTCCGCCCATGGGAACCATGCTCATGGACTCGGTGCCGCCCGCCACGGCCACGTCGCCTTGGCCCGCCATAATGCGCTGCGCAGCGATGGCGATGGCTTGCAAACCGGACGAGCAAAACCGGTTGATCGTCATCGCGGAAGCATCCACCGGCAGACCGGCGCGCAGCGATGCGATTCGCGCGACGTTCATGCCCTGCTCGGCTTCAGGTATCGCGCATCCAAGAATGACGTCTTCAATTTCCTTTGCATCGAGTCCCTTCGTTCGCGCCACCGCTTCCTTGATCACGGCGGCCGCCAAATCGTCGGGACGCGTCGCCCGCAGAGTTCCCTTCGCCGCTTTCCCCACGGCCGTTCTCACAGAACTTACAATCACTGCTTCCCGCATCGCACACCTCGATTCGCGAGCTTCCAATCAGTGCCTTGATTGCTCCTATTGGATGCTATGAGATGCGAAAAAGCAACAGCGCGGTAATCCGCTGGCGGATCGACGGAGAGGGCTGCGAGATTAGAGACTAACGATGGAACTTGACCGTGACGAGTATTTGCGTGTCGATCGGCTCGCCGTCCAACGTCGCTGGCTCGTATTTCCAGCGCCGCAGGGCCTGAAGGGCTGCCTGGTGAAGCATCGCCGGGCCCGAGACGACTTCCATATGCCCCACATTGCCCTTCTTATCGATACTCGCTCTCACGACGACGTCGCCCGTAATCCCTGCTTCTTTAGCGACAGTCGGGAACAGCGGAAGAACAGAGGAGATCAGGCGCGGCGCCTTCACGTCACCGCCAACCCTAACAGCCGCTTCGGGCTTGATCCCGGGCGGCGGCGGGGCATCGCTCGACCCAATGGCGCCGGGCAATCCGGCCGTATTCTCAGATGCGGGCGCAACATCCACCGAAGGTTCCGCAAGGGATTGACTTGCGTCCGCGCGTTGCGTCGCCGTGGGATGCGCATTCAGGGCCGACGCTACCATCGCCGAAGTAACACCGGCAGCGGGCGATTTCGCCGGAGCGCTCGGCTGCGAAGTCGTTGTCTTTGCAGGCGCCGGTGAATTCGTCTTCGTTGCCGGTCCGGCCGCAGCGCTGCTCTCGGGTACCGGGTTTGATGCACCTGGGGCGACTGGGCTGGCTGCTGGGACGGACGGTGACGAGGGTTGCGAAGCAGCCAGATGAACTGCCTCAGCCTGGCTCGCATTCGACGAAGTGGGAGCGGGCGTGGAGTTCCGGCTAGCCGAGACGGATGCTGCGCCTGCAACGTTGTTTACAACATGACTGCGGAAATAGAAGACTCCGCCCGCCACGCAAGCGAGCATTAAGCCTATCCCTAATGCAACCGGCACCCAACTCCTCTGCCCTGCCACGGATTCCTCAGCGGGGGCTGCGAATATGTCTGAAGATGCGGACTTCGTGGCATCGAGTGTCGCTCCGCCCGCGAAGCTGCCAAATGTGTGCCGCGCGCCTTCCGCGACCGGTGGCGCAGCGACGGCGGATTCTTCCTCCTCTTGTTCTGTGTCCGCTGCGTCGGCCACTGAGTTCGCTCGCGATGCCAGGTTTTCATCGCCGAGCAGCTCAGCCAGCGAGAGCGATGGCGAAGGCGCGGGCTGCTGCACGGCGGGAAAATCGGCCAACGCGCTGGTCCTTGCCAATTGCGCGGGGGTCACCTGTGCCGATTGCACAGGAGCTACCTGTGCGGGCGCCGATGTTGGACCTGCCGGTTGGGCCGCGATTTCTTTGACTGCCACTGCAAGCGGCGACGCCTTCCTTGTCACCGTTGCTGACGCGGCCACCT